>LSQX01362005.1_pt1 | contig 24764 bp, 22 predicted proteins | sample 654561 | NCBI WGS metagenome assembly LSQX01 (sample SAMN04489861, study PRJNA283612) | anaerobic digester metagenome | isolation source: 4 biogas reactors fed with cattle manure at either 37C or 55C with and... | place: Denmark: Kongens Lyngby | collected 2014
GTTTCGGGAAGCAAAGTGTCATCATGCCCGTTAAACTCCAGAACCGCCGTTCCCATTCTTTCGGAGAGCGGTTTATCATAGGTAGCGGCTATGTTTATCCAGCGGCCTGCCAGGAAGAATTGACTATAAGCATGGGGAAAGAATATATTCCCCCCTAGTATTTCTACTACCTCGGGAGGAGTCAAATGATTGCGTATAGCAGCTAAAACCAGTCGGCTGGGAATTCCTGCTGCCCGCCCCAAGGAGGTAAACAGGATGGCCTTTTGCAAACAGTAACCCGTACCCATCCTAAAAACCTGGGAGGACTTGTAGTAGAGTGGATTACCAGTGACTGCATACATGTTATAAGGGATCTGGTCTCGGACCAATAAAAAAAGCTTTTGAAGGGCTTCGATTTGATCTTTACATCCCTCGGTTATCTGGCTGACAGTTTGCTGTATGGCAGGATGATCACAGTCTAAATAGTAAGTGGGTTTTAGATAATTGTTCATAAAACGACTCACTTTCACTAAATATTTAACTATTATTATATAGGTTGCTGGGGTTTGATGGAAGAAGCACAAAAGTTTGGTTAATGGTTGTGGACATATGGACAACGTGCAAAAGGGGCTTATGCATATGAAAGTGCACCTTGAGGCGCCACATCTTAATGGCTTAAACAAAGGTGCACTTTAATTCAGGCTTTTTTATGGTTTAAGAATCTTTACCGTCCGTATCATCTTCCCAGGAAGAGCCGTCCTTGGATATTTTACGCCCAATCATTCTCAAATCTTCCAGAGCCATCTCCGCTTCCCGCAGGACATGATCGGCTAAAAGCGGAGGAATGATACTTAGTACCTGACAGGCTTTGATCAATTGCAAGGCAATCTCTTTGAAATCACGAATTTCTTTGGTTAAGTCAATAACCTCTTGATTAAAGCGTACTAGGCGGGGGATGAGGAATGGTTTCGGCAAGTCACCAAAGCCGGGCGGCAGATGACAGCCAGCCAGCTTCTCTGGTAACAGCCAGTTTTCAAAAGCCTGAGGCACTTCCATGGATTCCAGATCCCCAGCCTGCAGGCGCAGGGTTTCAAAATCCTCCGCGAATTGTACTGACTGCTTGATCAGTAGTCTTTCTGACGGATCCAGCAAATGAGCTATAAAGAGGGCGTGCTCGCCCATAATGCGCAGCCAAAAGATTTCCTCTTGCAGTGCCTGTTCAGCCAGGGGTACTTTAATACCATTCTGCAGCCGTAATAAGATTACGCGAAAACGGATGGCCTCCCGGCGAATATGATCGATAAGCAGGGGATAGTTTGAACCCCCTAGATCACAGGTAATCAACCTTTTTAGAACCATGCTCTTATAATCAATAATCTTTCCCAAGGCCGCGATGACCTCATCATTAAAACGCCTTAATGCCTGTTGCCTATGGGGCAATCTTTTCAGTTCCTCTCGTAACCCTCGAAACAACTCCTCTAATTCTCTTGCTTCACGAATCAGTGCTGTCTCATCACAAGGCAAACCCAGTCTGATAAACAGGGCGTGTTCATGCATTATTCTCAGCCAAAAGCTATTTTGACGAATTGACTCCTTGACAAAAAAGTCTCCGGCATCACTGGATGTCTTCCCCTGGTTATCCCTGGGCTCATAGCGCTGATAGCGGCTATCGTAGTTGTCCATTTAAGCCCCTCCTGTTCCTGCCTGAATAGTCTTACCGAGGTAAGCTATTCCATTGTATGCAATTAATGGGGAGGGTGTTAAAACAAAAAAACCCGCTGTGGGAACAGCAGGCTTTCTTTTTAGAAATATTTTCATGGGAAGTTTTACCGGTCTTCCAGGATGCGCTTTAGGAATGTGCGGGTTCTCTCATTACGCGGGTTATTAAAAATAACATCGGGAACATCATCTTCCACAATGACTCCCTCATCCATAAACACCACGCGATTGGCTACATCGCGGGCAAAGCCCATCTCGTGGGTTACCACCAGCATAGTCAGGCCGCTTTGGGCCAGGTTTTTCATAACCTTAAGCACCTCGCCCACCATTTCCGGATCCAGAGCACTGGTAGGTTCGTCAAAAAGGAGCGCTTCCGGTTCCATGGATAGAGCCCGGGCAATAGCCACTCGCTGTTTTTGCCCGCCAGAGATTTGATTTGGCTTGGCATTTATAAACTGAGACATACCCACCAAGTCTAAATATTGCAAAGCCGTTTCACGGGCGGTTTTCTTATCTCTTTTTAGCACCTTAATTTGTCCCACTACACAGTTATCCAAAACGGTGAGGTTATTAAACAAATTGAACTGCTGGAAAACCATGCCCATTTTAGCGCGATAGACGGCATTAGAAATGTTCAGTTTTAGAATGTTTTGACCATGATAGAGGATTTCACCATTGGTGGGATACTCCAGTAAATTTATACAGCGTAACAAAGTTGATTTACCAGAGCCACTGGCACCGATGATGCAAACCACTTCTCCCTTGCTAACGGAGAAATTTATATCTTTTAAGACTTCATTGGCACCAAAGCTTTTTCCTAAATGCTTAATTTGCAGAATACTAGCCATGCAGTTTACCTCCGTCCACTATCCGAAATTGTGCCTCGGGTACAGTCTGAGAACCATGTATGGTATAGACGGACGGTCCATCCAGCTTTTTCTCCAACCAGCGCAGGATACGGGTAACCGTGGAGGTCATAATCAGATATATTATACAGGTTATTAAAAAGGTTTCGAAGTAACGGAAATTAGCTCCCGCGGCTGATTTGGAATTAAAGAAAAGCTCAGTTATAGAAATAACACTGAGTACGCAGGTGTCCTTAATGTTAATCACAAACTCATTACTGGTAGCCGGTAAAATGTTGCGAACAGCCTGGGGCAGTATGATGCTGGTCATGGTTTGGGTATGGGTCATACCGATGGCATGGGCCGCTTCAAACTGTCCTTTGTCTATGGATAGGATTCCGCCTCTCACGATTTCGGCCATATAAGCTCCGGTATTAATTGAAACTATTACTATCCCGGCTGAAATAGGATTGAGGTGAATACCATAAACCATGGCTACACCATAGAATATTACTACAGCTTGTACCATCATAGGGGTACCGCGAAAGACCTCTATATAACAGAGCAACAAAATATCGGCAACTTTTAATATGCCTTTTTTAAGGGTGGTGGTGTTGTGGTCAACCGGGATAGTGCGAATTACTCCAATTATAATACCGATGATAAAGCCGATTATAGTGCCGGTTAAAGCGATTAAAAGGGTATTACCGGCCCCTCTTAGAAAAAGGGGCCAGTTTTGTTCCCATATGAAAGCAACCCATTGAAAAAAAGATGCATCAGCTGACATTATTACTTACACTCCTGTATTATAAGCTGTGTATTATTCGGCAGAAGGCTGATTAGCAATGGCGTTATCCATTAGAGTCAATCTTTGCTCTTCAGAAATACCAGCTAAAATCTCATTTATTTTCTCACGATCGGGATTACCTTTTTTCAGTCCCACGGCGATAGCGACATCATCGTCGGAGGCTTCAAATCCCTGGCCTGGAGCAAATTCCACCATGACAAAGTTGGGATTAGCGGTGCTGGCCGATACCCCTTCTGGTCTTTCCGATACGTACCCATCAATAATACCAGATTCCAAGGCAACGCGCATGGCGGGAAAGTCTTCCATAGCCGGAACTTTCTCAACACCTTCAATCTGTTCTATAACTGTGTAATGGAAGGTATTGAGCTGGGCGGTCACTTTGGCACCGGAAAAGTCCTGGATGCTGGTAGCATTTTCATAAGCAGAACCTTTTTTTACAACCATAACCAAATCAGATTTGTAATAATGATCCGAAAAATCGATAGTCTTCCATCTTTCTGCGGTGGGAGACATGCCGGCAATAATGGCATCAATAGTGCCAGACTGTACAGCAGGTACCAGTCCGTCCCAAGCGGTTTTCACAATGACTAATTCCCGTCCCAGTCCATCGGCGATGATCTTCGCGATTTCCACATCATAGCCGCCGGCAAATTCTTGGGTGCCTTGAATGGGTACTGCTCCGTTACTGTCATCCAACTGGGTCCAGTTAAATGGCGCATAACCGCATTCTAGTCCTACCTTAAACACTTCGTTTTGCCCAGTATCACTGGATTGAGCAGGGTCGCCACCGGGTTGGTCGGAACTGCTGCAACCGACGGCGGTGATTAACAGCCCCAACACTAAAATGGCTGCCAACAATAGTTTCCTTGTCCTCTTCATTACCAATAATCCCCTCCAATAATTTGTTACTTATTCTTATCAAGGTGTGTTTAGGCAACACCTTGATTGAATCCGGGAAACTCGGATGAGAGCAACCTAGGTTAATAGTACCACAAAAACCTGTTATAGATTTCGCATATCGAATAAGGTTTACCTGCTTATTAAGATTATCAAAAAATAGAGAAAAATAAAAAAATTGCGAATAATCAAACAGGAATAACCAAATATGGTGTGGAATATGCAAGTATAGTAATTAATGGTGGCCAAAGGAGGGGACATTTATGGGTTTCACTGATGGATCATTGCGACTGCTGTCTGACTATCTAGCCAAAGCAGAACAGGAAAGACCAGACCATATTGCTTTCCTGTATGGCGATGAGCGGATTACCTATCGCCAATTTGCCCAGCAGGTTAAAAAGCTAGCCTGTTACCTTATGAAACTGGGGGTACAAAAAGGAGATCGCTTAGCCTATTTAATAACACCCCGTCCTGAGTTCTTCTATCTCTATATGGCTGCATCACGCATTGGCGCTATAATCACCGGGATTGGGACCCGCCAGAGTAATAAGGAAATAGAGTATGTACTAAACAATTCTGAGGCCATGGCTCTTTTCACTTTGCATTCTATGTATGAGTACGATTATCAGGAGCGTTTAGAAAAGATTCTGCCTAACTGTCCTAGTGTCAAGCATGTGTTCATTATCGGTGGTCCAACCAAATTGGAGAATGCTCTTAGCTTCGACGAGATTCTTCAAGGTGATTACTCTGAATACGAATCAGCTCTGCTGGAGCGGGAAGCTCAGGTATCCACCCATGACGGACTTATTATCGTATATACCTCCGGCAGCACCGGAGTGCCCAAAGGCGCTTTAATGTCCCACCAGAATATCATTCACATGAGTCTGGTAGAGATCGGCATGTGTGAGGCAGGGCCGGATGATACTTGGATCAACCACCTGCCAGCTAACCATGTGGGCGGCGCTACTGAGATAGGAGCTACCGCCATTGTAGCTAATTCCACTCAGGTTTTGGAGCCTTTCAATCCCGCTCGGACTTTGGAGTTGATTGGAAAACACAAGGTAACCATTTTGGGGCAAGTACCCACTATGTATGCCATGGAATTTGCCCTGCCGGATTACGATAAATATGATTTGTCATCTCTGCGAACGGCTGTTATCAGCGGGTCAGCAGCTCCTATGGAAACCCTGCGCAAGATGAAGGAGACCATGTGCGACAACGTCTATAACTGCTTAGGGTTGACGGAAGTTTCCGGGTTGATCACCTATACGGAAAAAGGCGCCAGCCTGGAAACCTTAAACTTAACCGTAGGTAAAGTAGCTCCGGATTTTGAAATGAAGCTAGTGGATGAAAACCGCCAGGAGGTATCCGATGGGGTGGTGGGAGAAATTGCCTACCGGGGTACTTCGGTTATTAAAGAATACTTTAAGCTTCCGGAACAGACGGCGGCAGCCTTTGATGATGAAGGCTGGTTCTATTCCGGTGATTTAGGTTTCATTGACGAGGACGGTAACCTGCGCATGGTGGGGCGTTCTAAAGAAATGTACATCACTAACGGAGAAAACATTTATCCTCCCGAAGTTGAGGATGCCATTATGCGCTATCCGGGGGTAATGCTGTGTGCTGTGGTAGGTGTGCCCCATGAAATAGCTGGTCATGTGGGGCGAGCCTATATTGTCCCATTGCCTGGGCACCAGATTGATCCCGAGGAATTAAAGGAGTTTCTAAAAGAATACCTGGCCACTTATAAAATACCGCGGGAGTACGTGTTTAGAGACATGCTGCCTATGACTTTGCTGGGCAAAATCGAAAAGAAGCTGCTGCGCCAGGAAATTGAGGAAGAACTGAAGCAGAAGGGCCAGGCTTAATAGCTTTTAGTTCTTTTTTTAGGGGGGAAATTATGAGATTAAAGGATAAAGTGGCGCTTATAACCGGGGCTGGAAAAGGGATAGGGGCGGCTATTGCCAAGCGGTTTGCTGCGGAGGGAGCCCAAGTGGTTCTACTGGATGTGGATGAAAACAGTGTTAAGGATACAGCCGCAGCCATAGTTGAAGCTGGCGGTGCAGCCGTAGCTTATCCTTTGGATGTAACGGACCGGGCTGCCATTGCCACACTGGTAGAGGAAGTGGTAAACAAGTTTCTAACCATCGATATTCTGGTCAATAATGCGGGCATAGTTCGTGATGCTATGCTGCACAAAATGAAAGAGGAAGACTGGGACCTGGTAATGGACATCAATCTTAAAGGCACCTTTAATATGGTGCAAGCGGTGATTGGCATAATGCGGGAAAAGAACTACGGAAAAATCATAAATATATCATCAGCCGGCCGGTTTGGCAATGTTGGCCAAACTAATTATTCGGCTTCCAAGGAAGCTATTGTAGGATTTACCCGTTCTTTGGCCAAAGAAAACGGCAGCAAAGGGATAAATGTCAATGCAGTAGCCCCCGGTACCATTGAAACTGATATGTATTATGGCATTCCGGAAAACATACGTAACATGATGAAAATAATCACCCCGCTAGCCCGGGCGGGACAGCCCGAAGAAGTTGCTAATCTCTGCCTTTTCCTAGCCAGTGATGAATCTTCATATATAACCGGGCAAGTAATCCATTGCGATGGAGGCATATTCATGCCGTAACCTTACGAAGCAAGACTTCCCAGGGTATTGGACCTGGGGAGTCTTTACTTTTTTGTAGGGCAGCTGCAGTTATGGTGAAATGGCTATATGAATGTATAATTACCCAATTCAATATCAATACTAGCAATGATAATAACCATAGCAAGGAGTGGATCTATTGCCTAACACTACTAACCCTACACCTACTGAGTATGATGCTAACCTGGTAGCCCAAAGCATGGGTAACTTTGAAGGCCAATTCAATCTGACCAAATCGGGCTTCGATTCTAATATGCCGGGACATACTTCTCCCCATCACATGGTTTTGCGTCAGCCACCTCGAACCGTGCGGTCGAAAGGGTCAGGTATCGGCCTGCCCCTTAATGTACGCCAGGAGATGGCCTTGATGTTGGATGATCACCAATGTGCCCTAACTGTGGCTTTGCATCAGTACAATAAGCATCACTGGATGACAGAGGGTGCCGAATCTTTCTTAAGTCTGCACCACCTGTTGGATGAACACCGGGACAAGACCCAGGAGCACATTGACAAAATAGGTGAACGAGTGGCCCGACTGGGCTGTGTCCCTACTGCTCATCCTGTTACCCAGCACGAATTGTCCTATATCAAACACGAAGTGGAAGGCCGTTATACCATGCGGGATTTCATCCGCAACGACCTGGAACACGAACTGAAATTGCAGGATATGATGCGCAAAACGATTCAAAGAGCCCACGAGCTGCAGGACTTTGGGACTGCAGAAGTGTTGCAGGAAGTGTTGCTGGACCGTGAAGATTTAGGCTACCACTTATGGGGTGTACTAGAAGATGACACCCTGGTAAGAGGTATGGATCATCTTATCGCCCGGGATGGAACCAACATAGTGCGGGACGGTCATGTCAGCAACACCACCAAACTACAATAAACCAGACTAAAAAAATTCGAAGGGCTCCCTTAGCTGGGAACCCTTTTTTTATTCGTAACGCAGGGCTTCGATGGGGTCCATAAGAGAAGCCTTATTAGCAGGCAGCAGTCCGAAGATTACTCCAATACCGGCGGAAAAGAAAAAGGCCAGTAACACAGTGCTCCAGGATATTAGGGGAGGCCACTTAGCTAATTTAGCTACTAAGCAAGCACCGCCCACGCCCAGCAGGGTTCCTATGATACCGCCGATCAGGCACAATACAATAGCTTCTATCAAAAACTGTATCAATATATCGCGGCGGCGGGCACCTAAGGCCATGCGGATGCCAATTTCCCTGGTACGCTCGGTAACAGACACCAGCATGATATTCATAACCCCGATACCGCCTACCAAAAGTGAGATGGCAGCTATAGCTCCGATGATCATCGTAAGAACACCGGTTACCTCACTGATCATTTCCATTTGCTGTTCCATGGTTTCGCTCATATATTTTCCTTCGGTACGATGGCGACGCTCTAAGACTTTTACCACTTTCTCGGTAGCCTTCTGCACATCTTTTGCTTCGTAGGTGCTCCCTTCAATATAGGAAATATTGGCGTAGGGGTTCATGTCTAACCAGGTACTGATAGGTACATATATCATTTTAGACTCCACCATGCCGAACAGGTAAGCCTGGTTTTCAACGACTCCCACCACGGTAAAGGAAGTACCGCCGATTACTATTTGCTTTCCCACCGCTCCCTGGGGAAACAGTTCGTCAGCGATCCCTTCATCCAGGGCTGCGATCCTGCGCCGCCCCTGGTCGTCAGAGTTGCTGAAAAAACGTCCTTCTTTCATTACCAGATTATACATGGGAGCATAATCGCCAGTAGTGCCTACTATCTGAGTGGTTTTTACGTTTCGGCCTCCCCGGACCTGTTCATAGCCAAAGGCTTGAGGACATAAATAATTTATTTCCGGAACTTGCTCTTTAATAGCCTGGATATCAGTCAGGGTAAACTCCTGGCCGGTAGGAGGATCTTCCAGGCGCCAATCCAATCCAACATAAAAAAGATTACCGCCTATCTTCTCCAATTCGGCTATTATGGCTTGCTGACCTCCCTGGCCAATGGCTATTACAGCTATGACCGCAGCAATTCCTATAACTATCCCCAAGGTGGTAAGAATAGAGCGGAACTTGTTGGCTTTAATAGAATCCAGAGACACTTGCAGGCTTTCTAATAAATTCATGATTTCTCCTCCTGTAGTCCAGGAGCCTGTGCAGTTGTAACTGCTTCCTCTTTTTCCAGCCGTCCGTCTCGGAAGTATAAAATCCGGCTGCTATAAACGGCAACCTCCATTTCGTGAGTAACCACTACTATAGTAGTCTTTTCCTCATGCAGCCGGCAGAATATCTCCATTATTTCCCGGCTGGTACCAGTGTCCAGATTACCAGTGGGTTCGTCGGCTAGCAATATGGAGGGGTTATTAACCAGAGCCCGGGCAATAGCTACTCTCTGGTTTTGCCCGCCGGATAGTTCAGCTGGCCGGTGATGAATTCGGTCCTGCATACCAACCCTTTCCAGTGCTTTCAAGGCCCGTTCGCGACGCTCATGCTTGGGTATACCGGTGTAAATCATAGGTAATTCCACATTGCGCAGGGCATCCATCCGGGGAAGCAGGTTAAAATTTTGAAAAACGAAGCCGATCTTTTGATTGCGAACCGCGGCCAATTCATCTCCGGTCAATTGGCTGACTTCTTGTCCATCTAACCAGTAAGATCCTGAAGTGGGAGTATCCAGACAGCCCAGCAGGTTCATAAAAGTGGATTTCCCCGAACCGGAAGGACCCATAACGGCTACAAACTCAGCCGGCTTAATTACAGCTGTTATCCCCCGCAGGGCATATACCGGATTGAGTTCAGGACGGTAGGTTTTAGTCAATCCTTCCACTCTAATCATATCTCTCAACCTTCTTGACTCTGTTCAATAGCGAAGTTAACCGCCTGACCATCTTCCAAATTATCCGGTGGATTCAAGATAACGGTAGTGCCTTCTTCCAATCCTTTGGTTATTTCGATCTTTAAGTCACCTTCCAGTCCTACTTCCACCGGTATCAGCCGGGCCTGTTTTTGCTTAACTATATATACAAATTTTTGTCCATCCCTATCGACTACGGCTTCATAGGGAACAGAAAGCCGCTCTTTTTCTGGTACCACAATTATTTTCACGTTTACGGTGAAGCCCGGCAGCAAACCTTCTTGCTCACTGTCAACTGCTATACGGATAGGAATCTCCACTTGCTGTGACTGGGTGCTTCTATTAACAAAGGCTTTCTGGGAAACTTCCACTACCTGGCCTTTGAATTGCCTATCTGGGAAAGCCGAGGCTTCTATTAATACTTCCTGTCCCTTCTTTACCCGGGCGGCATCATATTCCCCTATGCCGACCCTGACTTCTAAATGATGGGGATCACCGATGGTCACCAGGTGCTGGCCAGCCACCGTGACATCGCCGGGGCTTATATCTACCGCCATTACCTGTCCGTCAACTCTGGCTGGCACCACAAACTGGGCTAAATTTTGCTCAGCCAGTTTCACTGCTTCCTGGGCCCGGTGATAAGCTGCTTCTTGGCTGCGTCGTTCCGCCCCCTGTAGTCCATTTTTAACCTGGTTCCATTCCTTCTGGGCTTTCAGATAAGCGGCTTCATCAGCAGCCAGTTGCCCGCGTACCTTATCCAATTCCTGCATAGATAGAGCTCCAGCACTGTATAATCTTTCGCTGCGTTCAGCATTATTTACACTGTTTTGATAATTAAGCTCAGCTTGTTTGTACTCAGCTTCTGCTATGGCCATATCTTCCGTACTAGGGTTAAAGTACCTGTTATATATAACTTCTTGTTCTGCTAACCGGGCTTGGGTATCTAGTAGACTTAAGGATTCACTGTCAGCCTCCAGAACCACTATAATTTGTCCTTTCTGCACCTGGTCTCCAATCTGCACCGGCACTTCCCGAACCAGACGGTCGCTGGGAGCATATACTTCCTGCTTTTCCACCAGTTCTATGGTGCCGCTGGCCATAATAGTGGAGCCCATTGTTTCCACCTGGGCTTTGGCAACGGTTACTTCCAGGGGTATTTGCTGTCCGCTGCGGTAGATGTTTAATCCTATGATACTCGCCACCAGGAACGCCACGGCAAGAATAATCAGTATGGTTCTTCTAGGTACACGGGGTGTAATAGCAGGCATGGATATAAGTCCTCCTTTAATTACTAAACCAATAGAATGCGTACTTTTGTTAAACTTTACACTCCCTGGAGTAGCATGGCAGAACCAACCGCAAACAACAACCAGAGTATGCCCAGGAAAATAGCATAAGACTTAAACTGGGCCCGGCTGATAACTGAGCTTCCCAGAGCCATTAAGACCAGACTCCACAGCAAAAACGGATCGATCTGCCTGGCAAAATTAGCAGCAAATCCTGTGGAACCCGGGGGGGGGGAACAGCAGGTATAAGCTGGTGGACACCTCTTCTAAATGGGTGGCGGGGCTCATCAATATCATAATAGTTGCTATCACGGCAGCAAATATAATAGGGAAATAAGAATAGACGGTTACGGCAAAGAATTGACGGAATGGAGCAGGTTCGCCCGCAAATAGATTAAATAGCTTAAGGAGTCCGGCATACAACAGGCACATAATGGCCGGGGAAAACAAACCAGCTATCAGAGCAAATATTACAAGTCCGCTGACAGCAATATCCATCGCCGCTGCATCGGCTAATTCCGGCATAGTTTGGGCCTGTAGTTCCAGGGTATAAAGGGTAAATTCTTTAAGCTTGGGTAAAGATGCCAATGAGCATAGAAAACTGGTAATCGAGACAATTGCTAAAGGGGGAAGCCACCTGGGCTGTCTCCCGATGTCTTCGAAAGCAGCCTGAGGACTGTAAAAAAGGACTCCCATAATACGTCTTCCCACAGTAGTCTGTTCCTGAGGTTCTAAAGACAGGTTCATAACACTCCTCCTCAGATACGATCATAGGAACACGATCAACTTCTTGAAATAAATTCCTCTAATATATAACACTACTATGAAATATAAATAGTGTTCAAAGGTTTTTGTTTTACTCATGGTAGATGGGAAAGCACAGCTCAACTTTGAACAGATCGCCATCAATGGTGATGGCAAAACTCCCCCCGCATATTTCCGTAAAGGTCTGGGCGATAGAAAGTCCTAACCCCGAGCCTTCAGTGCTGCGGGCTTCATCGCCCCGCACAAAACGCTGCATGATTTCCTCCTCTGTAAAAGTCATTTCATAATTAGCGGTATTTTTAATAGTAGACAGGCACTCTTTTCCATCTGAAGTCAGGTCTATGAATACCCGGGAACCGGTTAGAGAGTATTTGAGAGTATTTGCTATCAGGTTTTCCCAGACCCGGTATAGTTTTTTCCCATCTGCCCATATAAAAACTGGCTCATCCGGGATATTTACACGGAAGGTGAGGCCAGACTCATTTATTTGCTCTTCCATATCCGCCAGGGTTTGATTAATTAACCGGACTAGATCTATTTGCTCTAACTCCATGGCAATAGTGGCACTGCTGGCCTTTGACAAATCAAACAAATCCTGAATCAAGTTTTTCAGCCGCTCTGACTTCTGGGCCAGAATAGCTATATAATCATTAACGTGTTCGGGCAAATTTTTTTCCTGGGCCAGCAGGTCTACATAGCTGATAATTGAGGTTAACGGGGTTTTCAGGTCATGGGATACATTGGTGATCAAATCGATTTTCAGCCGTTCCGATTTAAGCTTGTCAGCTACGGCTTTACTCATTCCTTCCTGTATGGAATTAAGATTTTGTGCGGCCCTATACATATCTGAGTCTTCTGGCAGTTCCAGCCTAGTTTCTATATCACCGCCTTTTATTAATTTCAGTTGGTCAATAAGGGCCCCCAGATCGGTTACCGTTTGATTAAACCGCTGCAAATAACGGTACAGCAAATAAATACCGGTCCCGGTTATGAGCACAGCTATCAGGAAAAAGCCTATGCTTCCTGACAATGAGACCAGTACAAAGCAAACGGCCGTAAAGGCCAGTACAGCTTCAGCGGCTACCAATGCATAAACCCTTTTCAGCATTCTTTGTTGCCAGGGATGTTTATTTTCATACTGCAGATAACTTTTTGTTACAGCTTTAATAATAGTGTTAATAATGTTATGGGTGAAAAACCTGCGCCTGTTAATGAGCAAATCGGCCAGCAGAATGTAAAACCACCAGAAGAAAATCAACAATACTACACTGTTGACGACAGTCATAATAGTCAGCCCGAAGATATCATCAGAATTACTGGATATATTGAAAGCCACCATACCCAGTACAGTAAATATGAAAAGGGCAACCAATAATTTGATCTCCAGCCAGGTTCCTTTTACCCAGGATGCCAAGATATGGTCAAATCTCCGCTTATCTTTCCATCTCATAATTGCATATACCAGCAGGAGTATTCCCAGAATGCCCAGCCCAATACTGACCCAGCCAATAGCGGACAGTAGCAGTTGATCCCGGTAGTACAGGGAGTGTCCATAGGGATTGGCTTGCAAGTCATCTCTAACCCCCAGGACTATGCGGCTGTTAGCTAGTTCATCCGGGTTATCAGTATAAATATTAATATGGGGAATAATCCTGTGATATCCGCTGTCTAACCGCCTGGTATCCACTTGTTTCCCGTTTTCAAAAACCCGTACTTTCTCACCATCAAAATACCAGCAGTAATTGTAACCGGCTGGCAGAAGCGGATTGGTATAGGAGGTCAGCAGTGTCGGAACTTCGTTATCACTTTGTAGCATCAGTCCGGTATTTTCATTAACCGCCAAATAAATAAGGTTACTGCCTTCATTATTTAACCTTTTCTGTATTGCCTGCTGGTAACCGGTGTTTTGTAAATCGGAATTGGCCAGCAAATCGAGAAGATCCGAAAAGTATAGGCCAGTACGCTCCTTAAAAGCACGACTTTCTTGGTAATCCTGAAAAGGAGCCTTTAGCAGATCGAAACTTCCCTCAGAGTACAAAAAGATCCCTAGGCTGCTTAAAAAAAGCAGGCCTATAATGTTGACAGCCATAAAAAAGCTAAGCCAGGCTGTCCATGGTTTAGATTTTTTCAATTTTGTATCCAATGCCCCATACCACCTTTAAGTATTTAGGCTCCCGGGGGTTGATTTCGATTTTCTCCCGAATACGGCGAATATGTACCATAACTGTGTTTTCCACACTATAGGCTGTTTCTCCCCATACCCGTTCATAGATTTCTTCAGCTGGAAAGGTGCGGCCCAAGTGGCGCATGAGCAGTTCTACGATTTTAGTTTCAGTAGCAGTAAGTTTTACAGGATCACCATCAACTGTCAGGGTATGGCTTTCCAGGTCAAAACTGAGTCCTCCTGAATTAATGACACTGGTACGGTTCTGACCATTTACATCACCCAGGGTTAAGTATCTCCGTAGCTGAGATCTGACCCGAGCCATTAGTTCCAGGTTATTAAAAGGTTTAGTAACGTAATCATCTGCCCCCATGGATAAACCTAAAACCTTGTCGGTATCTTCAGATTTGGCAGACAGGATTATAATGGGGATGTTTTTCTCTTCCCGTAGTTTTAAGGTAGTAGATAGGCCATCCAAACGGGGCATCATAATATCCAAAATTATGAGATGTACTCTCTGACTGCTGACGATGTCTAATGCCTCGACTCCATCATGGGCTGTGCGCACCTGGTACCCTTCATTACGCAAATTGATGGCAATAGCGTTAGCAATCTCCCGGTCATCATCCACTACGAGCACACACTGTTTCTCCACATAATCACCACCTTGTCTCAGCTCCATGGCTTGCCCGTGAGCCTTTAAGCATACATTAAAGGTAAAACCTTACATATCACTGTATGTAATTCTTAAAAATTTCTTACAAAATGAAAACGGAGTAAATGGTTTACCGGACACTAAAATTCAGCGGCTGAAAAAAGCCAGGTTAATTGCCGCTATAATTAATATACCAAATACTCAATTTGCCCCAAATGAAAGCAATGAAGGGTATCATAACTTTGAAATAAAAAAGGAGCGACTGGTGCCGCCCCTTCGTGTACAGGTTTTAGGTGAGGAAGTTTTCCACCGGGTATTTTTGGTACTGCTCACCCAGCCAGATAGGGTATTCTAACTCCATTTTTTGTTGGAATAAGTTATCTTTGATCTTTTCATAGTTTTCTTCCAAAGTACCTGGTCGGGCTTCGGTTTTTTCGTCTACTTTGATGATATGATACCCGTACTCAGATTTTACTGGATCACTTATCTGTCCAGGCTGCAGGGCAAAAGCAACTTGATCAAATTCCTCCCCCATTTCACCTCTAGTGATCATTCCCAGATCACCGCCTTGCTCTTTGCTGCCGGGATCGGTGGAGCGCTCCCTGGCCAAATCATTAAAATTACCACCTTCAGCCAGCAAAGTTTTTATTTCCTGAGCTTCTTGTTCATTTTCAACCAGGATGTGGCTAACCTTTATCTGTTCTTCAACTGCATAAGCTTCCTGATGGTCCTGAAAATGTTCTTGGATTTCTTCGTCGGTTATTTTTATACGCTGACTCAATAGTTTTTCTAATTTGATATTTACGGTTACGTCTTCTCTCACCTGATCGAGGTTTATATTATACATGGCCAGAGTTTGGGTCATGGCATCCTTACCGCCGTAATACTTAGCCAAGTCCTCCACCTCTTTGTCTATTTCATCTGCTGTAACTTTAATATTTTGATTTTCGGCTTCTAATTCGATTATCTTTTTTACTACCAGGTTATCGAGAGCTTCCTGGCCAGTCTGCTGAACCATGAAATTGTACAACTCATTTTTGGTTATTACTTCAGAGCCTACCCGGGCTACAATTTCTTCTTGAGACCGGGACAATCCCCAATAAGCAGTGGCAGCTACGGTTAATAATCCTATGAGTATGATGATATATTTCAGAGCATTTGCTTTTTTAACCATTTTCTCATCCTCCTTGGTTACCAGTTTTAACATGGATGAGAGAAAACAAACTCCATTAGCCTGGTTTCTTTCCGGGAAATTTAAGCGATTCCATTACAGTGATATGCCTCAAAACATTCCGATACATGATTTAGACTGGTGGCTGCGAGGCATAATTATCGCGCTGGCGTATAGAAAGCAAAGCCCAAGGCTTACTGAAGGCAAGTAGTTAAACTGGGAAAAATAATGTTGGCAACGACAGTTTGTGATACAATATAATGCATAATAATAATTTCTAATCCCATATTATAATTTTACGTAATATTCAAAGTTGTTAGACAATTATTTGGAGGTGTGTGTGTTGGCGGCAAAGTTTTCCTACAATGAAGAAGCTTTGGAAAACCTTCGTATCAGCGATCCTAGCATACTGGACCGCTTGATCGACCACGAATCCTTTAGGGAGAACAATCTTAAAAAGAGTCGCATGAAAGTCGACAAACGTATGACCCTACAGGAAGCGGTGGCTAAGTTCGTTGACGATGGAGATGTGGTGGCTGACTCAGGGTTTTCTTATGTACGTACTCCACTACAGGCTCAATTTGAAATCTGGCGTCAAGGCAAAAAGAATTTGCAGTATATTGGCTCTCCTAACACATTGAGTTCTTTCGCTATCTTTGCCGGTTCTGCCATTTATGCCCACAATTCTTATGTGGGAGCAGAAATGCGTGGTACCGATCGCATGTTTGCCAGGTCAATTAAAATGGGGAGAGGAAAGATTCTGTCTGAATGGGGTCATGGCTCCATGGGATTAGGATTTAAGGCTGCTCAATATGGGGCACCTTATGTAGCTTCGCGTCAACTGCTGGGATCGGATATGATTAAATACAATCCCTACGTTAAAGTCACCCGGGATCCCTGGAATAATGATCCGGTCGTGTTAATTCCCGCCTTGCACCCTGATGTGGTGATTATCCACGCTCAGCAGGCGGATATGTACGGAAATGCTAGAATTATCGGCCCGGCGGTAAATGATATTGCTGAGGCTTTTGCTTGTCGCAAAGTCATAATTACCTGTGAAGAGGTAGTTCCGGAGCTGGCCATCCGTTTTGACAACAGCTTTGTCAGTATTCCGTTCATGGTTGTTGATGCTGTAGTGGAACTCCCATACGGATGTCTGCCGGGATGCTGTCCTGGTCATTACTATTGGGCCAGAGAATGGTGGGAGTGGCTGATGCGTATAGCTACCAAGACCGAAGAAGCTATGGAGGATTTCTATAAAGAATGGGTCTTAGACTGTAAAGACCAGTATGAATTAATAGACAAATTAAGCGCAACCTTAGGTGGTTCTCGTTACATAGATCATCTGCGCCGTATGCAAAAGGCAGAAGAATACTTGCTTGAAGATAAGGGCGTTGATTTTTCCTATAACCAGGTTGTGCCTAAGTGGGAATAGTTTTAAGGAGGCGAGCATTTTGACTGCACCGGCAAATCCTTTTGAACAGTTAGCTTATAATGTATCTCTGCAAATACAAGACGGAATGATAGTCTATGTGGGTACAGGTCTTCCCATGGTAGGCGCCATTTTAGCTAAATACACCCATGCTCCTCATATTACCCTGGTATATGAGAGCGGAGGGCAGGATCCCTGGGAAGGTCCTATGCCCTGGTCAGTAGGTGGTGCGGCTACTTATCGTCGTGCCCCCATGACTATGGAAATGGCCCACTCTTTTGCCATGGCTGCCAATGGATTTGTGGATATAGCCTTCCAGGGAGCTGCGCAAATAGATATGTATGGCAACTTGAACACACATTTTATAGGTGAGAGCTATCATAATTTCAAAGCTCGTTTGACCGGAAGCGGGGGAGGAAACGACCTGAGTTCCCTGACTGAACGTCTGGTTTTGGTAGGTCTGCAGGACCCCAGCAAATTTCCGGCCAAAGTGGACTTTTTGACCAGCCCTGGCCATTTGACCGGTGGTAACAGCCGCAAAGAAGCAGGTTTGCCTGGAATAGGACCCGTAGCTTGTATCAGCCAGCTTGGGGTTATGGATTTTGAACCGGAAAGCAAACGCATGCGGATTAAAGGCTTAAACCCCGGTATAACCGTGGAAATTGCCCAGGCTTGCACCGGATTTGAACTCTTGGTACCGGATAAGATTGAAGACATACCAGTCCCCTCAGACGATATATTGAAGATACTACGGGAAGAAGTGGATCCGAATGCCATTTTCATAGAATTTCCACCGCGTGTAAAATAAGCATGGTATGGTACGGAGGACCGCCTTTAGGTCCTCCTTTTTTATGCGCATTATATGAGAGCTAAAACCCCGCTAAATAGCAGGCGTATTCCATAGGCTTTAGGATAGTTAAATTGCGCAATTCCTTGCTAATCTGGCCAAATGCTGCCCGGGCTGGCTTAGGATTGGCTTCTAAAAACCATACTTTGCCCCTATGGTCGACGATAAAATCCAGTCCTAGTTCCCCAAGAAAACGTGTATTCTTGGCTATGCTTCTAGCAATACGTAGTGCCAACTCCTCCATATCCTGCTGTATAGAGGCAACGTGTTCATAATCAAAGCCGCGGTTTTCCAGAATATGCTCGATACTTACCACATGTCCTCCCGTGTGCAAGTTGGTGGTAATATTGGAGTTAGTGCTGATACGAGCAGCTATACCGGTAACGGACCAGCTGTTGTGGCGGTCTTTTTGAATAAGCAAGCGAAAGTCAAAATGAGGCTTGCCGCTAACCCGGATGGCCTGTTGAATCAGCAATTGTCGATTGGCTGAAATAGCTCTTATAGTTTTCAACAGCTCAGACAAAGAACCGTGATTGAATTCGCGGGCTGGGGAACTGGTTTTTGCCCAGTAGCCTTTGTTTCTTTTTATCACTTTTATGATGCCCTGACCCTGAGATCCATTAACAGGTTTGAGATACACGGCTTTGTATTTGTTAAGCATAGTATGGAGTTGGTTAGCAGAAGAAAAAAGACGCGTATCGGGCAGATGAGGGGCAATAGCTGCTTCTTGAGACAGCTGTTTATGAATCTTTAGTTTGGTTCCGATGTGGCTGTTGAAGGTTTTTACCCGACCCTGCAGACGAGCCATGGATACCGGAGTGTCAGGGGGGATGGTAGAACTGTGCTTAAAATAGCGATTATAACAGACATCAGGAAAGGGGAACCAGGCTCTTTGCCAACTGTGTTTATGGGGTAATAGATAGTAACCGTGAATGCGGTTTTTACTCCAGTTAATGTCTTGAGGGGTGAAAACATACGCCCAACCATGTAAATGGTTCATACTGTTTAATAAACCGCGGAAGAAGGAATCCTGTGAACCAAAAGAAGCCCTTTTACGATTAAAGGCATCAGTCATGATAGCTACTAAGGGCCCGATGCGCAGCTTGTCACCGTCGGAGCGCAGGTTTATCTCTAGCCCCTCGGGCAGGTTAAGAGCCAGGGATAATTCGGGTGTTAGGGTAATTAAGGACTCACCACTATCTTCGGCAATGTCTGCCTGCACATGAATAACCTTATTACCTAAAGCCAGGCGGCAAATCTCATTATAATAAACACCCAATGAGGCAGCCTGTTCTGAAGAAAGACGCAGTTCGGGATATTCCTTACCCATAAAAGCCTCTCTTAAGTAACTGTTATACTACTATATATGTTTGCGGCTTCTCTACAGTGTCCACTAAATAATAATACCCCTGATCTTAAAGAGACCAAGGGTAAGTCTTTGGGTTTGGTCTATGCCCAGATAAAGGTAAGCACAGCAGCTACACTGGTAAAGATTATAGAGATTACTACTGCCACTCGTATTACCTTGGATTCGATCCCCATAGCATCTATGGTAGCCGCAGCATTTTGCAATTTAGCTGGTGAAATAACACTGGCCAATCCGCCGGCAATGGCAGTGCCAGCGGCAATGACTAGAAAATCCAGGTTAAGCACCTCAGAAGTAATCTGATTGTATTTGGTGAACAGGGCTATAGTAGAAGCCTCAGAACCGGAAACAAAACCTCCCAATAATCCTAAGAAAGCAGCCACACCCGCATAGGCAGTGCTGAACAAATCAGCCGAACCCAGAGCCAGCACCGATATCATGTTAGATTCCATGTTTACCAGAGCCCAGCCTCCACTTTGGGGCACATAACCGGAGTACATCATTACATAAGCAATGGAGAAAAAGACCGCCGCCGAGAAAAACGGCCGGGGAGCGCGTTTAAGCCACTTGGTAACAATATCTTTCCACTGGTCTTTGGTAGGCTTTAAAAAGGGGATTGCCAATAGAGTGCTTATGACAACCCAGGTATAGGCATTCCAAAGCATACGGGTGTTAAGGGGTTTTCCGCCGGGGATAATTTCCACCGCCATGGCCAGCTCCTTAAAAAGAAAATTGTATATAGGTGTCCAAAAGTTAATAACAAGACAGCATGTGACCAGCATAATCCAAGGGGACAGTGCTTTTATAAGGGGCATGGATTTTTCTGTGGCAAGATCTTGGGGAGTTAGCTGAGAGCGATCCACTATAGGATGGCCTTTTACAGTCAGGTAAAGCATCATTACTATAATAGTGACTGCTCCAGCGATAACACCGGTCAGAACAATGCCCTTGCCAATATGAGCCACAGCCATAGCTGCCATTCCCATGGTCAAGCCAGCCAGGAGGCAGGGGAGAAAGCCTTCCCGCATTTTGCTCCAACCACCTACTATATAAAGCATGCCAAAACCAATCATAGTGGAAATCACAGGCATAAATTGCGAGAATACCAAAGCAGCTTCATTAAGGGGGGTGCTGGTCATATCGGAAAAAATCACCAGGGCTCCCCCGAGTAAAGCGTACGTGCACAGGGCGTCAAAGCCAAGTGCCGGCAGGGCTACAGCCACAAAAGTGGAATACCCCAGAGCCAGCATAATGGGCGGAAGTATGGAAACGGGAGTAGCTCCCACTGATACCAGCAGAGTACCAATGGCCATATTAATCATCATTATTTGCACCGTCTGGTCACTGCCAGCTAATGTTTTTACAAAAACCACTATGCGTTTTAACGCACCGGTGCTTTCCAGAAAAGTAATTTGAAATAGGGAGGTAACCACCATTAGGGAAACTGGAAAAGAAGCAATGAGTCCGGCTAGGGAAGCCGTCAACCCTACTTGAAGAGAAGTGTTAAAGAATAAGTAGGCAATAGCCATTGTAACCAGCCAACCTGCCAAACCACTTAAGTCGGCTGGCCAGCGAGCCACAACAAGCAAGCCCAATACCAATAGAACGGGTATAAGAGTCAATAAAATATCCAATTGTAATCCATCCTCCTGTCCTACAAAAGGTGAGTTAGTTCTTCAAAACTCCCATACTACCGTACTGCTAACCTTTAGGGAGCTTTTGACAAAGAACTAAACCAAATACAGTCTTAATGATAGCATAAATGAGACAGCTAACGGTAATAAATTTTACAAATAATAAAAAAGCCCACTAGCCTAGACTACTACTGCCCCATAATGCATTTCCTATGCATTTTAGGGCAGGGTATAGTCCTTATAAGTTAAACCTACCGGTGAACAGTTAGCCTGGTAATATTTTACCCTGTGCTAAACCACCTTCTTGTCTAAAAAGGTATTGCAATTAGGCCTCTTTGTCCTCGAGTTCTTGGAAGTCATCCTCCTTGGCTTTTCTGAAATTCTTAATGGCTTTCCCCATAGATTCAGCTAATTGAGGGAGTTTGCCGGGGCCAAAAATAATCAGCACAATAACCAGAATAAAAACTAGTTCCCAAGGACCAAAATTACCTATCAAGCCAAACATATAATTTGCCTCCTCACCTGTATATCTTTAGCTACTGCCAATAATAAACTAGGTCACTACCTTTAGCCTATCATTTTAGCAACGTTTTGACTACATCTCAGGATAGATATTGCTTGCTATTATTTACCCAAACATTACTGTACCACTTGGTCCTGCATAGGTTAGAAATAAAAAGCTCATACTGCAAAAAAAGAATTAAACGCAGGGGGCGCAGTATGAGCGAGTACATTAACAATCGAGAGTTTAGGCAGCAAAAGTTAAAGGAATTAATTCTACAGCTTTATGAGGGCAAAAGTGTTGAGGAGGTAAAAGAAGAGTTTGAACGAGTGTTTGGGGGGGTTCAAGCTAAAGAAATATCTGATCTGGAACAGAGTCTAATTGCCGAGGGTATGCCTGTGGAAGAAGTTCAGCGCCTCTGTGATGTCCATGCCGCCGTGTTTAAGGGCTCTATAGAAGAGATTCATCGACAGGATCAGGGGCCAGAGACTCCCGGGCATCCGGTGCACACTTTCAAGGCAGAAAACCAGGCCATCGAGGATCTGATTGACAACAAACTTAAACCAGCTATAGCTTCTCTGCAACAGTCTGATGAGCAGAATAATATATTAAGGGCTATCGAGATAGTAAATGAATTAGCTGATATTGACAAGCATTACAGCCGTAAGGAAAACTTGCTCTTTCCCTATTTAGAAAAGTACGGCATCACAGCACCCCCAAAGGTTATGTGGGGAGTAGACGATCAAATTCGTTCGGAGATTAAGAAATTAAAACAAATGCTGACCGATTACCAGGGAGATAAGGAAGCCGTTGTAAAACAAACGGATGAAGTAGTGGCTCTGGTAAAAGATATGATTTTCAAGGAAGAGAAAATATTCCTGGAAATGGCCCTGGATAACTTATCGGAAGATGAATGGGTAACTATCCGCGATGAAAGCCCGGAAATCGGTTACTGCCTGGTGGAGCCAGGAACCGAATGGGACCCGCCCCGAAAAGACTTAAGTTCTGAAGTACAGAAGGACCAAGCGATTCGCTTTCCCACTGGAGTATTAAAACCCCAAGAAATAAACCTTATACTAAATCATCTTCCTGTGGATATTACCTATATCGATAAAGACGATATCGTCAAGTACTTTTCAGGTTCTCCGGAAAGAGTCTTTGCCCGGCCTAAAACTATTATCGGACGCAACGTACAAAACTGTCACCCGCCAGCCAGTGTTCATGTGGTAGAGAAACTGGTGGACGATTTTAAGCAGGGACGCAAAAACAGCGAGTCATTCTGGATAAACATGAAGGACAAATATGTGTACATCAGGTATTTTGCGGTGCGGGATGAAAATGGCACCTATATGGGGACCATGGAAGTAACTCAAGATATCCGACCCCTTCAAGCTATAGAAGGGGAAAAAAGGCTGCTGAGCTAAAGGGACTGGTTCAATACATCTTGCATGCCCTTTGCAGTAAGCCTGCGGCTGGCAAGTAATTGGTGAGGAGGAGCGAACTTTACCTGGTAGTTGGTTATATATGGTGTTGGATATAGGGAATAATAACCATGGGGGCAATCACCACTGGGGTATGGGCAGTTAAATCTATTGTCGATAAGGAGCTTGATAATGTGCAGCGGAAAATAGCACAGATTGTTGACTCAGCCGGGAGTATTCCCAGGGATTTGATGGAAAAATATCGTATAGGAGAGGTAGCCTTCCATATTTTCTTTGGGGAGCAGCAGTATCGTGAAAACATCTCCATCACCAGTCAGGAGTTTTATGAGCATATGCAAAGCCGGCCCGATCAAATTCCCAAAACTGCTGTGCCGGGAATAGCCGACGGGCCCGGGGCCATTGGAATTGGTATCCTACAGGGATAAACCCGCGGGCGACGACACTGCGAGTGCAAGAGGGGACGGTTCTTTCTGTCATGTCTGCCAAGGTTCATTAACATAAAATTGGTTAGTTCGACATGACAGAAAGAACCGTCCCCTCTTGCACGCACTCTATTCCTGCATTCCCGTATAGATTAAAATAGCATCTCTTAAGAACTCAGCTGCGCCGGGTTGAACCTGGTCGTAGTAAGCGGTAAACCTCTCATCATCCACATACATCTGCGCCAGACCGGCATGAGCTTCCTTACTGTATTTATCCCAGCTAAAACTCAGCCACTGGCGATGTAAGTCCGCGGTTTTCTGAGCCAGCTCACTAGCTGGATCGCCGGTAGGCAAAGCTTCCTTGAGAGTATCCAGAACCATTTGGCCTAGCTTTTCGAATTGAGCATACTGTTCTTGAGTCATCCCTTTCAATTTCCGGTTGGATTTGTCTACTGCCTCATCACCGTATTTTTTCCTTATTTCCTTACCATACTTGGCCTCATTGTCATCAATGAGTTTTTGCTTAAAGCCCTCAAACTTCTCTTTGTCAGTCATAACGATTCTCCCTTCATGTTGAGCGATAGTTTTTTCCACATTGATAATCAGGAGTTCCAACTGCCGCTTTTTTTCCAGGAGTCTGACCCGGTGTTCTCTCAGAGCAGACAAGCTGTCAAAGGAGGTATCGTTTAAGATCTTCCCAATTTGCTCCAGGCCTACCCCCAGTTCCCGGTAAAACAGTATCTGCTGCAGCCTGTCGACCTCCTCAGGTCCATATATCCGGTATCCAGATGAGGTAACTCTGGCCGGCTTCAGCAACCCGATCTCATCATAATAGCGCAGAGTACGACCGCTGATCCCCGCTGTTTTGGCCAACTGCTGAACGGTGTATTCCATAAAGTCAGCCTCCTTTCAGTAACACTATAAACCTTTACGTAGCGTAAGGGTCAATGATCATTTACTGGAAAAGGTAGGGAGCGATGCCCACATCGCTCCCTCTTTCACAGTATGGTATTCGCTTTTGGTAGGTTATTCCCAGCTAAATCTGGGAGCAAAAAGTTTTGCCAAATTCTACACCCTTGGCATAGCCTTCATCATCGGGATTCCATAATACCTTGAGACCGGGTTCGATCACTTCCAGCTTGGCATCTTTCAAGCGGGATTCAATTATGCCTACTGACTCGCCGCTCCAGCCATAGGAACCAAATGCGGCTGCCTTTTTGTTTTTGAAGCCTAAGCCGCCTATCATTTCTATAATGCTGGCAGCACCGGAAAGTATGCCCCGGTTGATGGTGGAAGAGCCAACTAGAAAAGCCTTGGATTTGAAAAT
>LSQX01045928.1_pt1 | contig 24763 bp, 45 predicted proteins | sample 654561 | NCBI WGS metagenome assembly LSQX01 (sample SAMN04489861, study PRJNA283612) | anaerobic digester metagenome | isolation source: 4 biogas reactors fed with cattle manure at either 37C or 55C with and... | place: Denmark: Kongens Lyngby | collected 2014
GACCAGATCCGAGACCTCCATGTCTCTGAGATCGGCGGTGTCGAGGATCTCGATGTTATCGAAATACCCGACAGCGGATTCCAGGAGTTCCGCCGCTGCAGATGCGTCCTCGTATTTCCGGGTGTTGGCGAGGTTGGTTCCCCCCATGTTCTCCACCCACGATTGCATCTCTTCCTGGAGTTCCATGACGCGACCTGTCGCATCCTCGACGTTCGTGAGGGCGTCTCTGGTGGCGTTCGCAATCTTCTCGCGTTGCTCGTCGTCGACCCCGACCTCGATCGCATCTTTGAGTTCCGGCAGGATCTCGTCGAGGACGAACTTTGCATTCTCCGCGATCCCCATGGCTTCTTTCAGCCGGGAAGATCGGGTCTCACGTTTCTTCTTTGCCATGCGTGTCGTCTCCTGTGAATTTCGATATCATCTCTCCACACCTCGGGCATTTCCCATCATCGCCCGGCTGTGCGTGACCGTAGATATCGCAGACGGTCTCTGCGTAGTCAATTCTCCGTTCAAACGCGATTTCCCCGCAATCGAAGTCGGGGTCGTCATGTTGCATTCCTGGCATTCTCCTCTTCCTCCTTCTTCCGTCGCTCGTCCTGGCGGTTGCGGATCTCGGCTACCTGACGTTCCAGACCTGAAAGGACTCCGTTGAGCAGCGCGTCGATGTTCGTTGCCGAGGCGGTCATGGTCATGGCGGCAACCTGCGGTTCTTCTGGGATGATGACCGGGAACACGATTGCCCGGATACCGAGATTATGCACCTCGAATTTCAGGCTCGGCACGCAATCGGTTCGGGTGAATCCGTGAACGTTTTTCGGGCATATCTCGTTCAGATAGTCCGCGACATATGTCATCAACCGCCATGCGGTTCGGATCTTCTCGTCGACAGTCAGTTCTTCTGCATCATCGTCCGGATCATATTCCAGACGCTTGCATTCGTTTATCCACTCTTCTTCGTCTTCTGGGGTTCTTCTAGTCATAATATGGTTCCTCCAACGCTGCATCGCTGCAAAGACGCATTTCCAGGGCTTCTTGAATATCTCGGGCTGTGATGGTATCGCTGAGCCTGAGCCGTGCCAGCGAGGTTGCCAGCCGGAGCACGCTATCGACCCATCGACCGCTCCTTCCTTCTTCTATGGACTGGAAATATTCCACGAATGGTTCTGTCTTCGCATCGAGTTCTTCTTCGCTTTTCGCCGTCAAGACGGGATCGATGGAACGTGAAACGGTGATATATGCCCGGATCGTGTCGTCGATAGTGTCCGGGAAGTTGATCCCGGCGATCTTCTTTCTGACGATAGTGATCGATTCGTCGACGGTCGGAACCTCGAAGGAATAGATCAGGTCGAACCGGGACAGGATCGGCCCGCTGACCTTCGAGATATCGTTTGCCGCCGCGACATACCGGCACTGGGCGGGGAACACTTCGTGTTTCCCTCCTCGGGTATCGGTATACGTTCCATCTTCCAGCACGTCTCTCAGGGTATCGATGTCCTTAAACCCTTCAATCTCGTCGTGACATACAATTCCTCCATGATATTTCGTCAGGAGCCGGACACCACCGTCATCTTTCCTCCCGTCTCCTTTCAGAGACGAGCGCTTGGCTTCTCCTGAGAGATAGAGCGCTCCCCACTTCCGGGTCAGGTAGTTGATGAACATGGTCTTTCCGGTTCCTTTGACCCCTTTCATGAGGATGTGAATCCTCTGCCGCATATCGTCGGTATCCCATTGGCTTGCGAGACAACACAGCACGCCGAGTTTCACGTCTTCGTGCCCGATGACGTCGGGACAGATGAAAGGTGCCATGAATGAGGGGAGATCATCTCCCGGCACCAGGTTCAGCAGGTTCTGTTTCATCGCCTCGATGGTTTCCTCGATGTTCTCAAGGGAATCGTGGGGTTTCGACATCGTTATGCTCCTGTAGGCTGTTCGGCTGATCGATGGCTGGCTGCATGTCTTCGTAGAAATCGTCGTCGTCTTCATCGACGGTTCCGTCAGGGTTGATGAAATTCGCGATGATCTTCACCTTGTTGATGGAGACGCCATTTCGGATGCCCTGGAGGAGTGCGAGATAGAAGGTATCGTGAGCATGGACTTGCCACTCATGATGGGAACACATCTTCTTGGAGTCGATGGACAGCGCGGGTTCCTCTTGTGCGAACTCCCGGATGAGGCGAGAATATGCAGGCGTGAAGTAATGTGCACGTATCGGAATGCGGTTCATTGCGTCATTCGTCTCACCTGCTGCGTATAGTTCTGCATCTATATTAGCAGTTCGGTTGCTACCGGGATCGGATGTCGCTACATGCGTCATGATCTGGTCACGCAATCGGGATGACGATCGTCTGGCACATGGGGCAGAGAAGCGGGACATACTTGTCAAGCGCATCTACATAGGACGGTGTCCGGAAGTCATATCCACAGACCGGGCAGAGTCGGGCAGAGGTGAAGTTTTCAATCTGCAATGCTTTGATGGCGTCATCTTTCGTGTAATATTTCGTCTCCCCCGTTCCATCTTCGTCGAGCCATGCGTGAAGCGATCTCTCCACGACCAGATCCGCGACCCTCCGGGTCATGATGAACCGCTTGGGAGGATCTGACTCCGCGAGATACACGGATTCGACGCCAATCGTCGATGACGGCGCGTTCAGGAACTTCTGAATGTAGTTGTCGTCGTCGTCGGAATCGTAGAATATCGTGCGGAACTTGTCAATATCGTTGATCTGGCCGGTGATGGTATGCAGTTTCCGGGTCTCGCGATCGTAATACTTGAGGACGAACGACGGTTTGTAATCCGCTCCGTTCTTGGGTGGGGTTTCGGCTGGTTGGGTCATATGATATCTCCTGTGTAAGGTCGGATACCGATGGAGACTCTGTTCGCGCCTGCTATCGATGATTTCATCCCTCTTGTCACGACGAACCTGCATGCGAGTTCCGGGTGGAGAAACACGAGTTTCGAGGCGTGGATGTAATCCGGCTCATATCTGAGACATGACGCGGATTCGAGTTTGAGATCTTCTCCGATGATGCGCTCGATCATGTTCTGGGACGCCACGGTGCGACGTTTTCCATAACATTCCAGGCAGATGTGGCGTTTATCCATTTCCACGGCGATATCGCCGCGTGCGTTGATCACATATGAACGGGGCACGACGGTTCCGCAGTCCCTGCAGATGAACCCCCCATTCGTGAGGATATCCTCGCGACGTCTCCGTTCAAGTACCATGTCGACCTGGGCTCGCATCTCAACGAGATCGTTGGTCTCCATGTCTTCCAGTTTCTTTCCAGTTGGTTGCATAGACGTATCTCTCCGGTTTGATGCCGTAATGGAAAAAGAAGTCGGGAAGAATCAGTTTACATCTTCTTCCCAGACTTCTATGGTGTGAACTGTTCTCCTCTTGAGTACCAACTTCGGGGTGCCGGGTGCTTTTTGTAGCGAAGGCGTGTCGTGATCTGGCACTGGTATCGTCAAGTGTTCGGATGTCTCACCCGGCAATGGGTTCATCAAATCCGATCCGTCCTCCGATAGTTCATCGGACGGCTCGGACTTGTCGCGATATTCATACCAGATCTGGTTGATCGCGTTATACGTGCGCCGGGATTTCGGGAAGAGCCGCTTATATGCGTCAACGAATACAAGCCTGCTATGCACTTTCCATGCAAGATCCTTCTCGCTATCAAGGACAGGAGACCGGTGTGGAATCACCACGGATGTGGGCTCCTGTTCCCGCACGTCTAATGGCAGTACGGCAATCATTTTTCCTCGGGATGTTGTTGTAGGGTTATCAGTTGTCTCCGATTCGAGCATGTCTATGATAGGTTCGGTGGAATGCTGATCGGGGTTGTCCTGGGTGTCGGTCGGGAGTATGGTGTGTTCCGCGACGGGATCTTCGGCATTTGCATATGCCGCGTTCCACTGATTACCATAGGTCTGGTAGAGACGGTGTATCGCAGACTCTTTGCGTTTCGATCTGGGAAACACCTCTCGGTAGGTCGCGATGAACTCTTCTGGTGTGCTGGCGATCCATGCTAGAAATTTCTCGTCGTCCCGGTGGGGGGACGTCGGAAAGATGTCGTCGTTGATGATGCGCTTTACCTTCAAGGCCATGCTCAAAGTCTCCTACTTCGCGTGTTCATTCACATATATGATGGAATTGTCCCTCCGATAGCAGAGCATGCAGGTGTTGCACTTTCCCGAACAGTTGATGTCGATGTTCATGTGTTCCGCCCCGGAATGGCTGTAGACCGAGAAGGTCTTGTCGAATCCGTCAGGGCGAATGGGGGTGACGGGATCGATGCGTGGGGTCGAGTAGATGAGCAGCATGTTGTCCGGGATGGCGTCGAGATGGTTCCGTACGAGAGATGCTCGTTTCGTCCAGAGAGAGCATATCGTGTCGGGACTCTTCTCGGCAATGTGAATCAGGTTGATCAAGTGGGTGTCGTTAATCAACTCTCCATGTGCCGAAAATCGGAACGCCCCGTTCTTCGAGAAGCAGTCGACGCTCGGTAGATCGCTGGGAGGGATGATGGATTCCGAGAGAATCACGCCGTTGTTCGTCCAAACACGTTCCGCGTTTCTCCGGAAGGTTGTGCACATTCGCCGGGAATAGCAGTTCGAACAGACGGTACCTGATGTGGATGCCATTTTCTCGCAGAACTCGTTCATCATGGGGCTGGTGTTCAGGGCGTAGAACCCATCCATCTTCCCCGTCATCTTCGAGATCACGAGACCGTTGTTACATCTGATTGTCATGAGAAGTTCTTCTCCAGGGAGGTCGTCTTCATTCGAACGAATGCGCCGGGGCTCGGGGCGACACCACATGATGTGCCCGTCATCGCCACGGTGAAGACTTCCAGCGTTGCTCATATTCCGTATTCTCCGTCAGGGTAGAGTTCCACGGTCACCAGGGTCTGATATGCCCCGGATTCTTGTTTCTTGCTCGTGCCGACCGTCACGTTCGGACGAGGATCGTAGTTATCGAAGTTGTGCTTGACGATATCGTGGATCGTGCTGTAGACGTCTGCTTTCATCTCCTTGGTCAGGGATCGCTTGGATTCGAGCCGTAGTTCGAGTCTCGTCCGGTAGGGTCGGAGCATCTTCCCGGCCACGCTGGGGATGGTAATCCCGCTTGGCTTACCATCGATCGTTTCGATGTGATGGACGATGTTTCTGATGATGTCGTGTTGCGCCTCTTCTCTGGCCACCTCTTCTTCGAGGGCGTTCATATACTCCGGTGTCGCCTCGGAGAAGGGGATTACCCGGATCAGTTTGCAGTTGTAGTAGGGGTTGTCGCTATCGCTGAGGGGCACTTTGGTTATATACCGATTATCGCTTGGCGTTCTCTGGAATCCCCGGTAGATCTCGATCTTCTGGGTATCGAGGTTTACCACATACCCCCACTCGCAGAAGAGCGAGTCTTTCAGGAAGTCTGCCTGATCCAGCATATATTTCAGCCCCTCTGCATACGCCTCAAGATCCCCCTGGGCGCGTCGAAGCAGAGCATACCAGTCTTCCTTCTCCCCCGTGGAGACGTGGGGGGAGAAGAACTTTTCGCACTCGTCAATCTGCTCTTTCGTGGGTGGCGTTTTCTGATTCACCAAGACTATTCCGTCGAATGTCCGGTTCAGCCATCCAATGGAGTATGATTGCACAAACTTGGCAACAGACACTCCAAGATATGATGGGTAACTATCCGAGTGGTTATACATAATCTTGTCGATCCCCCCTCGGTGGAACCCAACAGCTCCTCGTGTTGACATGATGAAAACCTCATTTCTTATAGATGGGACGTCAGATCATCCCTTTGATGCGGGTCAGGTCGTTCTCAAGAACGGCCAGCCGCATCTTTGAAAGCTCAATCACGCTGGTATCCTGGTTGCTCCGGATCGTCTGCATGGTGTCGGCAATCTCCCGCTTGATGGTGACAAGATCGTGCTGCACCTTTTCCAGTTTGATGGAGATATCGCTGGAGAAGGTCAGGTGAGCAACGCTGTCCATGAACCCGACACTGGCGCTCTGCACGGTTCTGATGCTCGATCCGTCATTGCAGAAGATGGTGACGGAGAGTTTCTCCGTCTTGGGGTCGACGTCAAGCGCCACTGTCCATCGTGGGGACACCTTGATGTGCTGGTTGTTCATCTTACTCGTCTCCGTCACGGATCATCGCCACGAATTCCTGTGAGACACGGCTGATGTTCTCGTCGCTCAGATCATCCGGAACCGGGAGCCGACCCAGCAACCGGAAATTGTATTCCGTGATGGGCTCGTCGTAGGACGTGTTCACGACGGCATATACCTCGATGCGGAGCCTGGTGACGTCGCAGATGACCCGGTAGAGATATTCGATATCTCCGTGGAACTCGTAGTTGTTGCAGACGCCGAATCCGAGTTTCAGGACGTTGTTGCAGTCTTTCTCGACCTCTTTATCGTCCCACTTGAGATTCGTCCTCCGTTTCAGGAGTTTCCAGTCTGGGTTCAGCAGAGCGTCCTCCATCCGGCGCTTGTTCCAGAAGATCCAGTTGGCCGCCGCATACTCGACGTCGTCCATCCTCCCCTGGTTCCACCGGATGAACGTCAGGAGATCCGGGAGCATTGCACTCGGATATCCATCGCTGTGCCGGTAGATTGTTCTCTTGTCGATACTCTCTTCTCCGTCCTTGTTTTTGAAGACGGCGATGAATTCAGTCTGGCTTCTTGTGCTCATACAATATCACTCCGTGTTTTTCCGCGTCATGAGGCTCGCAATATGCTCCTCGAACCGACGCACGTAGGTTTCTCCTGTAATTCCGTAGGGTTTCTCGTTCACCTGCCAGTCGACCCAGAGGGATTCCGGCTCAGATGTCGGCTTCCCTCCCATCGCGGCCCACCACTCGTTTACAGCCTTGAAGAAGTCCTCCATGCTGGTGGTGTTGCCTTTCTTGACCCGATGGAAGAGCATGGGGCCACCGCCCCCATCATCCACGATATCGAGGACGTGCTTTCCGTCCTTGAAGATCTTTCCGGTATAGATGAACCCATCCGTCCCGGTGCCGACGTTCTTGAACATCCGGACTTCATAGATATCTGCCGGGGTCTTGATCGTGTCCTTTGGCAGCGGGCGGTTCGTGGATCGGAGCCTTGCATTGTGGATCGTCCACAGCTCTTCCGGATGCCCATCTTCGACGACCTTGTACATGTCGCCTGCTTTCCTCTGGATCGTGCCGTAGTGGGTCTGGTTATCCTGCCAGTCCCACTCCACGCGATCTCCTTTCTTAAACTGCATGGGTTTCCTCAACCGGGGGTTGATACATGGTGATGCGCTCTTTCAGAAGCCCCTTGCACAGGGTTAATTCGTCGGGGGTGAGATCCACACCGGGAGTGTGGATGAGATCCGACCAGTTCCTGAGCAGATCCGGGTAGGTTCCGATGAGAGCGTTGTGCATGTGGTCGTCGTTCCGTGCAGCGAGCACGAACCCATCGCTTGTGCAGCACATATCGATGATATGCGGTTCAGTCTGCGGCTCCATCTCCAGCAGGTAGCAGACTATCGCCGTCATTTTGGGCGACATTCTGGGAAACCGTTGGGGATTCAGTTTCTTCTTGATGCTTTCCGGGATCATGGGTCGTCTCCATGAGATTTGTCGCGGTGCTCTTTCAGGTGAACAATGCACCCGAAGAGCACCTTCAGTCCGGTATCCTCGTCGTCACACTGTTCAGAATGGCAGATGCAGTCCTTGCAGAGCAGTTCCGTCACATCTGCCACGAAGTCTGGGCAGTCATAGGCCATGTCTTCCCTCCCGGATCAGACCGAATTCTGCCTCGTCCGGGGTGAGATATCCCATTGCCTCGAAGTCGACGATGGTCTTCTTTCCATCCGGATCGAAGACATCGAACTCGTTCGCGAGTGATCCTCGCGTCTGCTGGATCGTCCATGCCTTCAGAGCCGCCGCCTGGGGCGTCTGGGCGTCGATATCGATCTCCCAGACCACGCGATACGTGGTGTCAGGCTCGGATACATCTCCGTGAGAGGGATCGGAACGCTTGGCGCGACCTAGGATGGTATCTCCTCCAGGAGGCGTCTGTTTGAACTCCAGTTCCAGAAAGACGCTGTAGACGAGGTTGCGTTGGGTAGAGTCTCCATGCGTCATAAGGAGGGTGGAGTAGCCGGAGTCAGTCAGCGACTTCCGGGCTTTCTCTGCATCCTCGTGGTTCAGATATGTCTTCGATTTCGCGAAGAACCGCCCCTCGAACGTGATGAGTTCGTTCATGACCTCCTCCCTGCGTAAGGGAGATCGTGCTTCTTGATCTCCCATATCACGCCGCGCTTGATCAGAGGCCCCAGTTCGGACATGCTGAAATAGCCGAGTTCTTCCTCGAATCCCTGCACGAGACCGAAGTAGTATCCGGGCTCTTCCTCCTCGAACACGAACCAGAACCATCCGGTCATGGATTCGAACGCTTTTATGACCTTATACCTCTTGCCGGGCATGAACGAGGCAAGAACGAAGAGGTTTCCCTCTTCATCACTCTCGAATGTGAATTTTCCCATGGTTATCTCCTCCGTAGGGGATCTTCCACCTGAATCTCCCCATGCCCCTTGGTGTCGATGAAGTCGATACCGGGCAGATGGCTTGCAGATCCAGGCGTATATTGCGCGTTGTGCTTTTCCATGCGATCGAGGAACTCCGCGAGTGGGAGGTGTGTGTGATAGTCGCCGGCGAACGTGCTGCCGTCCTTGAGTTGCCAGTGGGTCGACCACTCGATAGGGGTTCCCCGTTCCGAGCGCCACTCAAAGATGACGAGCCGGGAGGGATGCTCGAAGTCTCCTCCCGTGCTGAAATGCGTGGCTGCAATCAGAACGCGCCGCATATTCTGTTCCTCACTCATCGTAGTCCTCTTCCTCGGCAAGCCTCTCGGAGTAGTCGTCCTCATCGAGAACGGGATACTCCTCAAGTTGCGCGACGATCTGGTTTCCGAGTTCTACCTTCTCAACGTCGCTCTCGTGGATGAGGATCTGCTCGACCCATCCTACGAGCCAGTGACTAGAACGGGCGACCTTGACGGTCTCGCTCTCTCCATCGAGCATGCGAAGCGCCGTATGGAAGTTGCTTTCCTCCAGGGCGTCGCTGTCCCGACTGCGGGAGAGAAGGACGAAATAGTCGTCGTATCTCTCCCCGATGTAGAATTCCGCTTTCCACCGTGGCATGGTGGAAGGGACGGTCGTGTGTTGCAACATTATCACTCCTCGGGAGGTTCTTCCGGAGCGTCCGGATCGTCCATGAAGTCGGAGAGTTTCGTGTAGAGCCGTTGCCGGGTCTCCTCGATCTGGCTCTCGTCGTCGACTTCCACGACAGGAGTAACGCCACGCTTGAGCAGATCTCGTACGTACGCTTGATCCTGCTGCTGCTTCTCCGTGAGCAATTTCTCGACGCGCTGCACCTGGAACGCATGGAAGATACCGGGATCTTTTATCTCCCGACCTTTCTTGTCATACTGGCTGGTGGGTATGAGTTTCCGGTATCCCAGATATACCCAGTCCCCCACTTCCAGCCCTTCCGGGACATAGGCTATCTTCCGGGAGATACCCATTTTCTTCGCCTCCTGGATGAAGTCCTGGGAGTTCTCGTAATAGGTCTCCCCGACCCAGACGACCCACGCCTTTTCAGGAGGGAAGCAGATCGGACACTGTGTGCCATACCTGTGGCAGGCATACTTGTGTTCCGTGGGGGTGTTAGTAACCGAGCAGAGATCCCAGACATCTGATGGGTGGATCTCCTGAATGCCACGGATCGGCACGATGTAGGGTTTCCGGCATTCCTTGCAGATGGGAACATCAAGAGGGAGGCGGTGGCAGTATACGCCTTCCCCGTCGCACACGAGATAATATCCTCGCGTGTTCCGGGTTCCGCATCCCCGCTCGCTTTTTGCCATGACTTTGATGGTCAAGTAGGGTCACTCCTTCTTCTTGGGTATCCGGAGTTTCTTCTGCCCGTAGGCAACGCTGATCCCGGTCTGGATTGCACCCACGGTCGCCGCGTTCCACTTGTAGAGTTGGGCGTCCATGCTGAGGTTCATCCGGTGCGCCGAGATAGGCGATTCCGTGTCGATGGTGCCGAGGAAGTTTTCAACAGCGATACGCTTGACGCCCTTCTTGGACGCAAGAACTTCGATTTCTTCACTTGTCAGTGATCTTGCCATATTCTTTGACCTCCTAGAGGTTTTCAGCCCTTTTCAGGACTTTCTTGATGTCCTTCACGGGAACGAACAAGAACTGTCCGCCCTCCTCATTTTCGTCGTCTTCACACCACTTGCACATGAAGTAGTCGGCCTTGTAGTCCGAGTCCTGACAGAAGGCGATCATCTGCCCGTTCGGGAGTCTCACAACGACTTCTCGTAGCAGGATGGTATCTTCCACGATATCCGTCTCCAGCCGGAGCAGGGTTGATTCGTTCAGGAGATTCTTCAGTTCCGCGAGATCGTCCTGGATGGTCATGGAGACGGTTCTCCTTCGGGATTGTCCTCGACCGGGTGTTCCATCACAATGCTATACCGGAAATCCACCGGGAGATCCGGGTGCTCGTTGTGGAGGTTGAACCCCGCGTAGAACGTCGCACACCGGAAATTGCAGGTGGGAACCCGGATATCCGTGTCCGTCACCTTGACAACGGCACAGGTCTCTCCGAGCGGTTTTCCACAGAATTTGCAGGTTGCCATGCAGATTCACCGAACCAGTCTGTCAGGGAACTTGAAGGCGTCATATTCCACCGTTCCATCCCTGGATATCTCTCGGGCTGCTGCATACGGGTAGATCAGATCCATGCGTTCCGGATACAGCGCTGCAATTTTGCGCGGCACGATGTAGTAATGGACATCGTCCGGTTCAGGGAGCGTGCAGGAGTGGATATAGGACTCCCGATAGATCGGGATGTCTTCCACGAAGGCGCTCTTGGTCTCCGTCATGATGAGACGGAGATACTTTCCCGATGGAGGAATCTCGACGAACCGAGCATCGTTCACCCGGATCTGTACCGGATGTGCGAGCAGGTTGACGATATTCCGTAACGGGATGTGTTCCACGTTTGATGTATCGATGTTCGATACACGGGTTTCTGTAGTGTTGATGGTTATACCTCCTTTCGTTTGTAATCCCCTTGCGGGGCATCTCATATCTCGGATCGAACCGAACTCTCCATTCCTTCCAGCGGTGCATGGAAAAATGAGAGATATGAAGATTATGCTGACAATGTGCCTAGATCTGACGTAGTGGTTGATGTCTTGATCAGGGCGTTCCACTCACAGACTGCTTCCATGCCCAGGTCGTGCGCCATATCTGAGCGGGCAGACATGGTGGCTTGAACCCGGATGATGTCACATGGATTTGCGTGGGCGTATTCCGGCATGGTGGCAATGAGATTGAAGAGATCCCGCTCCTGGATCGAGACGGGTATGGCATCGGTCTGCTGGATGCAGCACGACGGGATCTCTTCATCGAAGCAAAGCGATACGCTGGCGAGCATTTTCTTCGCGGGGCACTCTGTATGCGTCAAACATCTGAATATTAGCATTTCGGGTCACTCCTTTCGTATATGGAAATGCGAGGTACGTGCAGTAAGATCTATTCCAAATCTGGAACCACAGACATCTTCAATTCGTCAAATGTCCGGTCATCACCTCCGAAGTCACGATAAGTTCTCGTCTCCAGATCGACGAGATGTAGTTTGTCATTGACATCACACACCACGATACCGTCCGGACAGGTGGTAAGTCGGGTCGCCTCCCATTCCTGGACGATCCGCCCTCCTTGCATGAGGACGATTGAATATGTTTCACCACTCATTGTCAGCATTCTGCCTTCCTCCGATTCGATCAGCCCTCCGGCACCGCCATCATTGGGGGATTGCCGCCTCCTTCGCGGCCCGCTCCATGCAGTCGTAGCAATTCGATATCCGATACCGGTATCCATGCCTCCCGAACAATCGCCGGCGAGGGTTTAAGCAGGTGACGACATCTCCCGGATGCAGGATCTCTCCGTTGTTGAACCGCACGGTATCCGTCATGCGATACTCCGCGCCGTTCTTCAGTTTGAACCTGTTTTTCATGCGTTCTACGTTCGCCCAGCACCTGTCTCTCCAGGCTTTCGCCCATTCAAGACTGTCCCCCTGATAGAGGCTTTCAACTGGAGAGAGAAGTTTCAGGATACGCTCCGGGCACCTGCTCTCGCACGGCCCGTCGCTTTCTCCCATATCCTTATACCCGAAATTGCAGGAATCGAACCCTGACCTCCACTGGGTGAGCACCACGGCTCCGTGGATCTTATCGGGGGAATCCTTACGATGATACGCGAGATAGACCGTGTTGAAGCCTACCTGTGCAATGTCGTCGATAACGACATCTGGTCTGAACTCACACTCAAAGAACTCCCGGTGGGTCGTCCCTTTTTCACGTCGGGTGAATAACCATCCCATATCATTACCTCTTCTTACGAAATGCCTCGATTCTGTATGCTCGCGGGATATCGGTGCCTTCTAGCACATCCTTACGTCCCTGCACGAGCCATCCGTCTTTCGCCATCTGTCTCCATATGGCGTTGCGATCGGCTCTCCCGGTGGCAGGCCAGGACGCACAGATGATATCAAAGGTGTTCCTGAATGGAACGGAGTAATGCTCGACGATAGAATCGTGAATCATCCCACCCCGTGACTCGATCATCTTGCGCCAATATTCCGTGTTCATATCATCCTCTTGGTTATCCGGGCGGTGTCTGATCACTCCGGATATGCTCTTGTTCAACAATTCCTTTCTCCGATGCTGCGTGTAGGAACAGCCACAATACGTAACCACTCATGGTTCGAACCTACATTCGATTTATCACGCCCCTCCAGTAGGGAAACTCCCTGCTGAAGAGGCTTCGTGTAAAAAGTAGAGGTTAGGAAGATTCGTCAGGAGCGCCCTGTAGTGCTCCTGCCAGTGCTTCCAGGAGTTCTTTGCTTCGTGCATCTCCCACCGGAACGATAACGCCTTTCACCCTGCCGAATCCCATCTTCTGCATGGACTCCGACCAGAAGATCGGGCCATATTTCTCCATAGCCTTGATCTCGGAGCGAAGCACGCAATCGAAGTCATCATATGACCCAAAGGGGACGCGGTCACGGATCTCGTGGTATGCGTCCTCCATCTCATATCGGGAGATCTTCCCTTCTTTCAGTATGAAGTTGATATGCTCCTCGGCATATCCGATGAGTTCCTCCATGTAGGGGAAGTTGTAGGTCTCGTCCAGATCCGAGAGTCCCCGCTGGAAGACGTAGACCTGTGCGGCCCGTTCCACGAGGACGCTCCTGGGTGCGTTCTTGGTTTCAGGGGTTATGCATACCGGGCCGCCTTCTTCCGTTCCGGTGACTCCGAGCACGCCACGCATATCGTGGCACGGAGGGAAGGGGTTCTGGTGCCTCTCCTCGTATGATGCTTCTGCACGAGCAATCACGGCAGGATTTGCATGAGAGAGGAAGGCGTTCGTGGCGTCTCTGGGAGCGATCCCGTGCCATACCATGTTGGCCTGTGCGAGCAGCCGGAGGTATATCATGCAGGACGAGACGGTGTAAGCGTCCCGGTAGTAGAACTCCTTTTCTCGATTCTGGGCTTCCTGGTTGATGGCTACGGCAAGTTCCCCGAGATGCTGGATCTGCTGGAGTGCTTTCCGCTTGCCTCTAGGAATGAATGTCAGCACGGTACTGCGCCCCCATTGCAGAGATATCGACCTGTGTCTCGGATTTGCAGGTGACTCCGAAGTTGAACCGTGTATACATCTCGGAGTTCACGATGGCACCGATATCGGGATTGCCGAACCAGAAGCGGGTGCGAGCCCTCTGGTAATGCTCCTCGATCTCTTCGTCAGGAACGAGATTTGTCTCGACGACGAAGTCCTCATGTGCCTTGAGGAGATCAATCGTAAAGGAGATCCCGTCTGACTGTGCCCGCTGGTTGAACTGTTCCAGAGCATGGATGATGATGCGTCCGTTTGTGACCAGATCGAGCCCGATATCTTTTGGAAATGCACCGAAGAGTTCAGGGTTGTCTCGTTCCGGGGGGTATTCGGTGGATGTGCAATTTTCAACGCTGACACCATAGGGTTCGCATAGTTCTGCTCCCAGCCCTTCGACCAGGGCAGATACCCCGTCTATATCGGAGATGCCGTGGTATCGCATGAGAGCAAATATCGTTGCCATCATGCGGTAGGGGGACTCCAGGACGGCGTATGCCTCCCTGTAGGTCATATCGTCCTCGTGAAGGGTGATTGCCTCGGACATGCCACGCATAGCCGTTCCGATCTGCCGGATGCGTTCCAGTGTTTCTTCTCTGGTTTCCGTCACAAATTTCATGAATTTCACCTAGGTTGCTTCTCGTGGTTCTTGTTCTACGTTCATGCGAAGGCGATGACCAGTGCGACTGTCACCAGTGTGAGCCCGATTGCAATCAGGAGTGCAGCAGCGACATCTTTCGTGAGCATCTGGTTCCTGATAGAGACCAGTTCGTCCTCGATTCCCTCTGACATCATGCAGATTGCTTCATTCAGGTGCATCTGGGTAGAGAATGCGTCAGATAGGATTTCTATCTGCTCGCACTGCTGTTTGAGCGTGCAGACGATCTCCACGGCGGTAGATTCATCGATCGTGCCGGGAACGTTGGGGATCGTCGCTGCATCGTGGGAGGATGGTTCCGGATTATCAGGAATCCAGGCTCCCTTCATGAAACGTCCGTTGGTGGTCGAGGTTACAGGCGTCATGGTTCTGGTACCTCTGCTCCGAGAGGAAGGATAAGATCCATGACCCTCTCCTCCACGAAACAGGTTTTCTTTTCAGGGATCGGGACGGTGAATGCCTGCTTGAAGGCATCGTCCGTGACCACCGCGATCCGGTTGCTCTCGGGTGCAATCAGGAGAACGCCCTGTGAAAGGTATTTCTCCTTGCATTCATCGCATGCATCGGGCGTCATGACATGCCTGCAGAACCTGTCACGGAGCTTCGTGTCCATGATGATCTCTCCATTCTCCTGTTGGCATATGGGGCATACACCCAGTGCCACATACGACTTTTCGCCACATGAGGCTTTTGATCTGTGCTTCATAGTTGCATTACCTCGTATCAGGTAGCAGTATCAAGACCACTGGTCAAGAGGGAACACGACCTTGATGTGGTCTCCGAACCAGCGGTATTTCTGCATCACGTTGATGTGATGCTGTACTTTCGCTACAGGATGCACAACGTCGTCCAGGATGAAAGAATCGTCTCCCTTCTCCTGTGCGGCATGCATACCCTGTTTCAGCCGTCCTATGCTAATTTTCTTCATCGTGGTTACTCTCCGTGCTGATTATAGAAGGAAAAAGAAAGAGAATTTAGTAGAGTGCTACCCATCCGCCCTTTATAATGCGGTTTTTCTTGATGAATCCCCCGCATTCCTTCAGGGTTTTGGTGTTGGGCTCGTAGAAGTCACAAATAATGAATCCGCCCTTAATCCTCTTGAGTGGGTACCCGGTTTCTAGGCACCGGTATAGCACCTTTCCCCCGTCTTTGTAGCACGCGGGGTGCTTACAGGCACCGCATTTTACTTGATAACGGACGGGTGAATACTCTTTGAACAGTTCAGAGGCTTTAATCTCCTCTTTAGTGGGTTGTGAGGCGCTCTTCTTCTCTTCCGTGTAGAATGCGCTCCAGTCTAGCAATTCAGGCATGATTTAACCTTCCTTTCAGCATAGGGATGTTTTCGGATGTTTTCGGGCGTCGATTCGTCGACCGGTCGACCGGTCAAAATCCCGTGAGACGCACATATCGAAGTTTTGACGGGCGATCGTAGGTGCGGTCATGGTTTTGTATCCCCCGTTTGCGATCGTGTCTCAAATCGACGATATGAGGCTCTGACAAAAAAAAGGGATTAGAGCGGGATTAAGACCACTTCAAAGCCTTTGAGGGGCTTTTCTATGCCAAAACGCCGCGCAAGTTCGCCTTTTGGGAGATAGAGCGAACGGATCAGGGGATTCGGGACGGGAAGGTGATCCGCGCCGATCGCGCGTGCCTGATCGGGTGTTGCGTCGATACCCTCACCATAGACATATGAGGTGTCTTTTGACGAGTTCTTCTCGTAAAAGAGCCGAATCCGAATTTCGGGGCTCTTCTGTTCGGCATTCTTTACTTCGGGCACCGTCGCGGGTGCGTTTTGGGTTTTGGGCTCGTTTGCCATAGTTTTCTACCTCTTTTGTTCGGATATCCGGAAAAATTCCAAAAAATCCGCAAATCCGGATTTAATTTTTGAGGTAATAAAGGTTTGGGTTAATTCTACTTAACCCAAATCACCGTTATTTTTCACCGTTTGCTTTTTAAACCGAATTTTGACCCGGAATTTTAAAAACCTTTCCAAATCGAAAACCAGATCCCCCGAAAACCTGGGCCGACCAGGAATGAGCCGGTTCGACGCGAATCTACGTTGTTCCAGATAGTCGGAGACGTTGATGTCACCGAAATGTAACGCGAGCGGCCACGAGCCGGTCGAACAAAAATGAGGCGCAACCTGGATGGTTGACGCTAGATCACGTCGGATAGGAGAAGGTAGTGCCGGTTTTCAAGGACGTCACGCACTAACCCTTCCCACCGAGACCAATCAGTATAGATGTCACCGACCCGACTGTTGGCATGCCCTAAAATCAGGTCTATCACATCTTTGTCGATGCCGAGCATCCGTTCTTCCGTCTCAAACGATCGCCGCCCGGTCTTCGAGGTCACCCGAACCCCCGCAACCGTATACTCTCGTATATGCCGCGTGAGCCACCAGTCAGGGTAAGGTCGAGGAACCTCCGCATACCACGTCATGAGATACGGCGTGATCCGGTCGTCCCACGCCAGGAGACGCAACATCTTGTTCTTCGCGGTCTCTATCATCATCCAGCGCTCGTCCCAGTGAATCTCGGCGTATCCGAGGTTGCGAGCCAACTCTACAGGTCGAGCCCCGAAGTAAAAGGTCAGAACCGTTCCCGCAAAGACCAGTTCCGATACTCCGTCACGCTCCATCCTTTTCAGAAGATCCCCGACCTCGTCGGCCACCAGAGCCATCTTCTGATAACTCCTCCGGATCTTCTCGGGCTTGATGAGCTGCAACTGGTTCGCACGTTGCGTCTCGGGCATGATCATCGGGCTGGTCAGATCTAGAGAACCCGTCCGCCATCTCTGATACCCACGAATCGCCGCGAGAAACGTGTTCGCCGTGTAAGGGCTCTTCAGCCCCTGGTGCCGAACATAGGTCTCCACATCGTTTGCTCGATATTCGTCGAGACTCCTGCCTCCCGTGTCGAGCCATCCCTCGAACCCACGGAGCAGGGAACCATATGTCTCAGCCGACCCGAATCTCCGGTTCTGAATCAGGTATCCCTGGTATCCCTCGATGCTGGTATCCATGTGCGAAGACCTTTCCTTGCGAGAACGTTATTCCACGTCAGCAATCCGATAGTAGTTCCGATCCCAGAACGATGGGTTCTCAGACGGGCGGGTCGCGTAATGCTCCACAAGCCCCTCCGATTTCAGAACATATAGCATGCGACGGTATGCAGAAGACGTGCCGGGATCCAGTTTCCGTTTTGCACCCGATCGGGCATTCATGTTGGCGTCGACGCAATAGTCCTGCCATGCATTCCAGATCCCCTGCACATAGTCTCCTTCTTCCTCTCGTGTCCCGGCACGATACTCCTCCCGGCACCTATACAGATACTGAAGAATGAAGTCGCGCTTTTCTGATCCTCTCTTCTTTAACGCCATCAGGCTCCTCCATCGCATAGATGACCGACCGCATGTTGCGGCGGGTCGCTTGCATTGCTTCAAGGGTCTCGCCCGCGAGCGTCACCAGTTCTTCCGTGTCGTTGCAAATCTGCTTCAACACCTCCGAGACGTCGTCATCGTGACATTCGGTCTGATGTATCGTGGTCAATTCCTGCATGGTTGCTCCAGGCATCCCTTGGTAGTAACCGTTATTCCTTGGGATCATAAATAATCTCCGCTTGTTATCGGTCTACCACCACGCTTCTGCAAGCCCCAGACTATTACCACGACAAACGCCATCCATAGAACCGCGATCGCCGGGCGATACCATGATTCCGGAACCATCACCCCAAGTGTCCGGGCGATGATGGGAAGCAAGATCACGAACAAAAGAGAGAGGATATAGTCCATGCATCATGACCCCCTATCATCCCCTTCGGCTAAGATATCGGTATACCCCGTATGCAAGGATACCGGCCCCGATGAGAGCAATCGGCACGATATTCATCGGCGTCGGAGACGAAGGATCATCCGGGTCGTCAGGATCTCCCGGATCTCCGGGATCTCCGGGATCTCCGGGATCTCCCGGATCCCCTCCCGCCTTGACGCACATCACCAGACACATCAAGCAGTTCGTACACCCCCCGTGGGATCCTTTCGGTGCACTCTCGCACGAGTAGACAAAATATCCCTCCGGAGGAACGTAGGGATATGGCTCGCCACACGTCGCTGCCGCATACCCGAGAATGTATTCAGGAAGCCCGTTCTCGACGATCTCCGTGAACCCGAACTTCGCGGCTCCGGGATCTCCGGGATCTCCGGGATCTCCGGGATCGTCCAGGGCGGTGACCGGATGCGATTTCGTGCTGGTTCCGCCTCCATTCGTGACTACCAACTCCACGGTATACGTGCCGGGAGCGGTGAAGGTATGCATCGGGTTCTTCTCCGTGGATCCGCCACCGTCCCCGAAGTTCCAGGCCCAACTATCTACCGTCCCGGACGACTGGTCGGTGAACTGAACCGTCAGGGGAACCCCGCCCTGAGTCGGAACCATACTGAACGATGCAACCGGAGGAGAAGGCGGGGGATCAAGAACCGGGTTGATCGTGACCGGATACGAGACGATGATATCTTCTTCCACGAACTCGGTCGGTTCTGTCCATGGCGGTTTGTAGACCAGTTTGTTCAACTGTGCCACGATTAGCCTGGCGGAGACCTGAGACGTCCCAAGACTGTAAACGGGACTTCCTTTGATGGCATCCATCTTCGCGACGCTGTCAATCGTAGAGGTCTGGGCAATCTCGACGCGAGGCCCTCCTTCGATTTGCAGGTCAAGCCGATATCCATACGTAAAATAGTCGCCATACATGAACGATCTGTAGAACGTGTAAGGGCTCACATACAGATGCATGCGAGCCCCGAGGATCGTGCTGTTCTTCTGGACGTCATAGGACGATGAAGCGTCCGGGAGGACATCCATATATCCGGTTCCGCCGACAAACCCGGTGTAAAGTCTTCCCTGTGTGAACCCCAGATCTTCGGCCTGTTTCGTAAACATCGTCATCTACCTGCTCGTTCAAAGTGATGTGTTCTCAAGTATAAGAATATAGGTGCATTCTTGCGACACCTTTATATTCTTGTGCTCACAATACGCAAATTGTCCCTAGTCGTCTGGGACACTGTCGCATCTGTGCGGGTGCGCGAACCGAAGCGGTTGAATCGAACGCGGGCAAACGATACCAACCACTTCAAAGGGGAATCGTGATCGGGGACACAATATTACCGGCACCGTGAAGCGGGCGCGGATGCATGGTATCACCACACAAAGGCTGGCTTTCCTCCACCCCGATCACACTTTCGGCTTCAAAAGAGATGTCATATCTTCGATAGGCACCATACCAGGATGCCGCTCATCAGCACAGCGTTGACGATCATCAGAATCGTCTGGAGTCCTCCTTTCCACGACGAATGCTGATTTTCCAGCACGCTTACGCGATCATCCAGTTTTTCAAGGCACCCCTGCAGACGATCTTCGAGGGTGTCCAGTGCGTCCCAGATTCTCCTGTTTTTCTCCTTCATCTCATCAGATTCGTTCTTGAGCCACTCTGTCTCGTTCCGGATGACCGCGACTGTCATCTTAACGTCCGAAAGGAGTTCCTGCACCTCTTTCAAAGATACCCGAACTTCCTTCATGGGCGCGGAATTGCAGAGTGGGCGATCTCCGTCGCCCATTCTACCCCCCATCGAATGCGGAGCCGCTACTTCAGGTCACCTTTTGCGAACGCAAGGATCTCCTCGGTGTGCGACTTCGGGAACAGTGTCTGAATGATCCCATCCGGCTCCTGGTCTTCCAGGAACGCTTCGTAGAGATTGATAAATGCCTGTTTCATCTCGCCATACTTCTGTAGCATCGCGTCAAGCTCCGGCTGTGTCACGGCCCAGTCTTCCAGGCTCTCCATGACGGACACGGCGAAGTCTTTGAACGCGGTCTGCGCTGCCTGAATCTCATCCCGCTGATCCTTGAAGTGCTTCGCCAGAAGAGCGAAGACAAGGGTCGTGATCAGAAGAATGATCTCGGCGTTCTCGACAATCAATTCAAGTATGTCCATACGCATCCCTTTCTGTGTATGGGATAATTGGAAAGATGTGTTATAAAGATTTGGGTGTTAGAAGAGGGAGAGAAGCCAGTGGATGATTCTCCCGAAGGTTCTGGAGATGATGGACTGATTCTCTTTCTTTTCCTCGACGTCCGGGAACGGGAAGATATAACATCCCGTGTCCCCGACGTCTTCCGGCTTAAGCGTCGTTTCCAGAGCGTTCCCGACGACGGGTTCCGCACGAACCCGATACGACCGCCCGATCTCGAGCTCCACCGCGACCGGAGACTTCCCGACAACCTCTCCGTTCACCCATATCGTCGAGGGGATCGTTGCCTCGATCAGGAGCAGCCGGTATACCTTCTTCGCCAGCACGACCTCTTCTTGATCCAGCACCGTAAAGCAGTCAAGCAGATATCTCCGGAAGTAATCGTAGGTGATGCCTCCGAACATAGGGAACCCCTCGTCCCGCCACGAGTGTAGGCAGATAAACCCCTTCTTGTTCCATCCTACAAGACAGAGAGCGTGCCCTCCGACGCTCCATCCCGTGGGAGCCCGGAACCATCCGTCATCCTTGCAGTCCAGGTAGTTCTCAAAGACCTCGATGGACACGATCGCATACCCGTGTTGCAAGATGGCCTGTTTCACGGCAGTCTCGGTTGTGAGTTTCGCATACCCATCGATCTTATGTCTCCCCGCCGTAATAATGGCAGATTCTTGAGATACCGGGCATGTGTCAGGATGAGGATCGTAGAACTTCTCTCTCCCGTTTTTCAGGAGATACCACTGATCGTTGAAACATGCCCCTTGCAGATATAGCGATTCCACGGCACACGAGACATATGAGCCCGCCGGGTTCTGGATCCCGCAATGTTTCCGGGACATCTCGTAGATCCAGGCGGCGGAGAACGACCACGGATAGTAGACATCGTAGAAGTTCGGGGTCAGTGCGTCCGGATCTCCGAACGGGACGTTGAACTGCACATGCGCCCGATCGTCATCAGTCGGGACGTAATCCAGCAACCGCATATAATCCAGATCTCGCCCGTATGCGAGCGATTGTCCGACGCAACTGGGGGAGTGGCCTTGCCCCCGATGCGGTAGGAGATGCGCCAACGGGTTCACGTAGATCTCCGGGATCTCGCCCGCAGCAGCGCTGAGCGGCACCTTCGGGATGGCGTCATAATTCCATTTCCCGGAATCCGAACTCTTCCTGGCGGGATCCAGAACGATCTTCAGGGTCACATACCCTTGTGTATTCCATTCCAGATACCCCGCCTCGATAAGATTCTCAATCTCCGCTGCAATCTCGACGAGCGAGAACTCTTTCTGCAGCGTATACAGGAGATCGAACAGCGTGATGCTCGGAGTATCTTTCAGAACCCGAAAGATTGCTGCCCGGATCCGGGAACGGCTCATAGGTTCTTTACCTCCCCCCGGACATGCAGCACAAGTTTTGCGAAGTCCGAGATATCGATCGTTCCGTCGCCATTGAAGTCTCCATGTTCGAGATATGGGGGGGAATCGCGTGCTCCCAGCAAGATCTGCCCCATGATCGCGATATCTGCATCGTCGACCGATCCGTCCTGGTTCAGATCTCCTTTCAGCGGCGTATAGGTGCGAAATGACGCATCGCGCACCGGAAGTTCGAGCGTTGTGAACTCGTCCTTGCAGTATGCTCCCGTGACGGAGACGGACACATCGGCATCCTTGGACTCCGGGACGACCGAGAAGACGAGTCCCGCCAGCACATCGTCGCCGGCGATGCTGCCCACAGGTGACGACGGCACGATCGCAATGGTTGCCCGCCCGATATCGTCGTCGATCCGGTATAGCAGCACCATATCCGCGTCCTGACCGACGTTCTTGACGGTCTCGCATGTCAGCACATCCGCAGGATACGAGACAATTGTCAGCACCCCCCGGACACCGGCCCCTTCCGCTATCTGCAACGGTGCGGTTACGGTCTTGTCCCGGTAACACATCGTGTCCGGAACGCTCAGGGCGACCGCTCCTGGCTCTATGACTTCTTCCATGACTTCAAACTCCGTGCATTGCATGTCTCCCATTCTAATTCCCGCCTATACGAGCTGGTTCCCCTGCACGACACCCACGCAAACGTGTTTTGCGCCGGGCGTCACGAACATCATCTGGAACGTAACTTCTACGATCTCGTTCGGCTGCAACGATATCGGCACGGCTCCGTCCATCAAGACCCCGTCCACCGTCACCCCGACCAGGGCAGACCCGGCCTGAGTCCCGACGTTCGTGACCGTCGCGTTCAGCGTCATCAACGTCCCGATCTCGGGATCTTCCGGCTCGATGGAGATCGGCTGGACGACCCGAATATCCGCAGTCGACCCGACTCCGTCCGGGACGTAGTCCCAGTCGTTCGTAATGACGATCTTATCGAGTTTCGCACCGGATTCTCTCCCCTTGATGACAAGGGTGTGCTCTCCCGCGTTCAGGGCGAACATCGCACGCCCGGACTCCCCGAGGGATCCGGAAGCCCATTGCCAGGTGTTCCCGGTCGGAACCGAGAGCCGGATGTATCCGGAATTGTCAACCTTGTAGTAGAACGAGTCCGCAGCACCATGGGGAGCGTGAGCCCGGCACCACATATAGTAGGTGTCCTCGGTCGGAACCGTGAACGTGAACGTTGCCATCCCGCCCGGAGATTCGTCCGGACGATAGAGCACCGTCCCGGATCCTTCCGGCACCCACACGAACCTCCCCCCGCTTGCCTCGACGTCATCCCCGATCTCCATCGGGGCTACAAGCGTTGCGTGTTCCGCTTCCATCTGGATGGTCGTGATGCCTGACCCATTCGACCCCATGATGGCGAGCCCGGAGGTATCAATTCCGCTGCTCCCGGACACAATGACCGGCTGTGCGGTCGTCGTGACGATGAGCCCGGAGATCTTCAGCCCGATACTGTCTCTCACGTTCAGGAAGGCAGGGGATCCACCCTGTTCCCCGTAGATGTCAAGCACCCCTCCGGTCACCCCATACCCCGAGATGCCGATCAGGTTGCAAGCACTCCCATCTCCCGCAGGAGAGATGATGTGGAAGTTGATGATGGCCGGGTTCGTGAGGTTCGCCAACCTGAGACCATATCCGTCAGAGTAGCTGCTGACACAATCTTCTGCCCGGAGATCCGTGCACCCCGAGATCCGATACGAGATTGACCGCGACCTGATATCCACGCACTGGAACAGCCCGGTCGCGTCCGTCACCCGGTATCCGATATCGTTCCGCTTCGCATAGCATCCGCTGCAGATGGTGTCACCGACGATATCGAATCCCGCACCCTGGTTATCATCAGGAATCCTGACCAGCCCGTTCTCTTCCGCGATGCAACTCGTGAAAGACACGTTCATGACCGATGCAGGAGTCCCGACCGTAAACCCATGCAACCAGTTCCCGAATGCGTAACACTGGTCGACCTCGGTGTTGTAGAGCGCGATCCGATCCGAAAGATAGAACCCGCTGACCCAGTGATGGAATCGTTCGTCGACCCCGCAGTTGATGGCCTGGCATCGCAAGAACTTCAAGCCCGAGATCTCCACGCCTGGGGCGTATGCGGTCGCGATGAACCCATACCTCCCGCAATCGATGGCAACACATTCCTCGAACACGATATCCGAGAGGTTGTTGGTCGGGGCGATCATGAACGCGCCCTGCTGCTGTTTCCCAACCTGCATGGTGATATATTGGGCGAGGAAGGTGCTGTGCTGCACGAATATCTTCGCTGACCCCTCGATCTTGAACCGGACGAGCGAGACGCCATTCCCTCCCGTCGCAATTGAGGTCGCGTCTCCTGTCGTGTAGAGCACGGTATACTCCCGTCCCTGTCCCCACACCTTCATGTTGGGCGGGATGGTCAGTGACCCCGCGAGGTTGAACGTGCCGGGAGAGAGTTGAATCTCTTTGATCGGCCCGGTTCCGCCGCTATACTCTGCTTCAAGCGCTGTCGCCAGCACGATTTCGTCATTATATCCGGTACAGACATAATGAGCCTGATCTTTCCACTCAGCCGACGCATCCGCCGCTGCTACGATTTTCATAGTCCTTCTCCACTTTGGAAACACATGTTGACGGATCCCGCCTCAAGCGGGACGATCCAGAACCTCCAGGTCTCGGTCGTGCCGGGCGTCATCGCCGGGACGGGGAAGACAGCATGACTGATCTGGATGTCCCCGCCCGGCATGGGAATCTCGCATTGTCTGTCTGTGCTGACCTCTATCGTCCCGGAAGCCCCGCTGACGTTCGTAAACGTTACGTCTATCTTCACGATATCCCCGATGACCGGGACAAGGGGTTCCACCACCAGGGCCGAATCGATGATGATATCCGTCTCGATGGGCGGATCCGTGGGATCGGTCGGATCC
>LSQX01035473.1_pt1 | contig 24762 bp, 16 predicted proteins | sample 654561 | NCBI WGS metagenome assembly LSQX01 (sample SAMN04489861, study PRJNA283612) | anaerobic digester metagenome | isolation source: 4 biogas reactors fed with cattle manure at either 37C or 55C with and... | place: Denmark: Kongens Lyngby | collected 2014
CCAGCTCAGGCCGCAGGGATGCTCCAGACCCATGTTGCCGACGACGGAATCGGTCACGGCCTGGCTGTCGATATAGGTGAAGTCACGGGCTCCGCGCCAGAGCGACTCCCCAACGGCATGGTAGCTGCCCGAAATGCCCAGCACTTCCGGCGCGTCATTGGCCCAGAGGCGCGAGGGGAGGTAGCGGGCCCAGCAGCTTTCCACAGGGTAAAAGACCGCGATATCGGTCACCTGCCGGCCTCCTTCGGTCAGGAGAATGCTGCGTCCGCACCATTGGTTGAGCTCGGTAATTTCTTCATCGCTTCGCTGGCTCCAGGAGTAGTAGCTGGTGAAGCGGTTGACGCCGCCGACGATCTGCCGGCCCAGAGTCCCGCGAATCTCATCGACCGAAACGATGACCCGTGGCCGCTCATCGCCTTCGGGGCGCCAGACTTGCGAGTGGTCTGAGGTTTCACTCATCACCAGACGGTTGGCGTTGAGCTGGGCCGCACTGGATACCAGGCGTGAGACGTACCAGGGGACCTCCCCGGGCTGGCTGGTCAGGCAATCCATGCTCGGGGCATCCATACGCCGCAGGCAGCCGAAGAAGTTCCCGTAAAACGGAATATGCGTCGCCAGGGATTCCTCGGAAATCAGATGGCCGCCCGAGGGGATATTGTAGCGTGCGCAGAAATCTTGAATCTGCCCAAAATAGTTTTCCGCGACCTTGTCACCGACTGTTTTCCAGAAATCGTATTTGACGCGGGCGGCTTCTCCATGGGCGCCGCAATCGAGCACCAGCAGCGGCAGCAGCGGCAGGAGGTCATAGCCGTTGCGCTCCTCGAAGCCCTCCGCAAAGCTCTCCTCCCAGGGGAGGCAGCCGTACGGCATCGGTTTGAGGAAGACGCTCATGAGTGAAGGTTCATCGGTGAAGGTCGCCTCGAACCATTTGCCCAGGTCGTTGCCCATCCGTTCGGCGTAGTTTTCATAGGTGAGGCGTGCGAATTCGTAGGTGGCTTCTTTGCTGAGCAGATTGATATAAGGTATTTTCTGGTGGAGGTTCCCATCGGCATGAGTCCCTTCGTAGAGGCGGTCGCGGGTGATGATGATCAGAGTGTGGCCGGCCGGGATTTCTCCCTTGAACTGCTCCCCCTGAATGCAGTCGGAGAGCTCAACCGCTCCCAGCAGGTCGGGCTCGCCATCCTTGAAAGCGATGGCCCGTGCATAGAGGAGTTTGCCCGGCGGCAGAGTGAGCTCCAGAGTCTGGGTCTGGCTGCAATAGCGGCTCATCGTGAGCAACCCCTCGGCCTCCCAATCGGGATTTTTACGCAGGACCAGACCGCCCGCGTTGCCGGAGGGGTACCCCTTTTCGTCGTAAAGCCAAAGATTGGCCCCCTCTTTTTTGGCAACTTCGATCGCCCTCTGGAAGGCGGCCCAGTGCTCTTCGCTCTCCATGTATTGGTCAAAGGAGACGTTGCTCACAATCCCGCCAAAGCCGCGGTCCTGAAGCAGCTTCTTGCGGGTGGCATCCTGCTGTTCATGAGAATTGGGCCAGTTGTGAATGATCTGCATAATCTTCGTCTTGGCCGGCGGCTGCGCGAATTGCCCCCTGAGCTCTTCCAGACTGAACTCAGCCTGTCCGCTGCCATCTGCCGCTGCCGTTGCCAAACCGATCGCTTGCGCTCCGATAACCAGAGCCACTCCCAATACATTCTTCATCCAACTCACGGAAGCCATTCTACCCAAAAGCCGCGCCGGAATAAACATGAAATCTCCTGGAAGTGACGAGTGGCCGCCTGCATTGCCTCAAAAACAGGCGTCACCGAAAAGGGGAAGAACCACGGATGAACACCGATGGACACGGATTTGCGATATGCGTTCTGTAACGACAGAGACATTTGCTGAAGTGTTTGCTGTTTTGCCCTGAGTTTCGTGGGCTTTACCTTGCACGGCTCTTCGAGCCACCCAAACCAAAACATCCGTGTTTATCCGTGTCTATCCGTGGTTCTCTGTTCCTTCTTCATTGGCATCCCTGCGGGATGCGATTTTGCACGTGGTCGGGGCGTTATTGGGCTTCGGGGGAGTCCAGACCGGCAAAATCGAGGAACCATTGTTCGGGCTCGCAGGTGAAGGCTCGCTCAATCCCGTCGCCGTCGCGATAGGAGAGGCTCCGTGCATGGAGCGCCTGCCAGGGCAGGAGGAGCTCCCGGCACTGTTGGCCGCTCAGGCGGCCTTCCACCAGGTCCAGGTAGTAGCGCTCATCCAGTCCGTAGAGTTTATCGCCCACGATGGGGCAGCCAAGCCAGGCCAGATGGATTCGTATCTGGTGTTTGCGTCCGGTGAGGGGGGTGAGCTCCAGCAGGCTGAAGGTTTGGCCCTCTTTTTGGAAGGTATGAAGCAGGGAGTAACGGGTTTGCGCGGGGGCGCCATCGCTGCGGACGCAATCCTTGATGACGACGGGGCTTTGCAGATCTTTGCCCAGCGGCTGATGGATGGTGCCGCTTGCCGGGCTGGGGACGCCATAGACGATGGCGAGATAGGTTTTAGTGAACTTGCCCTGCTGCAGGAGAAAACCCAGCGTCCGCGCGGCCGTGCCGTTTTTGGCGGCCAGCACAATCCCGCTGGTTTCGCGGTCCAGACGGTGGATGAGGTGAATCTCCGGCGCGCCCTCTTCTTTTACGGACCAGCCGCAGGGGCCCCCTGCCCGCCAGACGCATTGCCGCGGGTTCTGTCGCAACGGGCAGGAGCCCAGATGGATGCGGAGCCGCGCGATGAGGCTGCTCAGGCAATCGCTCTTGGTAGGATGACAGACGAGGCCGGCCGGTTTATTGACCAGCAGGAGCTCCGAATCCTCATAGACGATATTGAGCAGGCTTTCCTCTTTGGGTGCTTCCACTGGAGGGTGAGTCTATCAGATTTCGTGGTTTTTGTATCGGGTAAAGCTTTTCCGGAGACTGTTTTTTATTTTTCGGTCGGGGATTCCGGTTCAATGGCGAAGGTATTGAGGAAGGATTCCACCCGTTTTTGGGCGCTCTGCCGGTCGGGGTATTCAGAGGTCACCATCTGATAGTGATACCAGATTTTGCGGTCTTTCCTGAGCAGCCGGAACTTGGCGAAGTTGCCGGTGGAGAACTGCTCATTGGAGTAGAGCGAATAGGCGAGCGCGCGGATTCCGTTGGAGAGGATTTCAAGCTCGTTGAGCTGGACCGGTTTGCCGTGGACGTTGATATAAATCTGCTTTGAGGAGAGGATTTCAGCCCCACCGGATTTGAGGCAAATCGGCATCGGGTGCAGGTTGGTAATATCGGCCACTTCCAGCGCCAGAACGCTTACCGAGGAGCGATTATCGAAGTACTCCATCCGGCTAATCCAGGTACAGCCGGTGAAGAAGTTGAGGTCGCTCTGGGTCACTTCCCCCTTGCGCGCCAGCCACTCTCCGGATTGGAGCTCCTCCAGGCTCAGGCGAATCGGCGCGCCGTTCTCCACCGATTGCCTCTGCGCAAGCATAAAGAGCAGTATCGCGGAGAGCACCGACAAAAAGAGGAGGCTTTGGAGCCGGGGCCACGCTTTTTTGTAATAGACCCAGAGGCTCCAGAGTCCCAGGAAGAGCCAGCCCAGAGCCAGCTTGGCCAGCAGATAGGAGAGGGCCCCCCTGAGCTCGAACTCCAGATAATGCCCCACCCAGAAGGAGAGGGAAGGGGTCGCCAAAACCGCAAAAAAGAGGCTCGGAGACTGAGAAATAAAAACGGAGATACCAAAACGCAATCCAGTGGCCAGATAAAAAAAGGCAAGCGCCAGGAGGATGCTGAGCGCATGGACACGGCTCGCCCCGAAACTGAAATAGAGCCAGCCGGCCGCAACGGCTACCATCGCCGCGATGAACCATCCCGCATGGCTTTTCACACCCCGGGCCGGCTCCGCAGTGACCGGAGCGATCGCAGTGACCTTGCGGCGCAGGTACTCGCAGAGCGGCAGAACGGCCAGAGCGCAAACCCAGATGACCCAGCCGCCACGCTCCAGCGGCGAGTCAATCCAGGTCCTGTAGATATAATGGGCCTTGCTCAGGAGCGGCAGGGCGCAGAGAAGCCAGAGCAGGTTTTTGAGAGCGGTATTCATTCTGTTTTTTGAGAAGCCGCTTTTTTGGGGAAGAGCGCCCCCACGCCGACAAAGAGAAGGATGGAGAGCAGCACCATCCCAAAACCGAGCGAGGTGTGAACGGTATCTGAGATGAAAATATCGCCGACGATTTCAACGCCCAGCAGCGTGATGACCAGCCGGATGGTGTTGGAGACGAGCAGGATCGGCAAAAGCATGAAAAAATGCAGCAGTTGATAGAGCGGCCCCCGCTGCATGGAAAAAGAGAGTATCCAGCAGATAAAGAGCATCGCCTCCAGTTGTTCAATGCCGCTGCAGGCGGCCGTGATGGCGATGAGTTTGCCGTTGATGCTGACGGCCGTCTGGTCAGCCATTGAATCGAACCCGAACAGGCTCAGTATCTCCGAAGAAAAGCCGGCGCTCATGATACGCATCGGCAGGCTGATGAGATGCTGCAGATATTCTGCCTGGGGCAGGATGAGCGTCCAGACCAGGAGCGCCCCGGCTCCGTAAAGCCCCATCCTGAGATTGCCAAAGAAGAAGACTCCCGCGGCAAGCAGAGTTGGCAAAACCCAGAGTTTAGCTCCCGTGAGGGTCAGGAGGAGAGCCAAAGCCAGGAGAGCCCAGGCGGTCCACTGGCTCGGTTTTTGGGGATGCTGCCAGCGGGTTTTATTCTCTACCCCCTCTGCATAGAGGGGGTAGAGAATAGCCGCGCCCCAGGCCCAGAGCGCCAGGGCGGAATCCCAACTGGCGGAAAAGGTAACATACCAGACGCCCAGCAGGGCCGCCCCCAGAAGGAGGAGGCCCGAAATCGGCGGCGTTTGGGCTACCGTTTTTAGAAGCTGATTGAGCTTATTCATTCACAGCGGCGGCAGCGGCTTCCAGTGCCTCGTTGGCTTTTTTGAGCACCTCCAGAGCGGTTTCATCCGTCGGCTGAATCTTCAGGACTTCTTCGGAATAAGACTTCTTCAGGAGGTCAGTATCAGCCTCCGCGGCTGCACCGTTATAGGCTTTGACCAATACGTCGGGGATGCGGGCATCATTGGGGCCAGCTTGCATGGCGCGTCTGAAAGGCTCGATTGCCTCAATGTAGCGTCTTTTCTCCAGGTAGCGCAGACCGAGTTGATAGGGGGCTTCGGAGCCGCCATTGCCGAGCTCATCGGCACGGAGAGCCGACTGCATGGCCTGCTCTGATTGGCCCAGGGCCGCCTGAGCGGCCGAGAGAACCGCATAGGGGAAGCCATCCTTTTGCTGAGGCACGCAGATATCTTTCAACAGAGTAAGAATCTTTTGCTGATCTTCTCTGGAGTCGCTTTCCAGGAGCAGCGCCGCCAGGCGGACCTTGAGGTCATCGGTATTCGGGTTGTCTTGAATGGCCTCTTCCAGAACCGTACGCGCATCTTCCTTGCGGTCAAGCGAGTAGAGCAGAGTCGCCAGAGCGGAGCGCACACCTGGCGCCTGCGGGTAAAGGGCGATCGCTTCGCGCAAGAATGACTCTGCCTTGGCGGTATCGTTTTCTATCATTGCCAGACGCGCAAGCAATCCCTTGGCAAGCATCTGCTTGGTCGGGTCTTCGGAGCTTTCCAGAGATTTGATGAATTCTTCCGGATTCTGGCCCGAGGAGATGATGTAGTTGCCGGCCTCTTCGCAGATTTCAACGGCGACGTAGGGGGCCGCCTCGGTGTAGCGCTGGACTGCTTTCTCGGTCCGTCCAGAGTTGGAGGCAAAGCGTGCCTGGAAAATGGCGGCCACGTGGCTGGTCGGGTCCTGTCCGAGCTTGGCTTCGGTCAGGGCATACCCTTCATTGTACATTCTCAGGCCAAAGTAGGCGATGCACTTGGCTTCAAAGGCGGGGTCGCTGACCGGGTTCCCCTTGAGCAACACATCTGCATAGCGTACGGCTGCCGCGTAATCCTGGCTGTTCAGAGACTGAACCATCGCATAGCCGACGGCGATGGGGTGCTCCGGGGCAATGACCAGCAGCGCGGCGGCCAGGCTGTTGGCCGCTTCGGTCTCTTCAGCCTTTTCGGCGGCGGAGATCAGCTCAAGCAGATGCTGCTGGAGCACCTCTTTGAGCTTGGTCGGCAGCTCCGCTGAAGCCAGCATCTGGGCGGATTCGGCCGCGTTTTTGATGTCTTTCAGGTCGCTGGCCAGTTTGAATTTCAAGATTCTCCCGACCATTCGGTTCTGGAAGCTGCCCGCGAGGTTGATGTATTGGAGGGCTTTCTCGTTTTCTTCCGCGAGTGAGGCGACCAGCGCCCGCAAATAGTAATCGAGCGCCAGCCCCGCCTTGGAGGCGACGTTGAGCTCTTCGGTCATCTTGAGGATGGCTTCCCTGTCATTGTCGGTGAAGGCCAGCTCCACGCAGGTGAGCAGCAGCGGTATATTGGCGCGTTGCATCTGGTAGACTTCCTCGAAGGCGGCTCTGGCTTCCTTCACGTTCTCCTGGGCCAGGAAGCATTGCGCCCTGAGGAGCGTGGCGTCTACTTTGGCGTAGGGGTCGGCTCCGGTGATGAGCTCCAGATGTTCAATCGCTTTTTCGAGCTCGCCTCTGGAGAGGGTATCGCTGGCCAGGACGACGTTGATGCAATCGCGCACCCCTTCGGATTCGGTCTGGCCGTAGAGCTCCGCAAACCGGCTGAAGGCATTGAAGGTGCCCTCCTTCAACGCTTCATTGACCTGGTACAAGGCCAGGTATGGCGATTGGCGCCCGGAGAGCTCCTCCTTGATATCGAAGGAGAGTTCGGCATCTTCGCGGCCCAGAGCGATGAGGCAGAGCCGGTAGAGGAGTGGATCGGTTAAGTCTTTGGTCGGCTTATTGATGATGTATTTTTCATAGGCGTATATGCCGGCGCCGCCAAAGAAAGCGGATTCGAAGAACTTGAGAAGCACCTTCTTGTCCAGTGGGTTCAAGACCATCACTTCACCCCAGAAGTACATGCTGGAGTAGTAGTCGTTCTCCTCTTCGGAGAGCTCGGCCAAAAGCCGAAACGCCCCTTCGTTATGGCGGTCGCGAATGACTACCTTGGCGAGAATATCCTTGGCTTTCTTTTTTTCTCCCGCCTTGATGGCTTCGGAGGCTTGTGTCATGAGCTGGGAAGTCGATTTATGGACAAAGGCCAAATAACCTATCCCACCCAGAGAAAGAAGCGCCGCAGCTACCAGCGCGATGAGTATCAAGCTTTTAAGTTTCATAATAGTAGTGTTCCGTTTTTCTGCAAACGTCCGGCTGGAGCATATCTGAAACAGGTTCTCACCCCAAACCAGATATTTTAATTTTGAGATACTTTATTTTTGGTGCCGGCAATCTCTGAGCCAGCTGTTCATCTGGCAAAAGTAAAAATATCCTCACCGAATGTATCTGAACTTTTTTATTTTGAAAAGATATTTTTGTATGAATATAAAAAAAATTTCTCATCAGTTTGCTCTTGTTTGAATGGATGTGATGGAATATGCTTTGGCAGGTGGAATCTGTTTGCTCTGTGAACCCAAAAAGTATGAATAAAAAAACATTTCTCTCACTCGCGTTGGCTGCCGCCCTGATGGGCGGTTTTTTGGCCGATTCTATCGCAAAAGATTACTCAATCCTCGCGACCAGTTGGACGATAAAACTCAATAGTGCCCCGTCGGCGGAGTCAACCGATATTGACCAGAGCGCTCCGGACTGGAGCCCGCTCTTTGCCGGGATTGATTTCCGAAAAGCTGAAAGCGATGCCCCGCTCCAGAAGGTCTGCGTCTTGAGAATCGATACGGAGCAGGAGGGGCTGCGCTTTTATACGAACGGGCGCTATCAGGATTTCAAAGATACGGAAAGGGAAACCGAACGGACGACAACGGTCGATTTCCTCACCGAAAACGAGCTGAACGTGGCCGTCAACGCCAATTTCTACTCCCCCTTCAATGCCGAGACCCGCGTCAGCCGCGGCCCCTCCAACGTGATCGGGCTGGCGGTCTCCGATGGCGTGCTGGTCTCCACCGCGGATAACAGGTATCCATCCTTTACGGTTTCTTTCGGCGGCGTTCCGGAGATTCGCGAGCTGGGCCCGGAGGATTCCATTGAAGGTATCCACACGGCTGTGGCGGGCAACAGAATCGTTCTCAGGGAGGGGAAGGTGGTCGAGCAGAGCGATAAGGCGATCCATCCGCGGACGGCTGTGGGGATTTCCCGGGACCGGCGCTATGTTTATTTGATGACGATTGATGGGCGCCAGCCGACCTTCAGCATCGGGGCCAGCTATGAGGATGTTGGCCGCTGGATGCTTGAATTTGGCGCCTGGGAGGCTTTGAATCTGGATGGCGGCGGCTCGACGACCATGGTGACTCGGGAGGCTCTGGGCAAGGCCAAAGTGTTGAACTTGCCGATTGGCAACGGAAATATTCCGGGCAGCCTGCGCCACAATGCGAACCACTTGGGGGTTGCCATCAAAAAGGGAAAATAATATTACCCTCCTTCTATCAGCGGCAGGGACTTAAGGATAAAATTTGCAAAATCGATGTTTGACATTTTGCCTCTGCTGGCCTTAGACTGTGCGCTGCGTTTTTTGGGTGTCCGCATTTAATTTAGAATAAAACGAAGGACGCCATCGTCTAAGAAGACGGGAAACTGAAAGGTTTTTGTAATGAGAAAACTAATCTTAACAACCGCTGTGCTGGCCGCTCTGGCCGCGATAAGTGCGAATGCAGCCGATGCCAAGCTGGAAGACTTCACTCAGGAAGTGAAGTTAGCCGGCGGCCGGCCTTTCAAAATTGAAATGATTGCCATTCCGGGTGGAAAAGTTACAATCGGCGCCGCCAATGGTGAAGCCGGTCGTGGAGAATTCGACCTGGACCAGGAAGAAGTAGAGGTCAAACCGTTCTACATGAGCAAAACTGAAGTGACCTGGGCGCAGTTCGAGCCCTGGGTGTGGGATAGCTCCCTCAAGGTTGAGCTCACCAAAGAGGTACTGAAGAAAGAAAACGTGGACGGGCTTTGCAGACCCAGCTCTCCCTATGGCACCATTGCCCGTGGTCTGGGCGATGGACGCAACTATCCCGCACTGGGCATGACACTGTTTGCCGCGGAGAAGTATTGCGAATGGCTGAATAAACAAACTGGTAAGAAATTCCGTCTCCCCACAGAGGCTGAGTGGGAATATGCGGCCCGCGCCGGCAGCACCACTCCTTACTATTGGGGCGACGACCCCAAGGAGGCCTCCAAGTATGCCTGGTTTGAAGGCAATTCGGACTATACCACCCACCCCGTGGGCAGAAAGAAAGCCAATGATTTCGGACTCCATGACATGCTGGGCAACGTTGCCGAGTGGGTGCAGGTGAAGTCTGACGACCAGGAGTGGACCATTCTCCGCGGCGGTCACTGGGAAAGCAAAGTGGAAGGTATCCGCCTTGCCACTCGTGACGAAGAAAAGATCGAGTGGAACGATATGGACCCCAACCAGCCCAAGAGCATTTGGTGGTTCGCCTCGGCCAACTGGACCGGTATCCGTCTGGTCTGTGACGCCGAATAAATTAAGATAACGGCCATAAACGGCCGAAAAATGTGAACTCTCCCCAGAGTTTCAAAAAAAGGGACGCTGACCAGGCGTCCCTTTTTCATTGAAGCGCAGAACCCGCGGATGGACACAAACGGAAGAGGAGCGGGAACCACGGATGGACACGGATAGACACAGATGTTTTGCGTCGGGTAGTCTTTAACGATATGTGCACAATGAGAACTACAATATCCAGGTCAAAGCGGTAAAAGCCCTCAGAGAATTATCCGTAACGTCCGGAGGGCACTTCACAAATCCGTGTCCATCCGTGGTTATCCGTGGTTCAACCTTGTATTGCCTCAAAAACAGGCGTCACCTTGAGGTATGCGGAGCATACCATTCTTAAGCATCCCGCAGGGATGCCAGAACATAGCCAGGGGTCATAGACCCCTGGTCAGAATGATAATAATATCCCTACCCGACCCCATAGGGGTCGCATCCCCATTGATTGAGGACCTGTTAAGTCTCTATTGGGCTACGCGGTAGAACGTCTTGCCTGTTTTGGGAATATCCACTTCGTATTTGCCCTCTTGTATGACTTCTACCCGATTCCAAAGAATGAGGTCACTGCTGGCCTGGAGGCTGCCTCCGCTAAAGGTCAGAACGAACTTTCCACCCTCAACCGCATAGGCCAACTCAGGCACTGTCGGTTCAGACCCCGGCGTCCATGTCGCCGTAGCAATTCCCAGCCAGGGATTCGTCCAGCCTTCAGTGCCCTCTATGTAGTAAATAGTCTCCAATGCGGTGCAATAGGAGAAAACATCACTTCCCATGCTCGGCGCATCGCCTTTGAAATATAGACTCTTCAGACGGTAGCAACTATCGAAGGCATAGCTTCCGATATTGACAACGCTCTTGCCCATAACAACGTTTGTCAAATTGGTGCAAATCTGGAACGCTCCGCTTCCAAGAGTGGTCACACTATCGGGGACTGTGATGCTTATAAGACCGCCACATCCATAGAATGCTTTTTCCCCGATGCTGGTGACGCCGTCGGGTATTGTAATACTCCACATACTGTAGCAACCAGAGAAGGCATGATTTCCGATGTTAGTGACACCGTTGCCCATTGTCACGCTTGTCAAAAACATGCAACCGAAGAATGCCCTACTACCAATAGAAGTAACATTATCCGGAATGTTGATGCTTTCCAGCTCCATACACTCAAAAAATGCTCCATCTCCAATTTTGGTGACATTGTTTGGGATGATGATGTATCTCAGACTCGTGCATTTCATGAATGTTCCGTTTTGAATCTCAGTAACACTATCGGGGATTTCTATGTTTTTCAGATTGCTGCAGCCGGCGAATGCTCTTTCTCCGATAGAAGTGACACTATCGGGGATTTCTATGTTTGCCAGACTCGTGCAGCCCATGAACACTTCGTCTTGAATTTCAGTAACACCGTTACCTATTGTCACGCTTGCCATACTGGAGCAGTCACGGAATGCGGTGTAACCAATGCAAGTGACGCTGTCAGGAATTACAACGTTTGTCAGGCTGCCGCATCCGGAGAATGCGTATACCCCAATGTTGGTAACGCTCTCTGGAATAGTGATGTCGGTTAATGTATTGCACTCGGAAAATGCACTGCCGGCAATATAAGTGACCGTGTCCGGAACTGTATAGGCGGTATCTTCATTCAAGGGCGAGTAGCGAACTAATATTTTCTCTCCCGTGCTGAACAATATGGGAGGCAGCTTGTCACACCCATCAAACGCATAGTTGCCAACGTAGGATACGCCGTCCGGAATGTTGATTGACTTCAAACTTTCGCATTCCAGGAATGCATAATTGCCTATTTCTTCAATCGTCTCAGGTAGAATAATCTCTGGTAAATTTTTACAATAATAGAATGCGGAATCCGCAATTTCAGTAGTTCCACCCAGTTCGACTGCCAATAAATTTCTGCAGTTTGCAAAGGCTCCAAAACCTATACTGGTTACAGATACCGGTATGTGAACTCTGAAAATATCATATTTACCAAAAAAAGCTTCTTCTCCAATCTGAGTCACGGGGTAACCCTCTATTTCAGAAGGTATTTCCAGATAAGGAGACGTCCCGGTATAGCCTGTAATTATGGCCTCGTTGTCAGTGATTTCATAGGTGAAATCGCCCGAGGCTGACCATTCAGCGCTCAACACGCCGGCCCCTTTCCATGGCGAACTCCATCCGATCGTTCCCTTTTCGTAATATACGACGCAATGATCGTCCTCAAATATATTTTCCGGTGCCTCCGGTGCGTTGCCTCTGAATTGAACCGTTTTGAGATGCGGGCAATTCGCAAACGCGCGCTCACCGATAACCGTGACGGTTTCCGGGATGATGATGACATAGATACCTGAGCGCTTCGAAAAAGCGTTTTCACTGATTTCCGTAACGGGTACTCCGTTAAGAGTATCGGGAACCACCACCACCGGAGAATTCCCTGTGTAAGAAATAACAGTCTCGCCATCACTCTCGAAATCACTCTCTTTGGCTTGTAACTCTGCATAATTCAGAGAGCGATTCAGCGCATAGCTCAAGAATTGCTGATTGCTGTTGCGGACTTCATTCAGGTCCTCCTCATAGGTTCTGGTCTGCCAGCCCAATCTATCGTTCAGATAATAGAGGGTAGGAGTCTTGTTTTGGATGGGGTCGACAAAATACTCGGGGTTTTCTGTATGTGCGACTGCTTTGATGGCAAAAGCATTTGTGTTGAAAGATACCCTATAATCATCTACCAGGAACGCATCATAGGAAATTCCCGGATTATCCCCCAGGAAATAAACCTCTTTCAGATTCCCGCAATTCATGAAGAAGCTATCCCCATGATTATTCTGGTAATACTCCTCTTTGATGTACCCGCATCCCAGGAAAAAGCCATCCTGAACCCCGTTAATTCCGGCTCCCATGATGACAGTTTCCAATGCGCAGCAATGTTTGAACATATAGGAACCGGCCTCGACACAACTATCCGGAATATAGGCGAATTTCAGTTTTTCACATTTGTAAAAAGCCGAATCTCCGATCGTTTTGACATACGCCGGAATATCGAGCGCTTCCAAACTTCTGCAGTTTGCGAAAGCCCCCGCGCCTATGCTCGTCACGGTGTCCGGAATATTTATTTCCTGAAGATTCACGCAGCCAAAGAAGGCATCTTCTCCGATGGCTTCCAATGTGGGAGGAAGATATATTTGCCGCAATCCTTTGCACTTATAGAACGCGTTTTGACCTAGAACACTCATGCTCTCGGGAAGAACCAAACTCATCAAACCGGTACAATTGTAAAACGCATGATTCCCGAAGGAAATCACTCCCTCCGGAATAATATATTCACCCTCTTTTCTCGGGGGATATTGAACCAATACCGTTTCGTCTTTATTGAAAAGAACACCACCCAGACTGCTGTAATGGGGATTATCGGGTGCCACCTCAATATTTACTAAACTCGTGCAACCCAGGAACACCCTTGCTCCCATAGAGGTGACACTCTCAGGGATGCTGATACTTATCAGGCTGCTGCAATGGGAGAATGCGTGATTCGGAATAAGAGCCACTGAATAGTGGATTTCTCCACTGGCGACCGAGGCGGGAATGGTTACTGCTCCGGAGAGGGTAGTATTCGGTCGTTTAGCTACCGAGACGGTGCCGGTTGCGCCTTCTTCGCTCAGGACGGTGTATTTGAAGTTATCATCGGTAAAAATATCACCGACTGCGGCCTGTACTTTTGGCAAAATCAGAAGCGATGCCAGAAGGATGAATGACGTAATGAAGCGCGCAGCGGCGCAGGAGTAGGAGGATTTTTTTGCCTTCATAATTAGCATTTTCCGTATATTTTAGAACAGACAGTACCCTAATCAGGTTAAATTTATTTTTCCATTTGTAAAGGAAAGATTTCAAATAGTACGAATTACAAAGGAACCACGGATGCATGCAAACGGAAAGGGAACAGAAACCACGGATGGACACGGATGAACACAGATGTTTTTGATTGTGTCGGTTCAAGCTGGTGTGCGAAATAGGATCAGTTGGCATTTAAGTCGAAACAAATAGCAATTTCAAAAACTCCTTCTCGCAGGTAGGAAACCACGGCAAGGAACCACGGATGAACACAGGTAGGCACAGATGTTTTGCGTCGGGTAGTCTTTAACGATAGGTGCGCAATGAGACCTGCAGTATTCAAGTAAATACAGTAAAAGCACTCAGAGGATAAAAGCACTCAGAGGATTACCCACAATTTTCCAAGAGGCACTTCACAATTCCGTGTTCATCCGTGGTTCCTGTTCCGGTTCCTTACCCCTGTGCATCCGTGGTTTCAGGGAGAAATGCGTTTTTATATTATCATTCTGGGGGATTGACAGTTGGGGTGAAACCTGAGAAACTCGTCCGAAGTTTATGAGTATTCCTACTTATACGATTCCAAAGTTTGACCTGTTAGCGGTTGATTGGTCGATATTGATCATCTATTTCATCTTTGTCCTTGGTGTCGGTTTTGCCTTGAAGCGGTACATGAAGACCAGTACGGATTTCTTCCTGTCGGGCAAATCGATTGCAGCCTGGATCACCGGTTTGGCTTTCATATCGGCCAACCTGGGAGCGCAGGAGGTGATCGGCATGGCGGCATCGGGGGCCAAGTATGGTATCGCGACGAGCCATTTTTACTGGATAGGCGCCATTCCGGCGATGATCTTCGTCGGTATCTTCATGATGCCTTTTTATTATGGCTCCAAGGCGCGCTCGGTGCCCGAGTATTTGAAGCTGCGTTTTGATGAAAAGACGCGCGGGTTTAACGCGCTCTCCTTCGCGGCGATGACGATTTTCTCCTCGGGTATCTCCATGTACGCGATGGGCAAGCTGCTGAACCTGCTCCTGGGGTGGGATTTCCATACCTGCGTGCTGGTTTCGGGCTTCATCGTGCTGCTTTATACCTTCCTGGGAGGGCTGACCTCGGCGATCTATAACGAGGTGATTCAGTTTTTCCTGATCGTCTTCGGTTTTATCCCTCTGGTTTTCCTGGGGTTGAAGAACGTTGGCGGCTGGGCCGGAGTGAAGGCGCGGCTGGCGCAGGAGGGATGGTTCCGCTCCGAGGTTCTGGCCGAGAAGATGAACCCCGATGCGCTGACTCACTCCTGGAAATATATGGGAGAGGCGACGGCCAACCCGATGGGCGTGGAGTGGTTCGGGCTGGTGATGGGCCTCGGTTTCGTATTGAGTTTTGGTTACTGGTGCACCGATTTCCTGGTGGTGCAGCGTGCCATGGCGGCCAAAGATATGAGCGCCGCGCGCAGGACCCCGCTGATCGCGGCGATTCCCAAGATGCTCTTTCCGCTTCTGGTAATTCTGCCCGGTATGTTGGCGATCGGCATTGCGCCGCTGGCGGATAAGGTGCTGGAGCCCTCCGCGACATCGGCCAAATCAGCCATCACGCTCCAAATCGAGCAGAGCAACCCGGAGCTGGCCCAGCGGCTGGTCCAACACGGGGCGCCGAGCATGGAGGAGCTGACGGCTCTGGGCGGTCGTGGATTGGTACCGCCGAAGATTGAAAACGTGGTATCGACCCGCGAAGGTGGCAAGAAAGGCGAAATCGTTTTCAAGAAACAGAGGGATGGGCAGCCGATTCTGGATAAGAGAGGCCAGCCGATCGTGGAGCTTGACTATGACCTGGTCATCCCGATGATGCTTCACAAGTATTTCCCGGCCGGTCTGTTGGGTCTGGGGCTTTGCGCCCTGATGGCCTCCTTCATGTCCGGCATGGCGGGCAATACGACCGCTTTCAACACGGTCTGGACCTATGATATTTATCAATCCTACATTCGCAAGAACGCGCCCGACAAGCATTACCTCTGGATGGGGCGTTATGCGACGGTGGGGGGTATTCTGCTTTCGATGCTGGCGGCTTACGCGGCGACGCGCTTCAACAACATTATGGATATTCTCCAGTTGGTGTTCGCTTTTGTCAATGCGCCGCTTTTCGCCACTTTCATGCTCGGCATGTTCTGGCGCAGAGCCACGGGGCACGGCGCCTTCTGCGGGCTGGTATCGGGGACGTTGGCGGCCCTTATCCACCACGGTCTGACCTTGCCTTATGGCTCCATGGCCGGAATGAAGGGCGGGTTCTTCGCTCTGGTCCATACCTATCCAAGCGAGATGGCCCAGAACTTCTGGACCGCTATTTTCGCCTGGACGACCTGTTTCGTAGTGACGATCGTCGTTTCGCTGGCCACGCGGCAGACCAAGAAGCCTGCGGAGCTCAAGGGACTGGTCTATTCGCTCACGCCCAAGCCGAGCGAAGATGGCATCCCGTGGTACAAACAGCCGGCCTATCTGGGCGGAGCGGTGCTGGCAGTAACCTTAGTTTTGAACATCATATTCTGGTAGAAGAAAGGAGAAGAGGAAGATGAGCGCTGATATTCGAATTCCGATTGGTTCCATGTTTTTGCTGATGGGGGTGGTCCTGGCTTTTTACGGGCTGGGGACCTCCGGGGCGGAGATGTATGCAAAGTCTCTGGGGATGAACATGAACATCTACTGGGGAGGAGCGATGCTGCTCTTTGGGGCCATCATGCTCGCTTTTGGGCTGAAGGCTCAATTTTGCGGCAAAGACAAATAAATGTCCGTTTGCCTGAAGAACTGACCGTAGCAGAAATTGAGAATGGTGTTTACGGCCATTCTCAATTTTTATATTTATAGAAGCCGATGCGCCTGCTCGATCGATATTTACTGCGTGAGCTGCTCGTGCCGCTTTTCTTTTGTCTGGCGGGGGGCCTGGCTTTCTACATGACCTTCGACCTCTTTTCCTCGATGAACGACCTGCGTCGCCACGAGGCCGGAGTGGGGGGCATCCTGCTATACAGTCTGGCCAAGGCGCCGGAGCTTCTGGTGATGATCCTGCCGCCGGCTCTGCTTTTGGCGCTGCTCTATGCGATATCGAGCCACTCGCGCCATAATGAGCTGGTGGCGATGCGCGCGGCCGGCATCAATATCTGGAGGATTTGCGCTCCGTACCTGCTGGTGGCGGTGACTCTGGGGGGGATTCTTTTTTACCTGAACGAGGAGTGGGCGCCGGCGGGCGAACGACTGGCCCGGAGTATCCGTAAGGGGAGAAAGATCGAGACGGAGCAGGTTTTCGAGAACATCAATTTCATTAACGCGGTCGATGGGCGCGTCTGGAATATCGGCAAGTACCATGTCAAAGAGAAGAGGATGGAGAGCCCGAGCGTGGAGTTCACCCGCCGTTCTGAGTTCGATACGCCGGAGCCGCTGGCGATTGTGGAGCGCGGCCAGCCCAGGGGCGACACGGTAAAGGTGATGGCCGAGAGCGCGGAGTGGGTTTCGGACGGGTGGCTTTTTAAAAATGCGCAGGTTTTTACCTATTATTATACGGAGGAGGGGCTGGAATCGAGCCTGCCGGTGCCGGAGAAGTATCCGGAGCTTACCTTGGCGCAAATCGATGATACGCCGGAGGAGATTGAATCCGAAGTGTTTATCAGCACTTTTGATTCTTTTAAATCCGCGCGCAGGGCGCACTTGAGCCTCTCGCAGATACGGCTTTATCTCGGTTCCCATGCCGGTGCCGATAACCCGCTCATCCGGCGCGTCAAAACGCTTTACTATTCGAGGATGGCTTCTCCCTTCACCTGTCTGGTGGTGGTATTGGTAGCCTTACCGTTCAGTTTGCGGGGCGGACGGCGGAATGTCTTTGTGGGAGTGGCCAGTAGCATTGTGATTTGTTTTTGCTTTTTTTTGCTGAACGAGGTAAGTTTAGCTCTGGGAGCGGGGGGCTACATCAGTCCCTGGCTCAGTGCGTGGTTACCAAATCTCCTTTTTGGCGTGGGAGGTTTTACCGCAGTCAGGAAACTGGTCTAAGTCGACCGACCTTCAGACAAGAGATTCTATTTACATCAGAAGCGTTAGGGAGATTGTATGAATAAGCGCAGGCTGGCACGAGAGCGTGCCGTTCAATTTTTATACCAATGGGATTTAAACAGCTCCGGAGAAGCAACGGAGGGGCTGGAGCGCTTCTGGGAAGTGCATCGTGCCGAGCCGCTTTTTGATGACAAGGCCAAGGCTACCTGGAGCCCCGAGGAAAAGCGGAAGCTGCCGCCACCCTCTTTGCAGGACCTGGCGGTCAAGGACTTCATGGAAAGTCTGGTGCTTGGCGTTTTGAAGCATTTGCCCGAGCTGGACCAGACCATTGTCAAGTATGCGAAGAACTGGAATCTCCGGCGGATGGCAACGGTGGACCGCAATATTTTGCGTCTGGCAGTCTATGAAATCAAACACCGCAATGATATCCCGCCGGTGGTCAGCATCAATGAAGCGGTCGATATCGCCAAGAAATACTCCACTGAGGACAGCGGCAAATTCGTCAACGGGATTTTGGATAAGATACGCTCCGATACGCTGCGCCCCTCACGCCAGAGCACCGAGCGGTAATTTGCAATAGAATGAGTAAACTCAACCCAGCTAATCCGGTTGCAGACTTGCATCTGCACTCTCACTACTCCGATGGCACCTATACGCCCCAGACTTTGGTGGCGAGAGCTCTCAAGACGGGGCTCTCCTGCATCGCCCTGACCGATCATGATACGTTGGAGGGCTGCGCCGCCACGCAAAAGCTTTGTGAGGAGGCCGGTATCGGTTTTATCGCCGGAGTGGAGCTGACCGCTTATGCGCTGGGCGAAGAGGTGCATATCCTGGGGCTGCATGTGAATTTGGACAATGAGCCGTTCCTGGAGAAGATGAGGGAATTCCAGGAGGGGCGCAAGAATCGCATTATCGAGATGGTCTCCCTGCTCAACAAGGAGGGGGTGGGGCTGAGCGTGGAGGAGGTTCTGGAGCTGGCGCATCATTGCAGCGCGCCCGGACGGATGCACATTGCGCATGCTCTTTTGCGTGGCAAGCATTGCAAGAGCCATGACGAGGCCTTTAGCCGCTACATTGGCGAGGGGAAGGTGGCCTGGGCGCCCAAAGTGAATTGCAGTATCGAGGCGGCCGTGGAGCTTCTCCATGGGGCCGGCGCCGCGGCGCTGGTCGCCCACCCGGGGATGCAGAGGGACCGTGCAGCGGTCTGTGAATATGCCATTGAGAAGGGGATTGACGGTTTTGAGTGTTACCATCCGCGCCACTCCAACAGCACGACTCGGCGTTTAATTGAGCTCTGCCAGGCGCATCAACTGCTGATCAGCGGCGGCTCCGATTGTCATGGTGTGGAAGAACGGATTTACATGGGGAGCATCCGGCTGCCCATTCAATATGTGGAACAGTTGAATCAATGGGTTTATTCCAAAAATTTAAAGAAGGCCTGAGGAGGACTCAGGAGAAGGTATCCCGAGAAATTAAGCGCATTTTTACCGGCTCGCCCAAGCTGACGCTTGAGAGCATTGAAGAGCTGGAGGAGGCGCTTTTGGGCGGTGATTTCGGCATGGCGCTGACCACGCAGATCATTGCGGCCGTCCGCAGAGAGTACGAAGGACAGGGGCGCAACGGCCAGAGCGTTCTGGAGATCGCCCAGCGGGAGCTGGTCTCCTGCTTTCCGGCGGAGGGGGGCCAGGGTTTGAGGGAATTCTCTTCCAATGGACCGGTCGTGGTCTCGATGGTCGGGGTGAACGGTGTCGGCAAAACGACGACGGCGGCCAAGCTGGCCTGGAAGATGAGCCTGGAGGGCCACAGCACGATGCTGGCTGCCTGCGATACGTTCCGCGCAGCCGCCATTGAGCAGTTGAAGCTCTGGGGCAACCGGCTCAACGTGCCGGTCATCGCCGGTAATTACGGGGCCGACCCCGCGGCGGTGGCGCATGACGCCATCGGCTCGGCGATCGCCAACGATATCCATTATCTTTTTATTGATACGGCCGGCCGCCTGCATACCAAGAGCAACCTGATGCAGGAGCTCCAGAAGGTTCATCGGGTGATGGACCGCAAGCTGGAGGGGGCCCCGCATGAGACGCTCCTGGTGCTCGATGCCTCCACCGGAATGAACGCATTGACCCAGGCGCGTGAATTCCACAAGGCGGTTCCGCTGACGGGGCTGGTGGTCACCAAGCTTGATGGGACCAGCCGCGGCGGCATGGTGACCGCTATCCAGAAGGAGCTTGGGTTGCCGGTAAAATTCATCGGGCTGGGGGAGCAGCCTGACGACTTGCAGCCTTTTGACGTTCAGCAATATGCAGAGGCGATCTTTGGCGCATAACCCCTGCGGGCAGAAGAAAAATAAAAAAATAGTGGATCATTGTAAGAGCGTTACTTTTGAGGGGGAGTTCAAGCTGCGCAGCGGCCACTCCTTCCCGCGAATCACTCTGGCCTATGAAACCTATGGCCGGCTCAATGCGGATGCCTCCAATGCGATCGTGATTTTCCATGCCCTTTCGGGGGATTCTCACGTCGCCAGCCATGGCCCTGAGGATGTCCCGGGTTGGTGGGAGGATGCCGTGGGCCCGGGCAAGGCCTACGATACGGATAAATACTTTATCATTTGCAGCAACGTCCTGGGCGGCTGCAAGGGGAGCACGGGGCCGATGTTCATCAACCCCGCCGATGGCAAGCCTTACGGGATGGATTTCCCGGTGGTCACCATTGAAGATATGGTCCATGCACAGGCGAAACTGCTTGATTATCTGGGAGTTGAGACGGCGCTTCTGACCACCGGCGGCTCCATGGGCGGGATGCTTGCCCTGCAATGGGCGGTTTCCTATCCCACACGGGTCCGGAACGTCCAGATATTGGCTTCGACCGGCTGGGTCTCCCCGCAGACGATTGCGCTCAATGAGGTGGCACGGCAGGCGATCTACGCTGACCCCAACTGGAATAATGGCGATTATTACGAAGAGGGGCAGCCGCGGCCCGATAAGGGGCTGGCCGTCGCGCGGATGATCGAGCACATCACCTATCTGTGTGAGGAATCGATGCAGAACAAGTTCGGCCGCAAGCTCCGGGACCGCGAAAAGGTCGGCTACGATTTCAAGATAGACTTTGAGGTGGAGAGCTACCTGCGCTACCGCGGGGAGAGCTTCACGCGGCGTTTTGACGCCAACTCGCTGCTCTACGTGACCAAGGCGATTGATTACTTCGATATCGCCGAGGGGTTTGACTCGCTCGACGAGGCGTTGCAGCGGATAGAGGCGCGGGTTCTGGTCGCCAGCTATTCTTCGGACTGGCTCTTCCCGCCGCAGCAATCGGTCGCACTGGCCAGCGCGCTCCTCCGCAGCGGGATTGATACGACCTATGTCGGCATTGAGAGCCAGTACGGGCACGATTCCTTCCTGCTGGAAGTCGATAAGCTGAGCAAGCTGACGCGTGATTTCCTCTCACCGCCCTCAGAGATAGAGCTTGAGCCGCTGCAGGTGGCCTGCCGGAACCTGAGCGAAGAGAAGCGGCAGGATTATGCCTTGATACTCAACCTGATTCCGCCCCAGACGCGGGTGCTTGACCTTGGTTGCGGCACCGGCGAGTTGATTGAGCGGCTGGCGCGTGAGAAGCGGGCCCAGACGCGCGGGGTTGATTTGAGCGAAGAGAACGTCCGAGCCTGCATCGCGCGCGGGCTCTCGGTGCGTCAGGGCAATATCGATGAGGGGCTGCGCGATTATCCGGAGGGCGAATTTGACTACGTGATTTTGAGCCAGACGCTTCCCTATCTGGATAATCCGGCCGCCGTGGTGGAGGAGATGCTCCGTGTTGGGCGCCGGGCGATTATCTCCTTTGAAAATGCCGGCTACTGGGCCGATGCCTTCAATGCCGCTCTGGGCAAGGGGATGGGGCCGACGCTTCTCTCTGGCGCGCCTCGTGCGCGAGCCATTACGCTGGAGCAGTTTGAGGAGTTTGCTCGGAAGGTCGGCGCCGTCATTGAGCGTGCCGAGTATTTCTGCCTGGGCAAGCCGATGGCAGAATCGCCGGAGGTGATGGAAGTATTGCAAAGGAGCGAACCGGGTCTGGAGCCTGCCAAAACGCCATCCTGGATGGCTGATACAGCGCTCTATGTGCTGCTAAAAAGGTAGAAAACCTGCTTTTACTGCCTTTGTGAAAGAAAAGAAGGAGTTTTCTGTTGAAATTCTTTCGCAAGTAGCGTTACTATTTCGGAGAGGTACAATGATTGTATGAAAACAACACGTAGGAGTTTTTTAAAGTCGGCCCTCGCATTAAGCGGTGCGGCTGTAGCGTTCCCCACTATTATTCCCTCGACCGTTTTGGGTCGTAACGGGAAGGTGGCGCCTTCAAACCGAGTCTGTATGGCTTTTATCGGTACCGGCAACCAGGGCACCGGAGACATGAGCAACTTCCTCAGAGACAGGAGAGTGCAGGTAGTCGCCGTTTGCGACGTCAACCGTGAAAGCGATGGATACTGGGATAACGCCATCGGCGGCAGAGAGCCTGCCCGCCGTCGGGTGAATGATTACTATGCCCAGGGCCGGGATAGCGGAGTCTATAACGGATGCGCCGTCTATGCCGATTTCCGTCCGATGATCTCCCGTCCCGATATCGACGCGATAGAAGTGGCGACTCCCGACCACTGGCATGCGCTGCTTTCGGTCGAATCAATGAAAGCCGGCAAGGCCGTTTACTGCCAGAAGCCGCTTTCTCTGACCGTCTCTGATGGCCGCGCCATTTCGGACGCCGCCAGGAAATATGGCGCCGTCTTCCAGTGCGGGAGCCAGCAGCGCTCCGAGAGGAATTTCCGTCTTGCCTGCGAATTCGTCCTCAATGGAGGCATTGGCAAGCTGGAGACTGTGGAGTGTGGATTGCCTGGCGGCTGGTCCGATTATGGCAAAACGGCACAGTTCAAGAACACGAGCGCCGTACCTGATGGCCTGAACTATGATTTCTGGCTGGGTCCCGCGCCGGAGGCTCCCTATTGCAAGGCCAGAGTCGGCGTCAATTATCGCTGGGTGAAGGATTACTCGGGCGGACAACTGACAGACTGGGGTGGGCACCATCCTGACATTGCCCAGTGGGGCATGGGAACCCAATACACGGGACCGGTGGAGATATTGAACGCGGTCGGTAAAGTACCGGAAGACCCTGTCTACAATACCTTTACCGAGTATCGCTATGAGTGCGTCTATGAAAACGGCGTCCGGATGACGATTGCCAATGACCTGCGCGGCGGCGTCACCTTCAAGGGAACTGACGGCACCGTCTGGGTCAACCGCGGCGCTCTGGATGCCAGAGATAAGAACAATAATAAGATCGATCTCTACGAGCTTGATGAGGAAGAGTTCAAGGTGAAACTCTACCAGAGCGATAACCACTACCGTAACTTTATTGATTGCATCTATACGGGTAAGGAATGCATTGCGCCGGCTGAAGTGGCTCACCGCTCGGTCACGCTCTCCCATTTAGGCAATATCGCCATGACGCTGGGGGCGAGTAAACTCAAGTGGGACCCCGAAAAAGAACAGTTCATCGGCAATGATGAGGCGAACAAGATGCTCAGCCGTGAGTATCGCAAGCCGTGGGTCCTGAGAGTCTAATCTGTCTGGGTGTCTAAGCTAATTGATCAACAAAAACAAATCCAGGAGCTGGTTGGAGATATCAAATCAGCTTCCTGGGTTAGCGTCGATACGGAGGCCAACTCCATGTACGCTTATCCGGAGCGCGTCTGCCTGCTCCAGTTGAGCACGGAGGAGCGGGACGCGATCGTCGATACCCTCGCAAAGGGACTTGACCTGAAGTCTCTCTTCGCCGTATTACGCAAGAAGCCTCTTATCATGCACGGAGCCGATTATGATTTGCGGCTCCTCTACAAGGGTTATAAATTCCGGCCGCTGGAGGTCTTTGACACCATGCTGGCCGCCAAGCTCCTGGGCGAGCCCTCCTGTGGTCTGGCCCAGCTCTGCGAGGCATACATGGGGGTGCATCTGGTCAAGAAGCATCAGAAGGCCGATTGGGGCAAGCGTCCACTGCCTCAGGAGCTCTTGAGCTATGCCATCAAAGACTCCTTCTATCTGCATGAGCTGAAGCGCCGGCTCGAAAAGCGGCTCATTGAGGAGGGGAAGCTCGAGTGGCACCGGCAGAACTGCGAGCGCCTGATCAAGGATTGCACCACACCGGTGAAGGTGGATACTGCCCGAGAGTGGCGGCTGGGCGGCTCGGAGAATTTTTCGCGTCGCGAGCTGGGTCTCTTACGTGCGCTCTGGTATTGGCGCGAGGCCGAAGCCATCCGCAGCAATCGACCGCTCTTTTTCATCATGCGGCCCGATACGATGACCACCATCGCCAGGCTGGCCGGCTCCGGTAAAGACTTCAAAAAGCTGGTACCCCGCTATTCACCGGAGCGAAAATCGACCTTTTTCAAGGCGGTTGAAGAGGCGCTCCAGTTGCCTGTGCGTAAATTGCCGCTCCAGCTTCGCAGGGAGTACTCGCGCTTTTCCCCCTACCAGCAGCGGCAGCTTGAGCACCTCATCCAACTGCGCGACCAGAAAGCGCGTGAGCTGGATATGGAGCCGACCCTGATCGCCAGCAGAGCCGACCTGGTCGGTTGCGTGCGCGAGAGCGATAAATGCCATTTAACCGAGTGGCAGAAAGAGGCGCTCGGCTTTAGCTATGAGGAGGAGAAGTGGGTGCTTCCGACGCCTCCGGTGTTTGTTCGCCAAAAGAGGCAGCGCCGCAGGAGACCCTACCGGCAGGCCTCCCGTGCTCACGGCCAGAATAATTCCGGCAATCACGCCGCACCGGCTTCGGGAAAATCCCCAGCTCCCGCCCCAAACCCCGAATCGGCTCCCGTAAAGTAAGCCGTTTTATCCGCGCACCTGCCTGCTGCCGGTAGCGAAAGCCCCGGAGAGTTTTGGGATTTTTGGCGTGCATGACTCGTTCTTTATCCCCATACTTTGCGGCAGGGTATGAGCAGAGAGCCTTTATTAACGTTGGAGCTCCCGGGAATCAAAAAGGTGAAGAGCGGCAAAGTCCGTGAAGTCTTTGACCTGGGGAAGTATTTACTTTTTGTCGCCACGGACCGGATTTCCGCCTTTGACTGCGTGATGCCCAACGGGATTCCCAATAAGGGCAAAGCGCTTACGCTGATGAGCCATTACTGGTTTGATGGCAGCGCGGATATTATCGGCAATCACCGGCTGGGCGCTGCCGATGAGCCGCTGCCGGAGGCGCTCAAGCCGTTCGAATCCATGCTGGCGGGGCGCTCCATGATCGTTCGCAAGGCTCAGCCGCTGGCCATCGAGTGCGTGGT
>LSQX01311706.1_pt1 | contig 24761 bp, 8 predicted proteins | sample 654561 | NCBI WGS metagenome assembly LSQX01 (sample SAMN04489861, study PRJNA283612) | anaerobic digester metagenome | isolation source: 4 biogas reactors fed with cattle manure at either 37C or 55C with and... | place: Denmark: Kongens Lyngby | collected 2014
GTGATGCAGCAGGCGGCGGTGAAGTATGGTATCGAGCTACCTGACCGACAACTGGCGTGCGCGCCCATAACCTCACCGGAAGGGCGCGAGTACTTCGCCCAGATGGCGGCGGCGGCCAACTACGCCTGGGCCAACCGGCAGGCGATTATGCACCGTGTGCGGGAAGTCTTTGAGGAAGTCTTTGCGCAGTCCTGGGAGCGGCTGGGTTTGGGGCTGGTGTGGGACGTCGCGCACAATATCGCGAAGTTCGAGGAGCACGCGGCCTCACCCCCTAGCCCCCTCTCCGGGACGGAGAGGGGGGACAAGGGGAGGCTGCGGCTCTGTGTCCACCGCAAGGGAGCGACGAGGGCCTTTGGACCGGGGCATCCCGAGGTGCCGGAACGCTACCGCCAGATCGGGCAACCCGTGATTGTCCCCGGGGACATGGGCAGCGGCTCCTATGTCCTGGTGGGCACCGAGCAGGCCATGCGCGAGACCTGGGGCTCTACCTGCCACGGAGCCGGGCGGCAGATGTCGCGGCACGCGGCGCTGAAGGCCAAGCGCGGCTCGCAGGTGATTGAGGAGCTGGCAGCCCGGGGCATTATCCTGCGCGCCGCCGACAAGCGCACGGTGGCGGAGGAGATGCCCGAGGCCTACAAGAACGTGGACCAGGTGGTCGAGGTCTGTCATGGGGCCGGGATCTCCCGCAAGGTGGCGCGTATGCGACCTATCGGGGTGATGAAGGGGTGAGCCGAAGTCGCGAGTCGCGAGTCGTGAGTCTACGGAAACGGCAACGGCGCGGAAGGGATTCCGCGCCGTTTTGGTGAGTGGGAGGACAGACGAGACGCCGGTCCTACCCGCGGCTAGGGGACTTCCTGCTCCCGCAGGGCCTGTCCGTAGCTGGGGACCAGGGTCGCGCAGTAGATGTCCGTTGTCTGATGCAGCAGGGAGCCGGCGGCATTGGCGGCGGGCAGGCGCAGGTCGTAGACCGGACGCGGACTGGCCCAGGTGAGCCAGTAGCGCACCGCGGCCATGGCGCCTCCGGCACCGTTGGAGACGGTGTAGACCTCGGGCACCGCCCGTAGCGGCCCTTCGTTGTGCACTGTATCCACGGGGACCGGGACCTCCCGGCTCCAGCCGATCACCCGCTGCTGCTCCTGACGGTTCACGCCGTTCACGTCCGCGTAGCTGATGCGCAGCGTGACGCCGTCAAATGGCGAGTTCAGCCAGAAGACTCCCTGGCTGTTCGCCGGGACGTAGCTTCCGGTGGGCGCCATGCTGATGATGCCACTGCCCGCGTTCTGGGTGTAGTGGGTGTTGAGCGTCAGGTTCTGCCAGGCAGCGCCGTCCCAGTACGCGACAGTTGGGGCCCCGCCCCCGAAGGGTGGATAGGCCACCTGCGTCCCCAGAGTCCAAGTCTTATACATGAAGCTGGTGCGCCCGAAGTGAGGCGTGTCCTTCTGCGAGTGGGTGCGCCGCCAGAGGAAGACCAGGCGGAGCTGGTTGAAGTCGTCGGCGCTTACCTCGGCGAAGGCGTTGGGGCAATCGTCATTGGCGTCGGAGGTGGTGATCCGCAGGATGAAGGGGGTGTAGTCGGCCAGGAGCTGTACGTCTGTCAGGCCACCGAGGCCGACGACGGTGGTGTTGAACACAGCGCCGGGGTCGCCCCAGCGGCTGACGTTGAAGAGCGCGGTGCTGAAGGTCACCGTGCCCGTGGCGGGCTCCATCTGCATGGTTACCGGTCCCCCGGCAGTGGCGGGGTTAGTCAGCGGTCCGCCCGCCCAGGGCGCCCCGGCGGCCACGGGGGTGAAGGTAGGTGTTACGGTGTAGAGGCCGCGGGCGCGGTCGTAGCTCCCGCCGGTCCAACTCACGGTGTAGACCCAGGGCGTGCCGCCCACGGTCAGAGTCAGGTAGAAGGCAGGGTCGGTTCCGGCCAGCGGGGTGGTGGCGAAGTCCCGGGTGATCAGCCAGTCCAGATGGCGGCTGCTAAAGACCTGACGCAGGCCGTTGGTCTCCAGGAGTTCCCCGGCCCAGGCGGTGCCGGCGCCATCAATCGCCGGCAGGAGCTGGTTGTTGGCCACCCTTGGGAAGGTGAGCTTGCCGAAGTTCTGCGTCCCGTCCTGGAGAGTAGCCTGATCGAAGGCTGCCCAGCACAGGTCCTCATTCTGCTGGCGTGAGAGATATCCGGAGAAGATCACGTTGAGTTGTGTGGAGAGCGGCGTAGCGGCGCCGGAGCGATCAGTCCACAGGAAGGCGGAGGGGTCCTTGGCATAGGTGAAGGGCCCCGCCGGGGGCTTGCGGATGATCTGGCCGCTGGTAAAGTCGGTGATCAGGTCCTCCCGCTGGTCAGCGGCCACTGCGTTGGTGACGGGCAAGGGCGCCTCGTTGGCGGCCGTCGCCGTGCCGGTGAAGTTCCAGCGGTAGTAGAGGCGCTGGTGGCCTTCCTCGCCCTGTGACCAGAAGAGCCAGACGCCATTCCCGGCCGGATCGGCAAAGCCGCGCAGGCCGCGTTGCTGTAGTCCGGTGGCGAGCAGGGCGGCCTCCGGGCCAGCCCAGCCGGCGTCGGTGCTGCCCTCCCAGCGCAGGGTAGACTCCAGGCCCCCGCCCCGCGGAAGGGTGCGGTGCCAGAAGAGCCAATGGCGGCCGTCGAGATCGTTGAAGGTCATGGGCGAGCTGTTGACGGCACCGGGCACGTCGGCAGCCTGCTGGCGGGTGCCGGCGTAAGCCGAGTAAGCGTTGTAGCTGGCCTCTCCCCACACCCAGTTGCGGTAGTCACCCGCCCCGCCCAGGGTGGCGTTCCCGAAGAGCAGGTTGCCGGGGTAGGCGGGCCGGGCGGCGCCGGTGAGGTCGGTGGCCGCCGGAGCCGGGGTGTTGACGCTCCCCCCGCCGGTGGCGGCGGAGGCCCGGTTGCTGACCCAGATGAACTGCAACTGCGTGGGGCTGATGCTGGGATCGAAGCGCAGCACCGGCTCGGTGTCTGCAGCGTAGAAATCGTTGAAGGGCAGGCGCGTTTCGGTCACCCGCAGGCTGGTGGGGACGGAGGTCACCGGCTCCAGCGGCTCATCGCGGCTGGGGTCGAAGGCGGTGGTAGCGGTGGTGGTGGGCAGGCCAGTGATGCCGTTGATGAAGTCCAGCACCCCATTGCCGTTCAGATCCAGGAAGGGGACTACCTGACCGGAGTACTGGCCCAGGGCCTGACCGAGCGGCAGGGGATCGTTCAGGCTGCCCTGCCACGCCAGACCGGGAGAACCTCCACCGGCGGGAGCGCCGCTCAAACCGGGCAGGAGACTGGCGGGGAGCGAGGAGTACGCCGCCATCGGTAGCCAGAGGGGATTAGCGGCCAGCAGCCGGGCCAGGGAGCGCGTGCGATTGCTCGCCTCCACGGGCAGCGCGGAGGCCTGGTTCATCCAGACCAGGTGCGGGGGGAGGCTGACGTTACCCAGGTTGGTCACCACGAAGGGGCCGTTGAGGGAGACGTTGGTGCCGAAGGGATAGCGGCCTGCGGGCACAGCGGTAGTCGTCGTATCGGGTGCATTAGCCCACACTCCGGGCGAGACGCGCCCTGGCTCAGCGGTCCCGGAGGCCGCGAGCATCCCCGCCTGTTTGTCCACCGACACTTGCAGGTCAAAGGGAGAGAACTCCTCAATCAGGTCTGGCGCCGTGCTCCCCGCATCGTCAAGGCCGTCGCTGAGCCGGAAATCCCAGCGGCCGTTGTTGGTGCGCGAGTTGGTGCGCGTGGTGTCGCTGGGCCACAGGTCGTTGTAGATCAACGCCAGGCTCCGGTAGCCCCAGTTGTTGACGGGACTACTGGGCAGGGTGTCGCCGCCCTCGGAAGAGGGCGTCCCGGGCGGGAGCAAGAACTGTACCCAGTGAGTGCTGTCCCCAGGAGGCGGATCGGTGAGCGGCGCAGTGATCTCCGGACTCAGGGAGGGGCTGAGCGCGCCGACGCCATAGCCGGCCGGGCTGTTAGGGCCTTCGGTTGGGCTACCGAAGGGGCCCAGGCGCACGGCGCTCTCCGGCAGCGCAGGGCGCAGAGCCTCGCGACCCGCGGCAGTCACTCCCGGCGGCGTGGTTAGAGTCTCCAGCAAGGTAGCCTGGAGATCCACCAGCGGGACGAGGGGTGTGGCAGCGGCGGAGCTGCGATTAATGAGGCTGAAATGGCGGCGGGGGGTAGCAGCTCCGGGCGTGAACAGGTCGTTGCGGGCCGCGGATTGTGGAGTGGTGGGGGCCGCCGCATCCGCCAGCACGCGGGCCAGGAAGGAGCCACTGGTATAGGCCCCGGCGCCGAAGGCAGCCTGCTCGGCCTGGCCGTTGCGCCAGGTGTCCTGCGTCCAGGGAATTTGCAGACGGCTGACGTAGTAGGCGGCGTAGATGGCGGGTGGACCGGCAGGCGGTTCACTGGCGTTCCAGCGCCAGTTCAGGCCTCCGTCATTGCTCCACTGCAGGAAGACACGTCCGATGCCGCTGGACTGGCCCGCGACCTTGCGCTTAATCTGTTCGCCAGCGCCGATTCTGGGGGCGGCGCCGGGGGTCGCGAATACGCCGTCAGTTGCGGTGCCAGGGGGAGAGGTCCAGGCGTCCGCTGCCGCCGAGGGGTCGGCGGCGGGGAAGGCGTCGCCAATCGGTGTAAACACCAGTCGGAAAAGAGTGGTAGCATCCCAGATGTCCCCTGGCCCGGCTGTGCTGCCGTCGCCGTCCACATCCACCGGCGGCGTCACCGCCACCCGGACGTAGACCGTGCGCCGATACGAGCGCGGGTCGGCAGGATTGATGACCGGGTCTGTCTGCGGGGATCGCAGGTAAGTGGTCGGGTGGAAGGGTAGTCCCACCACGGCGGCGTAGAGTGCGGTCCCGGCGCTGCGGTCATACCAGCGGATGTCACTCTGGTCAGCGGGCATGTCCCAGGAGGACAGGCTGACGAGCCGCGCGCGCGAAGCGCCCAGGTCCTCTAGGACCACTGCAGCCGGGTGCGCCGCCAGGGCCCAGGGGTTGGGGCAGGTGCCCGTTTCCCGCTGAGAGTAGCCGCAGTGGGGGCAGACAAAGCGCTGGCGGATATTGCTCTGTTTGAAGGTGAGGTCGGGCAGCGTCAGCGTGCCGCCGACGCCGGTGGGAGCGGCCAGGTAGCAGCGAATCTCCACCGGGGGGACGTAGCCCCAGGCCGAACCCGCCAGACTCACCAGAAAAGCGAGAGTCACCACCAGATAAGACAGGTGTGTGCTTCTATGCATAATACTATCCACCCCTCGGTTATGCCGAGGATTCTTCCCGACGGGCGAGACGCCCGTCGTAGCGACAGACGAGACGCCTGCCGTACCGCTAGTACCGCTCCGCGTAGGCCGGCTGGTTGAGTGGGTCATTCCAGTCTGCCTGCCAGGGGTCGGGGATGATCCGGCCCTCGAGAATCTGACTGGCGGCAGGCTGCAGCGGGTCCACCTCGAAGACTTCTCCATGCAGGCCGCTGCCCGGCGACCCCACGTTGGGCCGGGCCAGATTCTCCACCAGCCCGGTGTAGTTGGTAATCATGACAGTGCCGCCGAAGAGCAGCCCCGGATAGAGCACCTTGACGCAGACCGGGTAGAAGCGGCGCGGGTAGACCAGGTTGCTGCCCGTGGCATTCGTGGCCGGCACTACCAACCTGCTGAAGGCCCCTGCCGCCGCGTAGTTGGCGGTGGTGTAGGCGAAGACAGAGCGGGCGGGGCCGCTGCCCTGCACCAGGCCGGTGCCGGTGTTGATCTGCCACACCCACACGCCGTCCTGGTTAGTTAGCGGGGCCCAGTAGGTGGTGGCGTTCGCCCCGACGCCGGGTTCGTCGGCGGCTGTGGAGGTGTGATCGGCCCGGCATCTGTAGAGGCGTCGGTCTGCTCGCGAGAAGACTGACGCCCCCGCGGTGTAGTTCACTCCGGCAGCCCACACGGTGGCGTTGGGAACCAGTCCGCCGGCCGCCGCGGCGACATAAACGGTGGTGCCGTAGGGGAAGTACTCGATGTGCCGCAGATTCTCAAACTGCAGGTCGTAGAGCCAGGACCAATCCGACCAGGGGCGGGTTCCGCCCGGCGGCGTGGAGGTGGGGGCGGGGTTCACGTACCCGGTGCCGGCCTCCACAATCACGGTCCGGTCAATGTTCGACGCCGCGCAGAGGTAGCCGATCAGGTTGGCGTTGTTGAAGTCGAAGATCGGCTTGGCGCGGGTGTAGCGCAGCTTGAGCGGCCGGGTGCGGTCCCAGGGCGGGCGGACGAAGTCCGGCGTCACCTGGGTCACCGTGTGCATCTGGGCGCCGCCGGGCGTGCCGGAGGAAATCACATGCAGCACACGATTATGGCCGGTGTCGGCGATGAGGGTATGGGCCTGACCTCCGGCGGTGTAGCGATAGGCATCCGCGGGCTGGGCCAGCTTAAGATTGTAGTTGCCGGCCTGGACGGGCGCGCCGCTGACCGTGACCGTGCGCGCAGGGCTGGAGTAGTAGTCACAGGGCTGGTCGGTATCCAGGCCCCGGTCCAGTGGCCAGAGCTGGTTCCCAGCGCGGTCTGCCAGGATCACACGGTTATTGCCGGTGTCCACGACCAGGTAGATGCCATCGTTGACCGCGGAGGCCTTCGCCGGGCGGTTGAAGGGCGTGGACAGCTCCGGCTCAGGGGCGGTGCGCCCCCAGATGAAGGCCTTGGAGCCGGTCAGCGTCCAGACGCGGTCTGTGCCCACAGCCTCGACGAGGCGATTGCCGTCGCAGACGAGGGTGCGCCGCGGGCCGAGGCAGCCTACGGCACCCAGCGAGGCGGCGCCGCCGGTGGCGGCAGGGGCCTGGGCTGTGCCAACGTACACCCGCTCCCGGAAGGCCGCCGGAGAGCCGGTGACGTTGGGGGATAGCAGGGTTGGCAAGGTCACTGCCGCCCGGGAGAGATAACCCTGGGCCAGGTGGCTTACCGGATCCCAGAGCAGAGAGAGCAGGGTCTCGTCGCGCTGCGCCCAGTAAGTGGTCCAGTGGGCCCCTACGCCCGGTTCGTCGCCGGCCGTGGCGGTGTGCGTGGCGAGGCAGCGATAGGTCAGACCGGTGGCCGCTGAGTACACGAAGTCGCCCAAGACGTAGGCGGTGTTCACTGCCCACGCTGCGGGGCGGGCCGGGACGACTGCCGACTGGCCCGTGAAGGCCACGCCACCCACGCTGGGGCCGACCTGGTAGGGCACCTGCTGTTCCTCGGCCGGATAGTTGCGGCGCCAGTAATCTCTCCAGTCCGCACCCACTCCCGGCTCGTTGGCGGCGGCGGCGGTATGTGTCTGGTAGCAGTAGTAGTTGCCGCCTATCGCTGTCGAGTGGACGAAGGTCCCGTCCGCGTAGTTGGTTCCCGTCGCCCAGGCGGATACGGGCCCGGGTGGATTGGCGATCTCCGCCCAGCTCTGATCGGCCTCCGACCAGCCGCGATAGCTGACCAGAACCTGCTTACCGATGGCTGAGCGGTTGACTCCGACCGCGTCGGTAACGTCGGCCTGCCGCAGGTCGAGCCAGCCATTGGGCAGCACGGTATCTCCGCCCAGGGCGGCGGTGGTCTCCCCGTTGGCGACGTTGTTAACCGTACTCCCCGCGGTAACGGCGACACTGACCGTGGTAGTCACGACGGGATAGTAGCGGAGCTTCAGGAAACCGCCGACGTAAGTGAAACGGGTAAGCGATGGGAGGACATGCAACTCGTTGGCATGCGCGGTCCCCGCGGTGTCCGTCCAGGTCACCTGCAGGGCTTTGCCAGGCAGGGAGGTCAGGCGCTGCCAGACGGTGTTCCAGGTCGCGCCCACGCCGGGCTCGTTCGCTGCAGCAGAGGTATGGGCCGAGGTGCACCGGTAGAGGCCCCCTGCCGTGGAACCCCGCACCAGGTTGCCGATTGTGTAAGAGACTCCCACCTTCCAGGAGGGGAAGTCCGTGCGCAGCCGCAACAGGCGGGTGACACCATCCACGGCAAACTGATCCGCTGCGAGAGCGCCGCCCGGCTCCACCAGGCTCATGCTGAGGCTGCCCGGCCGCACGCCCAGGCTGTCCGGCAGGCCGGGGCCCAGGCGGATGGTGAAGTCCGGCTGGGTGCGCAGGCCCACGACCGCACCCTGGGGATTCCCGCTGGTGGGATACAGACTGACCGCGGCCAGGGCGCTCTGGGCGTCCATAGCCGGGGCGCTGGCCGCCGTCGGCACGCCGGTGGCCAGGGCGGGCGGGACCTCAGCGCCCGGACTGAACTGAGCCTGGAGGGCGCCGTTCTCGGCATCCAGCAGAGTAAGCTGGGTTCCGTGGGCCAACGCGCGCCCGCTGTGCTCGGCGACGCCCCAGCCCGGAATCTGCCGCACCCACGCCACCGGACCCGGCAGGAAGTGGATCTCGTCGGTGATCGGGGCGCCGTCGGAGGCGCGCACGTAGTCAATCGCGACGTTCGACCCCTGGCGGAGGAGCAGAGGATTGGTGTAGGTGTCGGAGACCGTATCCGCATAGGCAACGGCATTCTCGGAGTTGCCAAACCAGGCCAAGCTGGCGCTGTCGGGCGCGGTCCGCAGGGTGGGGGTCGTCAAGGCTAGCAGCGGGGTATCATGACGCTCGGCGGAGGCGAGGCTGCTGGCCGCGAAGTTGAGTCTCGCCGCGTAGTAGTCCGCGTTGAGCTGCGCCGCTCCGGCGCCATCCGCCGGGGTGGGGACGAAGGCATATTGCTCGCCATTGGTGTCCAGGGTGTTGATCTGGTTGGCCACGGGAGTGTTCCAGGACAACTGGGCGGGAGCGTGAAAGAGCAGAGTTGCCTCGATGGGCAAGCCAAAGGGGGTCTGCAGAGCGCTGGACACTGTCGGCCGGTTGTCGCCGTCGGGAGGCAGCTCGGAGCGGTTGGTATCCGAGGTCCACGTCAGGTTGTGGAAGGCCGGCAGCAGCTTCTGGTTCTCCGCTGCCGGCGTGGGCTGCAGATCGTTGCGGTTCGCGTCCGGGTAGACCCAGTACGTCCCCGGAGGCGTCGCCGAGGTGTTCCCGCCGGTGGCCAGGTCGAAGACGTGCACGCGGCCATAGGTGCCCTGAATCCCCCCGCCTGGCAGGGCGCTATCATACTCCGTGGCCAGCACGAAGACCCAGTTCTTGAAGACCACGGGCGTGGAGAGCGCCACCAGCGTACCGTTGCCGTAGGCGTTGAGGGTGCGGAGGTAGCTGCCCCCCCACATGCGCGAGCCATCCACGGCGTTGAAGGCTTGCACGTACCCCACATTGCCTGCTGTATCCACGGCGCTCACTAGCACCGCCGGCGTACCATTGATAGTGCAGGCGGTGGGCGAGGTGGCCCGAGGGCTTATCGCCGAGCCCGCGAAGCCATTTGCGGCGTTGAGCGGCACACTCCACAGGACGTCGTAGCCGTTGACCCCGGTCGGCGCGGCGCTCAGGCACCAGAGTGTGGGAATGGCGTTCGCCGCTCCGATCGTGCTGAGCACAAACAGCCGTCCGGCGCTGATTACCGGGCTACCCGCGACGGGGCCGGGCTGGCTCGGCAGGGTGGCGTCTCCCCAGGGAGCGGGGAACTGCCACAACAGGTCCAGGGGAGCGCGGGCCTGGACGAAGCTATGCCCACGTTGGCCGGGCCCCTGCTGAGCCTGGCCCCAGGCATGAGCGAAGTTGACGATGTTGTAGGCCAGCTTGAAATTAGCGGCATGGACCGGGGAAGGCTGCAACGCACCTGTACCATACCAGTTCTCGATCTGCTGCCCGACGTTTTCGGAGGTTACCACGATGGCGCCCTGACCATAGGGCGCGGCCATGATCTCGGGCCCGCTGGCTGCGTCGGTGACCAGGTTTACTACCGGGGTGAGGGGCACGTCAGCCAGATAGGTTCCGCTGCTGGTCGCCTGCTGTACGTAGGAGAAGGGCGCCACGCCGACCGAACCCAGAACACTGATCTCCGCTCCGTTCAGGATGAAGGGGTTGCACAGGAGTGGATGCGCCGGGTCCTGGGCCGTGCGGCTCTGGAGGGCACCGTTGAGCGTCTGGAAGGTGAAGGGCGGCGCCGGACTGCAGCGCGGCACGGGGAAGCTGGCCACGGGCCCGCCGGCGTTATCCACCCAGAGCACCGCGCCGTTCTCCACGGCCCGCCGCAGGGCGGCTTGCTGGAGGACGGAGGTGATGTTCAGATCGGACCCGGCCGGGTGGGCCAGATAGATAAGGTCGAACTGGTTGAGCTGATCGCCCAGGCCGTCGCTCAACACGACTTCCCAGTACTGCGGCCAGTCCGGCGGGACGGCGTTGAGCAGGGGCGAGCCGGAGGGCAGACCGCGGTCAGCCCAGTAGGTGTTACTGGAGTGCCAACGCGCGGGGTCATTGGCATCAGCAGAATGGCCTGCAGTGGCCCAGCGGGTCCAGACCGCGTCCCCGTTAACCACGTGGGGCGGGGCCAGGGGGTTGACCAGGCTCCAGCCGGCCGGGCGGAGAGCAGAGCGTGAGATCAGCGGCAGAACATAAGGGTTGGGGTTCCCGTTCCCGTCGGGGGTTAGCAGGACGCAGGCGTGGATCACGCGCGGCGTGGTGCTGTAGTCGAAGCTTAGCTGCCCCGCCTGGAGGTATCTAGGCTGAATGGCGCGCCGCATTGTTCGGCGGTCTGGCGAATCGCGGCGACGTTGCGCTCCTTCAGATGCGGGTCATAGGACGGATAGAGGTTATCCATCCCCACCACAGAGCGGCCGGCGCGGAGCAGTGCTTGCACCACGTGCGAGCCGATGAAGCCCGCAGCTCCTGTAACCAGCACAGCCATGATCGGGCCTCCTCACGAGAATACCTGAACGAGTCGCGTGGCAAGCTAGTCACTCGCCACAATGAGAGCCGAGACGATTGGAGGCAAGATGTTCTCGAGCCAGGACTCGAGTTGACCCTTGACCCTGATGTTGCGGATTACGTGTCGGGAGGGCACCACGATAACGTCTCCGGCGCCGACTGGGGCATCGAGCGCTCCGGGCACTGCGGCGCCGTTGGCGTGAACCAGGACCAGGTGGCCTGCATCGGCATCCTCGCGCAGCCCTCCTGCCGCCTTGAGGTAGTCCCGCACCTGGCCGCGCTCCCTCGCCGGTACCGCGCCCGAACGGGCCACAGCGCCCAGGACGGTGACCACCGTGGAGCGCCGAGGCACCACGACCACATCTCCGTCGCGGAGCACGAAGTTGCCGCGCGCCCCCCGGCTGGCGAACAAAGCACTCCCATCAAGCGGGATACCGGTCACTATCTGATCGAGCAAGAACGGCCGTGGAGGGGTGACAATGCTGATGGCCACGGTGCTGGCGAGAACTTGTGTGACCTGCTGGGTAACCATTGCCTTCATGGCTGCCGCTTGATTCGCCTGCAAACTGGCAGCCCCTACCAGTGTCAGAGGCTGGCCGGCTCGGGGTTGAGCGGGGGAGGTCGGTGTCTCTGGAGTTGCTGCTGCAGTCGTCGCGGGCGGACCGGGCGCGGCCTCTCCGGGAGCCGGGGCACCTGCAGCAGTGGGGGTGTCCGCAGCCCCGGGAAGGGTGGAAGCCGCTGAAGCTAACCGCGCAGTCTCGCCAGCGGGAACGCCGGAAGTGTCGGCCGTTGTTGTCTCGGCGGAGGCGGCAGGCGGCTTGGCCTCCTCGAAGCTGGTTGGCGCAGCCGGGGCTGCCTCGGGGGCAGCAGGCAGAATCTCGCTGTTGGCGTAGGTACCCCCTACCACACGTGCCAGGTCTTGGGCTTGTTGGGGGGTCTGGATGTCCCCGGCCCGGAAGACGACCAGACCCGCAGGATCGCCGTCGGCTAGCAGCCCCTGGCCCTCTTGCAGCAAGTCCCAGACGGTATAGGCATCGGAGCCGGCGGGGGTCTTGAATGCATAACTCCCAGGGCGCTTGACCTGCCCCAGGAGCAGAGCGCTCGCGGGCTTGACAGTGAAGTCGCCACGACCGGTAACGCCCACGTTGTCGTCATCCTTGAGCACCGGATCGGGATCCAGTTGGTAGCGGAGAGGGTCCCCGGCCAACTGCAGGCGAGTGCTATGGACCTCGCCCTCGATACGTCCAGGGGTCAACTCTACGGTGGGGCCAGCTCCAGGAAGCAGGCCGCCAGCGGCGAAGATGAGATCACTTACTCGCATACCCTCGGAGCGCGGATATGAGCCTGGCCGGGCAACCAGTCCGTCAATGTGCACTACGGAGGCGGGCACCGAGGTCTCGCGGGGCCGGATCTCCAGAATGTCGCCACGCAGGAGAACCGGGTCCGCATCACGCCGACCGGCCAGGGAGGCCTGAACATCCAGCGCCAGGACCTCGCGCCGCTGGTCAGGACGCAGACGGTAGATCTCGCCGCGTTCCAGATAGGCACCGGGCACCGGTCCGCCAGCCAGCAGCACGAGCTGTTTGACGGACATGCCCGCAGTCCAGGGATAGAAGCCCGGCTTCGCGACAGCACCACGGACCTCGACCAGGGCGGGCGGTTCGACGTCATCCTGCCGGTATAGCTCCACTACGTCCTTGGGTTGGAGGACCAGATCGGCCCCGGGCTTGCGGGCCAGTACGTCCCCGACACTGAACGTGATGGTCTGGTAGTGCAGGTCCTCGCCGAGACGCCGGATCGTGCCCAGGCCGACGTAAGCGTCGTCGCTGGGCCCCTCGGCGGCGGCCAGGACCGCGCTGAGGGTCGTACCTGTGGCCACCGGGTAGGCTCCAGGTCTCTTGATTGCGCCGACCAGGTAGGCTACGTTACTCGGCTCGGGCAACGCTGGAGAGGTGATGAGCAAGTCACCGTCCTGCAAGAGGGTGGTCCCGTCTTGGCTACCGCGACGACTGAGGTCCAGATTGGTGAGTTGCCACTGCCGGGCCGCATCCAGTCGCCACATCTGAACCCGCGGAGCGTAGGCACCGGGCCGTAGGCCTCCGGCCATCGCTAGCGCCTGCTCGGCGGTCGTCGGTCCTTTGAGTTCATAACGCGCAGGGCGGCGGACCCAGCCTGATAACCCCACCTCCGCCTCCAAGGGCGGGATGAACAGGGTGTCGCCGGGCTGCAGGAGCACGTCTTGCCCGCGGTTGCCGTACAGCAGATAGTCGTACAGATCAATGGTCAGATTGGGCTTGCCCACCCGGGTGAGCAGGAGGTTACGGTAAGTGCCGATGTCGGAGGGGCCGCCGGCCGCGTAGAGCGCCGTGAATACGGTGGCCATTCCCACTAGGGTGTACTTTCCAGGCCGCGCAGCCTCTCCGGTGACATAGACTTCCACCACACGCTGTTGAGCGATGACCAAGGTAATGCTGGGGTCAGTGTAGTACTGACCGTAAGTCTGGACCAGTGTGGACTGGAGGTCGGCGAGGCGCTGGCCGGCAGCGGTGAGCTTGCCGATCTGAGGCAGGAAGATATGACCCTCGGCGTTGACCGTGAAATCCTGATGAATCTGCTCGCGATTCTTGGCCCAGACCGTGAGGCTAAGCACATCACCGGGACCGATGACGTACTCCGGAGGGACCGGGACATTCGCGATCGGCGAACCAGCGGAAAGTCCGCCGGAAGCAGGCGCTGTTGACGGCGCGGGTGACGGCGTTGGATAGAATACCGGCCGGGAGACAGGATCCGCCCAGGTGGGGGGCGTTGTGGAAGCACCTGGCGTCGTGAGCGTTGGGTCCGCTGCAGTGGTGAACGGGGCTCCCGGCGTCGCCTGCGTTGGTGAGGTCGTGCTTCTGAAGAGGCTGGCTCCGAAGCGCGGCAGGGAATCGTAGGTGTCGGCGTGGGTCAACTGAGGCAGGGGCGGAGCCTCGTACACCACCGGCGGGGGTGGGGTGGGAACCACGGGTGCTTGAGTGGGGGTCTCCGGCAAGGCCCCAGCTGCAGGCGCCGAAGGCTGTGAAGACCCAGGAGCTCCCGGGGCAACGGTCCCTGGAAGTCCACTGGGGGTAGGCTGAGCCGCAGCTAGGCCCACCAGGGCCAGCACCGCCACTAGCGGCAAGATGCTTCGTGTGTACGTCAGGTTCATGTTTGCCCTCGCCATCCTTCGCGACGCTCTTCTGCCGCGCCTCGATCCATGGTGCGTGGGAGTCAGGGCGGCATTATTTCGAAATTTCGCCGCGAGAGAGAAGATGTCCTTCCTTCCAGCGGAGGTGCTAGCGGGAGATGCTGTCCGGAGGAACGGAGGGGCATGCAGGGGATAAGACCCCCTCAGAATGCGGCTGTGAATGCCGGGCCCCGTCTGACGAGCCCTGGCGAGACGGCAGCTAACCAGCAATCGAACGCCAGAGGAGCCTCGAGGAGGCCTCTGCCTATTATCTAGCAGGACACAGAGCGCATCTACTCAGGTTTGCCGTAGCGGTAATTCTGCCAGACCTCCTCGCGGGTAAGCGCTCGCTCGTAGACTGCCGCCTCGTCCACGATGCCGGGAGCGGGTGGCTGTGTGGTGCAGATGCCTAGCAGCAAGGGGCCCGGCGTTTGTGTCAGGCGGATCTGGGCCGCCCGGCCCGATCCCAACTCCCGACCATTCAGGTATAGTCGCATGGTCTGGCCGTCGTAGGTCGCCACTGCGTGGTTCCATTGTCCGGGGATAGGCGACACGTTCTGCGGGTTGTAGTGCAGGTGCTGGCCGCCTGCGTCGTCTACGCGCAGAGACAGAGAATCATTCAGCTTAGAGAATCCCAGAGTGTAGCGGTGGACATCTCCGGGGCCACCCCTGGAGAGAAGGCCCGGGTAGGCTATGGGACTCGCGGTGGGCTTGAACCAGATCTCCAGGGTGAAACCTTGGTCCAGGTCGAACTGCGGCTCGGCGCCGAAATCTACCCAGACTCGAGCCTCCAGATCCAGCGCTGGTCCCTTGCGCCCCTCCACCCAGAGGGGATTCCTGCCGATGATCCGGCCGGCAGCGTTGTATCCAGAACTGTCCGCGATCTCGGAGCCTTTTCCCTCCTTGAACTCCCACCAGCCCACCAGCCCCTCTGAGACCCGCTCCGTGGGCTTGAGATGAGGATCGAGACCGGCGAGGGCCGCGCCCTCGTCCAGAGTGATTGTACCCAGGTTGGTGGTGGCCTCAAAGCCAGCGTGGGTGGAAATCCACATCGGCTGGTCGTCGCTGGTCCCTGAGCGTCGCATCACGTTAAGCAGGAAGGTAGCTCCGGCGGGCGAGTCGGGAGACAGAAGACGATCCAGGGGCAGGGCCAGACGTGTTACCCATTTTCCTCCGGTGGCAGTCGAGGTCACGGTCGCGCCGCAGTCCCAGGGCTGTCCGCCGGCGGGGGTGATGCCCACCCCGCCGCGCGTATAACTGCGGAACTTGCCCTCGGGGTTAACCAGGAGCACCTCGTATTCCGCGCCTGGCTTCTGCGCGAACAGGACTTGCCAGCAGTCTCCGCTGGTGAAGTCCTCCGTGGATGTGAGGACGGAGGGCGTCTGCTCGGTAAGCTGCAGGTAGAAGAAGCGTCCGTCGGTAGCGATCTGGCCACTCAACCGGCGTCGGGTCGGCTCCCCGTTAGACTGGAACCAGCCTATCAGGGGGGTGGTTTCCGACCAGTCCACGCGTCCCGGGTCCCCCTCGGGCGAGTTAGCGGTCCTTAGAGCTAGGAGGCGCTTGCCGGTATTGTAGGTCGGGCCAAGGGAGGCCAGGTACATCTGTCGCCCTTGCACGATGTAGTCTATGACATCGTGCTTGTAGACGGCCAGTCGCCGCTTCTCGAGCTCAGTCTGCGCCAGGCCCTCCGCCTCGGCGAAGAGCCGCGTAAGCTCATCTACCCGCGGCTGCGTACCCAGGCCACTCCAGGTGACGACTGGGCTGCTGGCGCGGTGCACCCCCATCATGTAGTTGGACCCATCCGCGTTGATCGCTTCCATCTTTTCGTAGATCTTTTTCATGGGCGCCGCAGCATGGCCGTAGTAACGTGTGAAGTACTCGTCGAGCAGGTCGTCCACGTTCGCCGTCGGGTCTTGCCAGAGCTTGAGCACCAGGTAGCCATCCACGTCGGTGGGGACGTCCTCCATGAACACCCCGCGGAACCCCTCCCGGTGGAAGAGCTTGATCTGGGCGTTCCAGGTGTGGGCGTTAACCAGGGGAAAGAAATGGAAGGCCTTGGGGTTCCGGAAGGTGTAGAACTTGGGGAAATTGTAGTAGCACCAGGCATAGAGGGGATTGGTGGGGGCCTTCTTCCGCCAGCCCGCAATCATCTCGAGCATGTTCTCCCGTTCGGCTGGATTGTACCAGCTGACTACCTCAGGTACGCAGAGCATGATGGCGATGTTGGGGGAGAGGATGGGCACTCGGTCTGTCGGGGGGTAGGCCATGCCCGCGTAGGCGATCTGCGTTATGTACTTGTCCGGGTAGTCCTCGACGAGTTGCTTGGCCACCTCGTTGGTGAAATTCCAGATATAATCGCTCCACACGCCGTTGCTGAACATCCCCGGCTTGGCCGCCTCGTCGTTACGCCAGGCCCGGACCTCCGGCGCCTCGCCGTAGAGTCGGTTATCCATGGGAGCCACGCCGAAGTAGTCCCCCTGGGCCATGGCCCCCGGATACGCTTTGCCAGTCTCGAAGTACTCCCGGGCGTCCTTGACCACCTGGGCGATGAAAGCCCGGTTGTGGAAGGCCATCTGGTAGGGCCTGCCGTCCTTGTCCAGGGAGTCGGTAGCGAAATACTCGGGACGGTGCCCCTCCCACAGCTCAGGTCGTTTGGGGTTCTCCTTCCAGAAGCGGTCATAGTACCCGTAGAAGGAATGGTTGGCTGAGAAGGGCTCCCCGCCCATCCGGCGCCGCAGGAGGAAGAGTGCCGTATCGCGCCGGATAACCGCCAGGTACTCCCGGCTGGTGGGCTTGTACTTTTCCTGCAGGTCAGGGTAGATGATGGATTCGGAAAACGCTGATTCGGGCTCCGCCGGAACCCAGTTACTGACCGCCTTGTTCCATGTCCCGCCGCTGATTGATCCGGCGATGTAGCTGTACAGATGTCTGAAAGCCGGCGTTTTCCGTCGGGTCTCTCCGGAAACAGTAAGGGTAGTCTCCCGCGGGTAGTCCATGCCGAACTCCCCGGACCGGAACCATCGCACCCCAAGGAAGTCTTCGAGGAATTCATACGTCGCGCTCAGCGTTCCTCGCTCGGTCCACAGGTCAGGGAAGGTCAGGTAGTCCTCGTATTTGACCTCGCTCCGATCGTCATCGTCGTGCCCCAAGAGAACCAGCGTCTCCGGCCGGAAATCAATCAGGTACTCCTGCAGCTTGAGGTCCGCGTTGCGCAGTCCTAGGGCCTGGGTGGCCGTGCTATCCCCCACCAGGATACGAGTTCCCGTGACGGTGTCGCCCTCGTTGGCCACCGGGAGCGTAGCGCCGGTGATCAACGCCACATGGTATTGCAGCTCATAGGCGGCGAGCTGAGCGGCCTTGGTCGGTTGCGCCGCCAGCACGATAGTCGCGGTCGGCTCGCCCTCCCTGACGAGGGTGATTTCTGCCGCGCTAGCCGGGCAGGGGAGGAGCGCCACGAGGCACAAACTCAGCCAGAAGAATCCCATCCATCGTTGTAGCATGGCCACCGACCTCCTCATGCGAACGGGACGACTTCCACACAGTAATTTTCCTCTCACTGACCGCCTTGTCCTTTCGGCAGGCGCGTGCTGCTCGGTGCAACCTGCCCCCCATGTCTTGTTGGCACGAGAGCCACCCGTGCGCAGTGCAGGTTGAGCCCGGCCTTACCCGTTTTAGGGCAGGACTGCTCAGATCCTTGTTCCTCGCCGCAACAGACTTGTGGCTTGACTCCCGGCTTAGAGGAGGTATTACCCTACATGCGTCGGCCCAGAAAGGAGCTTGGGCTACTGGCGGGGAATGTCTCTAGCCAAACACGGTTATTCCCTGGAGGTGCCTTCATGCGGTCATGGTCTCACGGTTCACATGCCTTCCTGTTTCTGGTTATGGTGCTTGCTCTTTTCCTGGCTTCGTTTCCGGGCACAGCCTTCACGCTTGCCGACGACCGGCCCATGCCTCCGCACACGGAGAAGGTGCTGCATGTCACCATGGTCTCCGCGCCGCCGGTGATAGACGGCAACATGGACGACGCGTGCTGGAAGAACGCCGCGTTGGCGGATGACTTCTCCCTGTTCAAGGGCATCGGCTGGCCGACGCAGAAGACCGAGGTGCGAGTGGCGTACGACACGGAGCATCTGTACTTCTTCGCTACCATGTATGAGTCCCAGCCGGCTAAGATACTTACCCCTACCCCCGATGACCATCGCGACAACGCTGTGCACGGCGATGACTGCCTGGAGATCTTCATAGACAAGCAGCTAGAGGAACAGACCTACTATCATCTGACCGTCAATGCCGCCAACGTGAGGTATGATTCGGGACCGGGGGCCCGGTCCTGGAACCCCACCTGGAAGAGCGCCACCCGTATCGGGAAGGACGCCTGGTACCTCGAAATCGCTTTCCCCTTCCGGGAGCTGATTCACCCCGCAGCTTACGCTGGCACGCCACCGCAGGGAACCGAGTGGCGCATCAACTTCAATCGCATGGAGCGCCCCTCGAACGAGATGTCGAACTGGTCAACCACCTACCGGGGGTTCCATGAACCGGCCAACTTCGGGCATATCATCTTCGAGGGTCATCCGACGGTCCAGCTTCCTCAATTCGACTCCGTCAGCGAGGGCGAGCGCTTCTTTGGTGTCAACACCCTTGAGGCAAAGATCAGCAACCGTTCCGACAAGCCCGCCGAAGTGACGGTTAAGCTCAGCGCCACGGTGGGAGGTCAACCGGTCGGCGCAGACGAGAAGACCCTCACTCTGCCGGCCGGCGCAGAGCAGATGATTCCGCTCAAGTACGAACTCATGAAGGGTGGAGAGGTTGCCATCTCACTCGAGGGCACCGCAAAAGGGCAGGCGCAGCCCTTTGCCACTGGCATGTTGCAGTTCCGTCTGCCTGCGCTGGATGAGGAGATCCCCGCCTTCGCGGAGCGGCTGGCGACTGCGGTTGCCGCGGCGGAGAAATTCGACAACAAGACCCCCGGAGTCGCAGAGTTGCGCACCGCCTTGCAGGACCAGTCCACTGTGATCAAGGCGATCCAGGAGGAGGCGGGCAAGGGGCTGGCGCTTCCCAGTGCTGACTGGCGCACCCTGGCGGAGCGGTTCACGGCGCTGGTCGCCGAGAACCAGGCCGTGGACCGCCAGGCGCGGGCCCTGGCCATCTACACTCGGCTGGCTGCCGACGGGACGAAGCCTCAGTATTACCTGTCTACTGCCGGCCCCCTCGACCTCGTCTTCGAGAAAGATCTCGTAGCAGAGCCGCTACAAACGGTAGTCAATACCCGTAGTGCTGGCCACGAATACGAGAGCTTCCAGATCGTGGTGGTCCCGATTTTTGGAGAGATCAAGAATATTACCGTCTGGCCAGGAGACCTGCGCACCGCCGACGGCAACCACTGGATCAACGGCAAGCACATCAGTTTCCGCGTCATTGACTCGGTCCACCGGCCGCGTCCCTGGTATTTCAAAGGCGACGAGTGGCCGGAGTGGTTCCCCGACATCCTGTGGCCGAAGACGCTGTTTGACGTGAAGGAGAACACCCAGAAGGCGGTTTGGATCACTATCTATACGCCCAAGGATACCCCGGCGGGAACTTACACCGGTCGCATCGCGATCAAGCCTGCGGAGTCACCCGCGCAGTACGTTACTGTCAATCATCAGGTCTGGGGGTTCAATTTGCCTGACGAGACCCACTTGCGTTGCGATCCATGGTTCTCCATACGGGAGCTGCAGCGCTTCTACAACCTGGACCGCCCGGTTCCCCTGGAGATGGAAATTGCTTACAAGGAGTTCATCAGCAACTACCGCCTGAGCTCGCTGGGGCTGAGCTGGGTGACTCACCTCCAGCAGGACAAGCTCATCAAGTCCTATGTGGACAAGAACGGAGACTTCACCTACGATTTCGACGGGCTGCTGCCCTACTTCCAGGCCTCCTTCTCACGCCATACCAACGCCTTCAACCCCAACATGGGCTGTGGACATGACCTGTTCGGGCAAATCATGAATCTCAAGCAGGCCCTCAGCAAGGAGACCGGCGAGGTCGTGAAGCTCGATCCGCCCCCCACGGACATGCGCGAGGTCTTCAAGATGAAGCGGGTGCGGCAGTTCTGGCAGCAGTATACCGCCTGGATGAAAGAACATGGCTGGCTGGAAGCCGCACACTTCGAGATGGTAGACGAGCCGAATGACGAATCCCGGCGCGAGCTGCTCCGGGTCGTGCACACCGGCATGCGCGAGATTGCGCCAGGCCTGACGCTGTTCTCCTTCGGGCCGAATCCCAATACTCCGGGCCTGCAGGGCTACCTCGATGCCTGGGGGCCGCCGCTGCGCTACTTCAGCACCCACCGCGAGGCCTTCCTGGCCGAGCAGGCCCAGGGCGCCGAGTTCTGGACCTATTCCTGCGGAGCCAGCTATGGCAATGATGGCGAGACCCAGCACTGCCCCGACTCCGGGGTCAGCGATCCGCCGCTCGAGCGCCGTATCTACCCCTGGTTCTGCTATAAATGGGATTTTAAGGGCTTTCTCCTCTTCACTATGAACTCGTGGGGCACTTGGACCGAGGAGGGTAAGAACCTCACCACCGACCCGGCGAAGCGCTGGCCGCTCAACGGTGACAAGAACGTCACGGACAGCGACTACCAGTTGATCTATCCCGCACCTGATGGCCGGCCCGTAGCCTCCATGCGGCTGGAGAACCTGCGCGACGGTATGGAGGATTACGAATATCTGTACATGCTGGAAGACCTCGTCGCGAAGTTGAAGGCTGCTGGCCAGGCGCCTGAACTGGTGAAGCAAGGCGAGGCGCTCCTGAACCTGGAGCCAGAGATTATCGTGCATGCCAACAACTTCGTGAAGGACCCCTCCCTCCTGGTTGCCCGGCGCAATGCCATCGGTGATCTGATCGTCAAGATACGCAGCGAGCTACAGTTGTCTTAGGACCGCCGTATTTGAGCCAGTGGCGGGTTCCGCAGCTTGAGTTCGGACCGCAGACCACGCCGCGGCTGACTCCTGGCTGCCGGATTCCTGAAGAGGAGTGGGTTGCATGCGGAAGCGTGTAGACCTTGGTGACGTCGCTGAGCGAGTTGGGGTCTCCAAGAGCACGGTGCACTATGCCCTGTACCAGCCGGACAGACTGGGCGCTGAAACGCTGGACAAGGTTCTGACGGTCGTGCGTGAATTGGGCTACCGGCCCAATCTCCTGGCCCGCAGTCTGCGTACCCGCAGGACCTTCACGATCGGAGTGATCACCCCCTTTCTGGGGAACTACACCGAGAAGGTTTTCGCGGGCCTGGAGATGGCCGCCGAGGACAACCGCTACACCGTGTTCCTCGGCTACACCCGGGGGCAAGCCGACAGAGAACGCGAGGTGGTGGAGAGCTTCATGGAGCGGGCGATGGAAGGGTTGATCATCCTGCCCGCCGAGGGGGATGAAAATGCTGGTTTCTTCAGGTCGCTGCAGCAGGAGGAGTTCCCCTTTGCCTTCGCCGAGCACTCCTTCCCGGGAGTGAACGTGGATTCCGTGGGCACCGATGACTTGCTCGGCGGTAAGCTCGCTACCCGGCATCTGATTCGGCAGGGGTGTAGCAAGATTGCCTTTGTACCTCCCCCGGCCCCAACTTGTCGGCACAATTGGGTGCTCCGGCGCCTGGAGGGATGCAATCTGGCGCTGGGCGAGGCCGGACTGCCCCCGGCTGGCGAGATCGTGCTGGGAACGGTCGGCGAGACAACGCATCACCGGTATGCCCATGCCGCAGTGGCTGATTCCCTGCGGCAGGGGGAAGAATTTGATGGAGTCTTTGCGGCCAATGACGAACTGGCCTGGGGGGCCATGGAGGCTCTAGCTGAGGCCGGGCGGCAGCCGGGACAAGAGGTGGCAGTAATCGGCTTCGACGATCTGGATCCGAGCGCCTATCTGTCGGTGCCCCTGACCTCTTTGCGCCATCCCTTCGCCGCTATTGGCAACGAAGCTTTCCGCCTGCTGTTGCGACGGATTGAGAAGTCGGGAGACCTGGCAGTGCAACATATACTGTTAGAGCCCATGCTCGTTGTGCGCCAGTCCTGTGGCGAGTCAATGGTCCCTGGTCAGTAAGCCAAGCAATCGGTAAGCAGGGGCCCTGGTGCGCGCCTCACATTCTCTGCCTAAAAGGAGAGCCTCATGTCCGCAATACCCACCAGCGAAGAACTGTCGCACGCACGCCTATGGTTTGACACGTTTCTGTCGGAAGAGGCTGTGCAACACAAGGTCTTACCCCTCACCTTCGCCTACGGAGAAACCCCGTTTACCGAGCTGATGGCCGGTTGGCAGTTAACGGCGAGCGTGGAGCCCGGAGACAAACAAGTTCGTCGAGAGTTGCTGCTCGTGGACCCGGAGAACGGTCTGGAGATTCGCCTGCAGGCTACCCTGTACCAGGACTATCCGGCCGTGGAATGGGTGGCCTACCTCAAGAATGTCGGTCAGAAGGACACGGCGATTCTGGACGATATATTGCCACTCAACGTGACGCTTGCCGCCAGTACAGAATCCAGTTGCTGCCTGCACTATGCCCGAGGGAGCGTCTGCCGCGAGCACGACTTCGAGCCGCTACAGGAAGAACTCAGGCCGGGGGGCGTCTTTGAGCTGGCCTCCCGTGCGGGACGTTCTTCCGATCCTTGGCTGCCCTTCTTCAATCTCCAGTTGGATCAGACCGGTGTGGTCTGCGCAGTGGGCTGGACCGGGGGCTGGAAGGCCGTGCTCTCTAGGTCGGAGGACGGTGTGCGACTGCAAGCCGGCATGGCGAAGACGCATCTGAAGCTCCATCCCGGTGAGGAGATCCGCACACCGAGAATGCTGCTGCTGTTCTGGCAAGGCGAGCGGCGGCATGGCCAAAACCTGCTCCGCCAGTTTCTCCTGGCCCATCATACCCCTCGGCCCGAGGGCGAACAGCTCTTGCAGGGGCCAATCTGTTGGGGCAACTGGGGCGAGGTGCGGGTGGCTGATCAGCTCGCCAAGCTGGCCTGGTGGAGAGAACAGGGGATGCCGCTGGACGTGTTCTGGATTGACGCGGGCTGGTACGGGGATGCCCCCTTCTTGGAGGGTTCCACTGTGTACAACAGCCAGTGGTACCGTCAGACCGGGAACTGGCGGCCTAACCGGGAGGCTTACCCGGAGGGGCTGGGACCTATCGGCGAGGCCTGCCGGAAGGCGGGCTATGACTTCTTGGTCTGGATCGAGCCGGAGCGCCCCTTCAAGGACACGGATCTGCCTCGGCAGCATCCCGAATGGCTATTGGGTCCCCGGGGCGACAGCTACTTGGTGAACCTGGGCCTCCCCGAAGCCCGAAAGTGGATTACGGACCTCATATCGGGACTCATCACCGAGAGCGGCATCACCTTCTATCGGCAGGACTTCAACACCGATCCGGCTTTCTTCTGGGAGCAGGCCGACGCCCCGGATCGCGTGGGGATGACCGAGATCGGGCATATCATGGGGCTGTACGCCTTCTGGGATGAACTCCTGGTCCGCCACCCGGGTCTGAAAATCGATAACTGTTCGAGCGGCGGGCGGCGCCTTGACCTGGAGATGATCTCGCGCTCGATTGCCCTGTGGCGCAGTGACTATCAATGCATCATAGACTTCGACCCTATCGGGATGCAGGGGCAGACCTGGGGGCTGAGTGAATGGGTGCCGCTGAGCGCCGGGGTGATGGAGAAGCCCAATACGCTCTACTCCATGCGCAGCGGCTTGGGCCCGGCGCTGGTACTGGGGAGCTTTGAAGGCGGAGCCTTCAAGCCTGAGGCCATGGAAGCCATGCCGCTAGACCTGCTGCGGCAGGTGCTGGAAGAAGAGCGTAGTCTGCAGCCGTACTTCTACGGTGACTACTATCCCTTACTGACCTACACGCCGGCCAGGGACGCTTGGGCGGCCTGGCAGTTCGACCGGCCCGACGCGGGGGAGGGGATGATTCAGGCCTTCCGGCGACAGGAGAGTCCCTTCCCTCGTATGGAAGTCCGTGCGCAGGGCTTGGACCCCGAGGCCACCTACGAGGTGCGGGATGTGGACACCGGACAAGTCTGGAGCGTATCGGGCGGCGAGTTGATGGCCAGCGGGATAGAGGTGGAGATCGCAGAGAGACCCGCTAGCAAGCTCCTCGTGTACCGCCGAGTATGATCGCAGGGGGTAAGTGCTCAGAAGCGAGTCACACACCGTGGCACGTTAGATGCGCAAATGGAAGATTGATTGATTCGAGGTGACCATGAACAGATTACTATTTGCCTCAGCACATGTGGATCGCATCGCGGCGGAGGCTTCATTGCCCGCCAAGTTCAAGCGCTTGCTCGACAAGGCCAACCTGAAAGCGCGCTTTGAGGGCCAGCGGGTGGCGGTCAAGATGCATGTCGGTGGCGGGATCGGCTACTACACCATCCACCCCTTGTTTGTGCGCTTGCTGGTCGAGGCGCTGAAACAGGCGGAAGCCCGGCCCTTCCTGGTGGACGGCAGCTTCTCCACCGACGCGGCTGTCGGTCGTGGATACACGCCGGAGGTCGTTGGTTGTCGTGTCGTGGGAGCCGGTGGCGAGTTCGACCGTTACGTATACACGCGCCCGACGCCGATCCCTGGCCTGCCGGAGGTGGAAGTCTGCGGCAACGTTGTTGACGCTGACGGGATGCTGGTCTTCAGCCACGGCAAGGGGCATGGCTGCACCGGCTATGGCGGGGCCATCAAGAACATCGCGATGGGCTGCGTCTCCTGCAAGACGCGTGGGGCCATCCATGGGCTAATGGGCCAGCACTATACCTGGGACGAGGAGACCTGTACGCGCTGCGAGCAATGTATCAGCGGCTGTCC
>LSQX01185915.1_pt1 | contig 24760 bp, 21 predicted proteins | sample 654561 | NCBI WGS metagenome assembly LSQX01 (sample SAMN04489861, study PRJNA283612) | anaerobic digester metagenome | isolation source: 4 biogas reactors fed with cattle manure at either 37C or 55C with and... | place: Denmark: Kongens Lyngby | collected 2014
TGGTTTTCTTTTAGCACTATTTGCAACCCCTGTAATTGGGAAACTTGCAACAAAGTATGATGTTACCGACAAACCTGGGCAAAGGAAAAGAGGAAGGGAGTTTGATAACCCTCAGAAAGCTATACACGAAGGGATAACTCCTACACTGGGAGGCTTAGCTATTACTATCCCGATTTTAATTGCTATCCCTCTCTTCTTTAAATTAGATAGTTTTACAATACCAATACTTCTGTCCCTATTAGTTCTAACAATTGGAGCAACACTTGATGATGTTTTTGTGCTTTCTTCAAAGGCACAATTATTTTTTCAAGTTGTAGCTGCTGGAATAATAGCACTCTCCATATTAAATATTACCTCTATTCCATTCTTTGATATTGATTTGAATGCTTTTAGTTATAATTTCTCTATTTTTGGTATACAGCAATCCCTCTCTCTTCCTGGCGATTTGATCCTCTTCTTCTGGTTACTTGTATGTATTAATGCAGTTAAATGGACAGCTGGTTCTCCTGGGATAATAGAAGCAAACTCTTTAGTAATATTTTCATTAATTTTCATTATTTCAGTTAGATATACATCCATCTTTTCCTCTACTTTAAGCATTCTTGCCACAGGAGGTTTACTCATCTTCCTCTTCTTTGCATTTCCTCCTCAGAAAATATTTACCGGCTCTTCTGGTAAATCAGTATACGGTTTCTTAATATGTATATTGGCAATAGTTGCTGATACAAAACTCTCTACCACCGCCATGCTTTTAATCCTTCCTCTTGTTGATTTCCTCTATGTTATTGTTAAAAGATATATAACTTACAAGCCAAAAAATCTTGGGGAGCTAATGAAAATTAGTGGATTAGATCATTTACATCACCAATTAATCAAATTAAATCTTTCTAGAAAACATGTAGTATTGATAGAAACCTCAATAACTCTTCTTTTAGGATCCTTTGCAATATTGGCAACAGGCGCTATTAGATACTTTGCCTTAACCATTTCTCTCTCTTTAGGCATTGCCTTTATCGTATATATAAATATTAAGGCTTCAAAAGGGCAGGAAGAAAAACTCAAAAAAGAATCTCCTGAATCCAAATACTCTTACTAAGAGAGCTTTTGTCGAACTATGGGGTGTGGAAACTTGTCTACATACCCCATATAATTAGGATAATGAAAAATAGTAAAAAAACTGTTCTAATAATTGTTGCCGTTCTGCTTCTTTCTGTTTTACTCTACTTCCTTCCAATAAATAAAATAATAGGTCGATTACCTTTAATAAATAGGTTCTACAACAATACCAGTATAGAAATACTTGTCAAAAAAGGAAAGGCAAAAGTCTGGATAGATGGGAATGATTATGGAGAGACACCAGTTTCTCTGGAAAACTTACCTGAGGGGAAATATTTAGTTGAGCTTGAGAAAATTGCAGATAAAGGCACTTTTTACAAAAAACAATCCTTTAATGTAGACCTTGTTAGAAATACATCCGCTAGGATAGACTTAGAGATAGGCCCTGAAGATATACTTCATGGAATTATCCTTTACTATACCCCTATCAGTTCTTCCTCTCAGAAGGGATTTTTAGCCGTTAGTAGCGATGTTGAAGGAGCAAAGGTATTTGTAGACCAGGAATTTGTTAAAGGCTCCCCTGTGACAAATTTAAGCCTGAGGGAGAGTCAATATGATATCAAAGTAGTGGCAGAAGGGTATGAAGATATAGAAGTTCCTGTTTTAGTTAGAAATAATTATGTTCTAAATCTAAAAACATACCATTTCCCAATTCCAGTAATATTTGATACTTTAGATACAAACAATGAGTAACCTTAGGTTAAGTAAAATTAAATCACAAACACCCATCTCCATCATAGTCCATGGAGGAAATAGAATTGGCTACTTAACTGCGAAAACACTGATAGAGCAAGGTTGCTATGTTGCAATAGTGGATAAATTTAATAATGAAACTAAAAAATATCTCACTGAACTTAAAAAATCAGAGCTATTCGATTTCTTCGACTTCAGGGGGTTTAACTCTCTATTCAAAAACCTAAAAAGATTTGACTACCTTTTCTACTTTTTAAATGAGAAGTTAGTTAAAGAAGATAACTTTGATAGCAAAGAGTTTCTAACTGAGAGTAAAATATTAGAAGATTCTTTAATAAATGCTAAAAAATACAATGCTAAATTCTCTTTGATTACTTCCTTAGCTTTGAACAGAAAACTAGCCAATATTGTTAACAATACTAAACTTTCTTCCCCTTCTCCGTATTCAAATATAGAGTTACAAAAATACTGCGAGACATTAACTGCCGAATTCAAAGATAAATCTAATCTAAACCTAAGGATTCTAAGATTAGGAACTGTAATTGGGAAAGGAATCGACAAGGTTGGCTCTCCCGTTATTCACGAACTTTTCTCTGATGCAACCCAGAAAGCCCAGATTACAATAAAGGGAGAAGGACTTGATATACACTCACTCATACATGAAAATGATGCTACGTACGGTATTTTAAAACTAACATTCACAGACAGTACCAAAGAAGAGGTTATATCCCTTGCTAACTCAAATGACTATACTACCCTCTCTCTTGCTTACAAACTCTTAGAACTAAACACGGAAGCCCAAGCAATAAGGTTTGTAGAAAATCCTGAGGAGCAATTCTTAATACAAGACCTTTACGTACCTGCCGTTCATGCCAAAAAATTTGGTTGGGTCCAGCAAGTCTCTTTGGAGGAAGCTTTGATAGAACAGATACAAAATTATTATGATTCTTCAAATAAAACTTGGTCTTACAACAAAGACTCTTCTAAAAAGAGAAGCCCTACAAGTAGTGTTACCTTAGGAAAAACAAAACTTGGAGAATTCTTGTCCAATCTCTTTTCTCCAATAAAACAAGTTAAAGAGCGAAGAGAAAAAAGAGAAGTAAACACCAAAAAACTACTTGCGACCATTGCAATAAGTGTAGCTACACTGTTTTTTACATACTTTGTACTTTATCCCATTATCGGAACTGCTATCGGTTTCGTTATAATAAATAGCACTACAAAAGACCTATCTACCTCCGTATTAGATTTAAATGAAGAAAGCGTTAAAAACAATATTCAAAAAATAGAGAGAAACATAGATAGGGTCTCTGAGAGTGTAGATAACCTTTACTGGCTTTTCCAAATAACAGGCAAAGGAGACCTCTATGACAACACAACACGACTAATACTAGCTTCAAAATACACTGTTCAAGGAGCCTCTGAGTTAGCAACTGCCGTAACTCCTCTTTCTGCTTACATCAGAGACTTTGAATCTGCTTTAGACTTTCAAACCTCCTCTCCTACAACAACAAGAGAGTACAGAGAGTACTTAAAAGAAATAGAACAAAACTCTTTTAAGTTAGATGAGGCTACGTACAGAATCTCACTAGCTTCTGAAATAGTAAATAATCTTAATACCACGGTTTTTCCAAAAGGAGTACAGGACAAAATAATTGAAATAAAGCATCTAATTTCTAAACTAGAGGAGGGGACCTTGGCATTTAGTGAGACAGTAAACTTCTTGCCTGATATTTTAGGGGTCAACGAAAGAAAAAGATATTTACTATTCTTTCAAAATGAATCAGAGTTAAGAAGTTCTGGAGGATGGCTTTCAAGTTATGGAGTAGTAGGAATAGAGGGAGGACAGATAAGGGAGCTTTTTGTTGATGACATTTACAATGCAGATGGGACATTAAAGGTTCAAAACAAGAGATACACTCCTCCTAAATCAATGGCAAATGCTTTAGAAATAACAGATTGGTCACTATCCCTTGTCAACTGGTACCCCGATCTTTTTGATACTATGGTCGAAGCAGAACCTTTCATTGAAGATCTAGGAAAAGGAAGTAAGATTGATGGTTTGATAACTGTAAATATAACTTTTATTCAAAAACTTCTTAATAGATGGGAAGGGATAGAAGTCCCAGGGGAAACGGAGCTCATAACTAGTGAGAATCTCTATGATAAAATTTTTGAAATGCATTCTGAATTTACCCCAGGATCAGCTCAAAAGGCAACTTTCCTTGCAAACTTAGCAAATGAAATAGTTAAAAAGTTCCTCTCCATGAGCATCTCTGAACTAATCTCTACTGGAGATATTTTAGAAGAAAGTTTTGATGAAAAACACTTACAAGCTACATTTAAAAATACTCAAGCCTTTAACTTTTTTAACTCTAGAAACTGGGCAAATTCTTTAGATTCTAGATACAACAATGCACCAATTGCTATAGATTGGAACTGGGGAGCAAACAAGGCAAACCTGTATTTAGATAAAAATTACACTTTAAATATAACAATAAAAGACGAAGATACTATTGATTTCTTTTACTCTATTGCTGTTGAAAACTCGTCTAGTTCAGAAATATATCCAGAAGGAAATTATAAAAACTACCAAAGAATATATATACCTCCAGAGGCAACAGTTTTAAGAGTTAGTGGAATGGAAGAAAATGACTATTCCACTTACAAAGAAAGTGGCTTTAAAGTCATAGCAGGTTGGTTTAATACTCCCATACTTTCAACAAATACCTTAGAAATAGGGTATAGAATTCAAAGAGATGCAGATAGTGTAAATTTCCCAATCAAAATACAGGAACAGAATGCTTTCCTTAATCTAAATCTGTTTAAGCAACCAGGAGAGAAAAGACATGCCTACAGAATAGATTTAACATATCCCTCTACATGGAGTTTAGAAAGCTCTGGAGATCTTAATAGTATAAGCAATCAACTTTCTGGAAGATTTGAATTGAACAAAGATTTAACATTTCCTATTGTCTGGAAAATTCCTAACTAGACAAACACTTTCGTCTCTTTCTTTAATTTCATATATATTTCTAATATTTCCTCTGGAGACACCTCTTTCTTGTTAGCAAACTTCTTTATCTCTTTAACAGAAAGGTCTGTATTTATTGGAACCCTATTACTCATTCCCAAGGGGGCAACAAAAGTTGCCATGTTTTTAGATTTACAATTGTGACAGGAAAAGTGTATAATGGCCAAGACCCCAGTATTTTGAATTATATTAACATCTTCTAAGACATAAGGAGTGCCACACTTATCACAAAACTTTGCAACAGAATCCAAAAAGAACTGCTTTTTTTCTAATGTGTTATTATCGTTATTATTCATATCTAAAATTATATCATATGTAGAAAATGAGAGATAAAAGTAAAGCAATCAAATTTCTCGTCAAAAAAGGTAAAGAACAAGGCTTTTTGACACAAGAAGACCTGTTAGATGTTTTTCCTACTATAGAAGAGAACATTGAACTACTTGATGAAATTTTCGAAAAACTACAAAAGAATGAAATTGAAGTATTAGAACCTGAAAGTGATTTAGATGAAGAAGAAAAAGAGGTTTTAACACTTGAGAAAAAAATCAAAATATTAAAAACGATACAAACAAATATTTCTACAGATGCTATTAGATCCTACCTTTTTGAAATCGGAAGAATTCCCCTTTTAACAGGAGAGGAGGAAGTTATTCTTGCTAAAAGGATAGAGAAAGGAGATGGAGAGGCTGAACAGCTCTTAATTACAGCAAATCTCAGACTGGTTGTAAGTATTGCTAAAAAATACAGTAAAAGCAATCTTGAGCTCCTTGATTTAATACAGGAAGGGAATATAGGGTTAATGAGAGCTGTAGAAAAATTTGATTACAAAAAGGGATTCAAATTCTCCACCTATGCTACATGGTGGATTAGACAAGCAATAACAAGGGCTATTGCTGACCAAGCAAGAACTATCCGTGTTCCTGTACATATGATAGAAACAATAAATAAGTTTAATAAAGTTAGTAATAACTTAGCTACTAAGCTTGGACGACCTGCAACTGACGATGAGATTGCAAAAGAAATGGACGTAGAACCTGAAAAAATAGCTGAAATTAGGAAAATTAAACAAAACCCCACATCCTTAGCCACTCCCATAGGAGAGGAGAAAGATAGTAAATTGCAAGACATAATCCCAGATGATTGGTCACAATCACCTGAAGATTACGCAACAAGTGAATATCTCAAAAATCAACTACATGGAATCTTAGACTCTTTACAAGAGAGAGAGAGAAGAGTACTTTCTCTTAGATTTGGTCTAGATGATGGCGTATCTAGGACTTTAGAAGAGGTAGGAAAAGAGTTTGGGGTAACAAGAGAGAGAATAAGACAGATAGAAGCAAAAGCATTGAAAAAACTTAAAGAAAAATCTGTACAACAAAAATTAGATGACTATATAGATTAATTCTCTTCTACCAAATTAAAGAAATCCAAAGGGGAAACAGGAAAAGTCCTACCTGTTCTTTCTACTACCTTTTCTAATTCTTCTAGATCAAAATTAGGATTTAGTTGACTTGTGTATGAAGAAGCATTGGGATTTATACTTATTTCTGAATTCTCAAAGTACACCAAAGAAGCAACCCATGCTATTACAACAATAAGAAGAAAAACTAGAAGAAAAAGATATTTTTTAATAATGTCCATACTGATTATTCATAAAATTTATCCGTTTCTATTGTAAAAATCCTCATATTTATACTGAATGACCCCCCTCCCTCCTCCTCCTCTCTTTTCGAGTAAGATACAGATTCAATAACAGCATATACAGGAAGGTCCTCTAAATCTTTTAATAGATTAACAATATTGGCTTTCTTTCCTTTTACTCCTACCCTCATCGAACTGGGAACTAAAAATCTTGTAGTTTGCGAGTAGCCTTTTCCCTTATGCTCATCAAAATGAACAGATAAAAGAGAAAAAGCATTTCTCGCAACAATGGGTTCTATATTTGAAGTAAGCAATGTAAATGTCCTTGAAACTGGAAATATTAATTCTAAACTACGAAAAGCTTCCTTCTGCTCCTCATACTCTCTATCTAGTGCTGTTAATGCATTAATTTTACTTTCTAATTGCTTGTTTATCTTCTCCTTTTCCTTTATCTCTCCACTTATTTTCGTAATTGTTAAAATTGTGGGCCTTATTGCAAATAGTATCAATACTATAGAAGCAAGAATTGTAAATGCTAAAAACATGTAAGATCTTTTCTTCTCCGGAGACTCTTTAATTAACTTTATATATTCAGCTGTATTTATTCTTTTTTCTTGCATTATTTTCAATTAGTAGAAGAAAGATTAAAAGATACTCTAACTGTAATATCTCCTTCTTCCTTGTTTATAGAAAATTTAATATCTTCGTAGTCAGGATTGTTTTTTAAGGTATTTTCAAAATTATTAACAGCATCTAAATTAAATGTTTTAAGTACAAAATTAACCTTCCCCTCATTAAATGAAAAACTCTCAAGAGCAAGGGTAGAAGGAATCCCATTTACCAACTCACTTACTTTTGTAGAATTAATCTCCTGTTCTCCCCTAACTACTTTGATATCCTTCAAAAGAGACTGATAGTTATCAAATACTATTGCATTTCTCTTCCAGCTTTCATTAGACAGAAGCACAACTTTATTATTTATTTCCTCTGTTAAATCATTGTTTTTCTTATCTACAAAAAACCTCCAAAAAAACACAACCAAAACCACTATTTGAACTACTATTAAAAGATATTTCCCTATTTCAACCAACCACACGTACGCATTTGCAAAGACATCGCTTGGTGAATATATAGCATCTAAAAAGTTAATAGATTTTGGCTGTTTGTCTCTTTTAAACATTAGGCAGTTTAAGCTTTAATGTTTTAGTATAGCATATTTACTAAAAATTATATCTTTTCAAAAAGAATAATTTTCTCCTGATTTTTTAAGGCTTGCTTTGCTTTTGTACAGCTTGATGGAATAATAGGATTGTAATATTCAATAACGCTGTTTAACAAATAGCTTAAATTGTTCAAAACCGCCTCCACTTCTACCTCCTCTTTGTTCTTTTCCCAAGGTTCTTTCTCAGTTATATATTTGTTCCCAAAATCAGCCAAGATATCTACTTTCTCTGCAGCCAAAGCTATTTCATACTTCTCATACAGTTCCTTTATCTCACTTTCAAGAGCATCTACTGCCTCTTTAAATTCTTTTTCTACACTATCCTCCCTCCCTATTCTAACTCCTCTACTATTAGCTAGATGAATAACTCTGTTTAGAAGATTTCCAAAATTGTTCGCTAATCTAGAATTGTACATATTAATTAAATCCTCTTCTTTGTATGCTGAATCTGCAAAGGTTGATATCCCTGCTAAAAGATAGAAGCGGACTATTTCTGCTCCAAACTTCTTCTCCTGATCAAAGGGAGAAATGATATTGCCTAAGCTTTTTGCCATTTTTTTACCATCTGAACCAAGGACCATGCCGTGCTCTAGTAGTTTTTTACTAAAAGGAAGCCCAACAGAAGCTAGCATTCCTTGCCATATACTACCTTGAAATCTTAGATTGTCTGGACCGAAAAGCTGTACTCCAGGCCACCACTGTTCCAACCTCTCTTCGTCAGTACCAAAACCTAAAACGTTAACATAGTTAGTCAACGCATCAAACCAAACATAAAGAATCTGCTCTGGGTCATCAGGAACCTCTATCCCCCAAGGAAGATTTTCTTTTAATCTAGATATACTTATATCTTCTGCTTCCTCTATAATTGCTTTTAATTCAACTAACTTTCTTTTTGGCTTTAAAACGTCTGGGTTTTTATCTAACCACTCCAAGAGAGTTTTTTTGTATTTAGTAAGCTTGAAAAAATAGTTTTCTTCCTCCTTTAATTCAGGCACTCTATTATGATCTGGGCATTTCCCATCAACAAGCTCTTTCTCAGTAATATATCTTTCACAACCTACACAGTAGAGCCCTTTGTATTTCTTTTTGTATATATCTCCTTTTTTATCGCATCTTTTCCAAAACTCTTGAGCTGCTTTGTAGTGCTCTTTCGCTGAAGTCCTGTAAAAATAATCATACTCTACATAGAAAAGTTCACAAAAGTCCTTAAATCTTTGTGCATATTTATCAACAAACTCTTGAACAGTTAAGCCTTCTTTTTCTGCCTCCTCAAATATCTTCTGCCCATGCTCGTCTGTCCCAACATTAAAAAAAACATTTTCTTTTCCTATTTTATTCCTAAAATACCTTGAGAGAGCATCTGCCTGAACAAACTCCAAGGCATGCCCTATATGAGGCTCTGCATTTACATACGGAAGTGTTGTAGTTATATATAGCTTACTGTTTTTCATAATTTATTCTCTTGTTTAGATTAACCTTAACTGCTGTGCCATTAGGACTCCTTCTGCAAGATCGAGATTCACTAATTCTTGCCATACTGCTTCTGTAACAAAAGGGATAAATGGATGCATTATCTTCAAATTTTCTTTCAATACATACAAGAGTTCTGTAAATACTTCTATCCTTTTTACACTACCAACAGGCTCTCCTTCTACTTGTTTCTTAGCTTCCTCTATCCAAATATCACACAGCTCATGCCAAAAGAACTCTCTAATACTTTCTGCTCCTAAATTAAATTGATACTTTTCAATATATTTGCCTACTTGTAGAACATGATCTTTTACTCTCTCTGTTTTTTCTGTTTCTTTTATATCATTTTTAGATATTTCTAATATTTCTGATTTATCTATATTCATAATTATAAATCTACTTGCATTCCATATTTTGTTGATAAAATTTCTATTCCCCTTTATTTTCTCTTCCCTTAATGGCGCGTTACTGCCAGGCAATGCATCCGAGTAATACCAAAGCCTCAGTGCATCTGCTCCGTACTTGTCAAAAATAGCTTTCGGTTCAACACTATTTTCTTTTGATTTAGACATTTTAGACCCATCATCTGCTAGTATCATGCCCGTTACAAAAATATCTTTAAAAGGAACCTCTTCTGTCCTGTACAGTCCCATCATTATCATTCTTGCAGACCACCAAAAGATTATATCTCTTGCGTGTATCATCATCTGGGTAGGATAGTACTTTTTGAGATCCTCTTCTCCGAGAGCTTCTAAGGTAGAAAAGGGCCACTGTCCTGAACTAAACCATGTATCAAACACATCTTCCTCTTTCTCCCAAATTTCTCCTTTAGAAGATTTTGGTTCTTCTTCTCCAAGGAATAGTTCCCCAGAGCCGTTAGCCTTAATTCCCACTTCTTTTTCAAAATCTCCTACTGTTTTCCCTTTGTTTTCTAATAGCCAGTCATACAGTTTTTTCCCTCCGCTATACCAGACAGGAATTCTTTGCCCCCACCATAACTGTCTTGATATGCACCAAGGCTGAATGTTTGCATAGAAGTGCTCTAATGCTCTCTGTTGTCCTTTTGGATATACTTTAACCTTGTTTCGTTGTAGCTCTTTTAAAGCTTTTTCTGCAAGAGGCTTTACATTTAAGTACCACTGATTCGAAATTATAGGTTGAATATCCGTCCTACATCTTTCACATACCATAACTTCGTGTACTGTATTCTCTATTTTTTCTAGTAATCCTAGCTCGTTTAATTCCTTTACTAATGCTTTAGAGCATTCTACTGTTTCCATTCCCTTAAATCTCTCCGGAATATCTCCTTCCATTAGTCCCTTCTCATTAATCACATTCACTATTTCTAAACCATGCTTCTGTGCTAATTCAAAATCTACAGGGGAGTGGGCTGGAGTTACCTTAACTGCACCAGTACCTAACTCTGTATCGACCTCTTCGTCAGCTATTACAGGAACCTCTCTCTCTGCTATTGGTAACAATACCTTCTTTCCTATATATTTGGCATACCTACTGTCCTCTGGATGTACTGCTACCGCCGTATCTCCTAACATTGTCTCTGGTCTTGTAGTCGCTACCGTTATATATTCCTCTGGACTGTCTGCGAGAGGGTACCTGATGTATGCAAATATACCTCTTTTTGATTCATGTTCTGTATCAATATCTGCTAAAGCTGTATTACATTTAGGACACTGATTAATTATCCTCTTGTCCCTGTATATTAATCCTTCCTTAAACATTTTAAAGAAGGTTTCATAGATTATTTCTGTCAATCTAGGATCTAGAGTGAAAAGCTCTCTACTGTAATCTGCTGATAATCCAATCCTTTTTTCTTGTTCTCTAGCATTTTTCGCATTTTTCATACAAAACTCATATGTCTGCCTAAAAAACTCCTCTCTTCCTAATTCCTCTTTCGTTTTCCCTTCCTTTTCTAAATGTTTTGTAAAAACACTCTCAGTTTGTATCCCTGCATGATCCTTTCCAGGTAGAAGTAATACAGGATGTCCTTTCATCCTCATGTACCTACCAATCACATCATGAAAAGAGTACCCACAGACATGCCCTAAATGTAGATTAGCATTTGCGTTTGGAGGAGGGAGAGTTATCGTAAAGGGAGATTTAACTTCAACTCCCTCTTTCTCTAGATATTCTTTCATTCTATCTGGGTTTGTTAAGCTAGATTTCTCCCAGAGTGAATATATTTTAATCTCTGCCTCAGAATTGTATGATTTTGGTAATTCTTCCATAGTAATATGGCATTATATCAGGAAGAAGGGAGGAGAGGAAAGAGAACCCCCTCCACAAATCTACATAAATATGCTAGAATACAAAAGTTTTAACCCTCTTTCTTCTTTTTCCTCACACAATCATCTTTAAACCTGTATAATTTAACAGGTTTGAGAAATATTATATTTAAGAAATTGAAATGAACAAGAAAAAATACAATAAAAGAGAGAGAGAAGACATACTACAACTATGTACTCTCTCAGGTACAAGTGAAATAGGGAGAAATTCCAACTTTGTACAATATGATAATGAGATAGTAATGATAGATGCTGGATATTCATTTCCTGGACAGGAGATGTATGGTATCGATTACGCTATACCCAATACAAAATATTTAAAAAGAAATAAAGAAAAGGTAAAAGCCATTCTAATAACACACGGACATTTAGACCATATAGGGGCTTTAAGGTGGATACTTCCAGATTTAGATTACCCTCCCATATATGCTGGTGGTTTTGCTAAAGCATTGATTGAGGCAAAACTAAAAGAATACAAAATGGAAAACAAAGTTAAAATTATTGGAATAGACAGAAAATCAAGAATACATATTGGTAAAAACTTTAAAGCCACCTTCATAGGCATAAATCACAGCATACCAGATGCTTTCTCTATCTTTTTAGAAACCCCTAAAGGTAATATCTTTTTTTCAGGAGATTATAAATTTGATAAGACACCTGCAAATGAGCCAGAGAGTGACTATGCCAAACTTCAAAGCTTAAGGGGAAGAATCGATCTTGCATTAATGGAAAGCACTAATGCCTCTGTACCAGGGAAAGCACCTTCTGAGACAGAAGTGTCTGATAACTTAGAAAGAATCATCTCTAAACATGATGGTCGAGTCATTGTCTCTGCGTTCTCTTCTCTCATCACTAGGCTGTACTCTTTAATAGAGATTGCAAAAAAGACAAACAGAAAAATTATACTTTCAGGAAGAAGCTTAGAACAAACAATAGAGATTGCTAGAGAGAAAAGATACATCAATATAGAGGACAAGTACATAATCAAGGAAAGAGAGATAAATAAATATCCAGAAAAAGAGTTATTGATACTTTGTACAGGGAGTCAAGGAGAAAGATTTGCAGCATTAAATAGAATTTCTTTGAATGAGCATAAATACATTAAGCTTAAAAAGAATGATTTAGTGATTCTCTCTTCCTCAGAAATCCCTGAGAATGTCGACAAAATTGAAGATATGACGGACAGACTATTAACTTTTGGTATAGAACTAGTTAAAGATACCGATGACAACAAAATACACTCCACAGGACACGGTAATCAGGAGGACATGAAAATGATGGTCGAGTTAACAAAACCCAAGAGTATTATGCCAGTACACGGCTCCTTAACATTTAGATATTTTCATAAAAAGAATCTAATAGGGTGGGGATTCCCTGAAGAAAAGATCTTACTTACAGAAGATGGGCAAACGTGGCAATACAATGGAATCTATTGGATAAAAGGAAAGAAGATAGAATCAAAACCAATCTTGATTGATGGGTTTGGAGTAGGAGATATAGGGGATGTTGTATTAAAGGATAGAAAACAGTTGTCTGAATTTGGAATGTTTTCAGTTGTAATTAATCTAAGCTCTAAAAACAAAAAAATGCTTGGGAGGCCTCGATTCCTTTCAAGAGGTTTTGTTTACCTAAAAGGCTCACAGCCATTACTCAAAGAGATAGAAAACTTAATAAAAGATATACATAGAAAATGGCAAAAGGATTCAGAAAAGAAAAAGAAATACGAAGAGAAAGAATTAATAAAAGCTATTGAAAAAGATTTAGGTAAGTTTCTTTTCAAAAAGACAGAAAGAGAACCAATCATACTTGTTGCGATTATCTAAAGGCTCTACAATTACCGCAAATATGCTATACTTTCCATATGCTAAACCTGCCTTTTTTAAAAATAGCTTCAAGAAGAGATCTAGTTGAGTACGATAAAAATATTGTTGCATTAGATATAGGGACAGAGCAGTTAAAAAGCGTCCTTTTTTCTGTTAATGAGCTTGGTGTTGATATTAAAAAGATATCTAGAGTAGAGCAACAACAGCATGCTATGAAGAGCGGGATTATTAAAAATTTAGATACTGTATTAGAAAATTGCAGATTAGCTATCTCCGAGTTAAATGACCGACTAACACAGGAAGAGTTTCCAAAAAGTGTGGTAATGGGAATTGCAGGAGAGTATATTCAAGGAGTCTCTATCGTTGTTAATTATCAAAGAGAGGAAAACTACGAGAAAGAAGTGACAGAGAAAGAGGAAAGGAAAATATTGACACAGATTGAGAAGAAAATAGAGGACAGCGGAAAAGAGGATTTAAGTCAACGAGTTGGTTTGACAAATGAAGATATTGAAATATTACATATAACGCAAACAGGGTTAGAGATAGGGGGAATGCCAGTAGATTCTCTAGTAGGATACAAGGGTAGAAATGTTAAATTAAACTTCTATGCATCTTTTGCCCCAAAGACATACACAGAAGCTCTTAAAAAGGTGGCTGCTGAGCTTAAAATGGATGTGCTAGGTATTGTCTCTCAGCCCTTTGCAGTTGCTAGGGCGTATGCCGGATCTAGTAACAAGGACTTCTCTGCTATATTCGTTGATATTGGAGGAGGAACAACTGACATTGCAATCGTAGAAAAAGGAAATGTAGTTGAGACAAAGATGTTTGCTTTTGGAGGGAGAGCGTTTACAAAAGAAATCTCCAAAGTTCTTGATCTAAAATACAGGTTTGCAGAGCAAAGAAAGATTAAGTACTCTGAAAGAGAGTTAAACAAGGAACTAGCAAGAGATGTGCAAAAAGTAGTATACCCCGTTGCAAAATTATGGATGAAAACTTTAAGCTCTGCATTTACATACTGTGATGATATCTCCTCTTTTCCTACCGATATCTATCTATGTGGAGGAGGAGCGTTACTCCCTGAGATAAAGGAGGTGATGTTAGAGTTTCCATGGAAAAGATATTTACCATTTCCTGTAGTACCTAGGATAAACTTCTTCACTCCTGAGAAGCTAGAAACTATTAAAGATAATAGTGGGGATTTAAGACATATTTCGGATATTACTCCTGCATCTTTAGCTAAGTTCATATATGATACTGAGGTTAAAAAATAGTATGGATGAAGAGAAAAAAATAACAAAAATAGTTGTTAACAAAGAAGATGAGTTAACTGATTTGGTCAGCTCCATTCTTGAAGCTCCAAATGAGAGAATAGTTCTTACCTTCGCAGAAGAAACTGATCTTTTAATAAGTCCTATAAATTTAAAAGTTTTACTAGAGACTGCTGACGAGAGAGAAAAGCTACTTGTTGCCCAAATTATTAAAAACCCCACAGGGTTAAGAAATGCTAATCTTGCAGGACTTACAACTATAGACACTCCCTCATTTCCAGAAGAAGAGGTTTGGGAGAAAGAACAAGAAAGCAAAATAAAGAGGTTGGCTCCTTCGAAAAAAGAATTTGTTAAAAAAGAAACTCCTGTTGAGGAAGAGCCAGATGTTTCAGATTTTAAAAGGAAAATAGATGAAGCTATTGAAAGGAATAAAGAGAAAGTAGAGGGCGTAGAACAAGATGAAAATCTTTTCATCTCTCTTGATGAGGACATCCCAGTAAGTAGTAGAGAGAGAATACCTCAAAGTAAAGAACAAGCCGAGGATATCCAAGAGAGAAAAGAAGAGGAGATAGAGAAGGAACCAGATCTTTCTTCTATTGATTTTAGGAAAAAAACAGAGGAACAAGAGGAAAGGAGAGAGGCAAGAAAAGCAGCTCTTTCGTCTTTTACTTTAAAAGTAAAAGATTTTTTTAAGAAAATTCCTCTTCCTGACAAATTCAAAAAAATAGCCCCCATTATTGGACTCTCTGTTGTGTTACTTCTTGCTCTAATTACTTTCATATATATAAATACTGCAGTGATTGCAAAAGTAGAAATATATATAGAAGCGAAGGAAGTTGAAATAGAAGAAATATTTCAAGGAGATGAGAATATCAAGGAGATAGATTTTGAAAATTTCAAAATACCCATTAAAACAGAAAATATTGAAAAGGCAAGATCAACAAACATAAATGCTACTGGAACTGCTTTTAAAGGGGAAAAAGCAAGAGGTCCCATAAATATTGTTTATCCTGGAGAAGAAGAGTGTACTTCTCCTCTAGAACTACAGGCAGGAAGTACTCTTACTTCTGTGAAAAAAGGTTTAAGCTATACACTTGATTCTACCGTCTCTATCCCTTGTGGCTCTATTGCCGAAGGAGCTGTAACAGCACTAGAGGTTGGCGAAGAATACAACCTCGAAAAAGGAGAGAGGTTCACTTTTCAAGGATTCTCAGGAGATTCTCTTTTTGGATTAAATAGTAACAAAGCCTTTTCTGGAGGATCAAAAAAGGAATATACTGTTCTCTCTAAAGCTGATGTAGATGCTGGGGTTAATGACTTAAAAGGAATAGCTATTGAAGAAGGGGAAAGCGAATTAAAGAATAAAAATGGGAATTGGAAAATAATTCCTGATTCTGTCGTCAGTGAGGTTGTTCAAGATAGTACTAAAACAGGAGTAGCAATAGGGGCAGAGGCTACACAAACAAGTCTTTCTATAAAGACAAAAAGCTCTGCTACATTCTTCCTAAAAGAAGGTTTTGATAAGGCTGTTAAGGATCTACTTACTCAAAAAGCTAAAGATGAAAATCTTTTTGAGAGTGATAGTAATGGAGAGTTAGAATTAGACAAGGATATAGAGAAAGATATTTCTGTTGTAGAAAATGATGGACAAACAGTAAGAATTAGACTTTTTGCAAAAGGATTAGTAAAGCCAAAGGTTGAAAAGGAAGCTATGGTTAACGAGTTAAAAAATATGACATGGGAAGAAGGAAATAAATATTTAGAAAACTTAAAGTTCTCTGACAAGGATCCTAAGGTTGAGTTTCTTCCAGATTGGTTCCCTGAAAGCTTTAGACGGTTCCCTAAAAGAAGGGGAGGGATTATGATTACAATTAAGGATGTTAAATAATCCTTTATTTTACACCTATTTCCTGATAAAATTGCTGTTGCTTATGTACCTGTAGCTCAATCGGATAGAGCAACTGCCTTCTAAGCAGTAGGTTGTCGGTTCGACTCCGGCCAGGTACGTTTTTAAAAAGGAGAGATGCCTGAGTGGTCGAAAGGACACGCTTGGAGAGCGTGCATATGAGTAATCATATCGTGGGTTCGAATCCCACTCTCTCCGTCCCGCTAACCTATAGAGATAATTTCTCTTTTCCTTTTTTCTTTAAATCTTCTGAATCAAATAGTAGAAGGAGAAACATTAAGATAAGAAAAATAGAACCTTGAGGCAAAGAGACAAGAAAATGATCCCAAAAACCTAATCCTAAAATAGCAGTAACAACCATCACTTTAAAAACCGTAACCTTGCCAACATTCTTCACTAACAACCTTAATAATATATAAAGATATATTGGAAAACCAAAAACACCTAATTCTACCAGTAGTAGTACAAAAATATTATGAACAGGCTGAACAAGAGAAATACCCCCTGAGGTAGTAGGAACGAAATTTTCCATACCCTTAACAAAAGATCCTGAGCCTGTACCAAAGACGTAGTTTCCCTTTAATACTCTCCAAGATGCTTTTAACAAGTTAACTCTATCTCCCCAACCGCTATCTTTGCCACTAAGTAGATTACTAAACCTTTCCAAAAGGAGTAGGGGCGAAAAAGAGAATTGTTTTGTTTTTAGATTTAAGATACTTCTTAAAAGAAGTAAAAAGAGAATTAAAACAGACAGTACTATTGCTATCCTTGAAAATGTAAAAGGTAGAATTATTAAAGAAAGAATTACTAAAGGAATTCCTACTCCAGGGATTTTTTTAGAACTAAGAATTCCAAAGAGGATACAAAGAACCAAAAAGCCTCCTAATATGTTTGGATGTGGGAAAGTCCCATATGCCCTTAAAAGAAGCTTTCCTCCTAGATCAACAAAACTTGAACCTTGCATTCCATTTACTACTTGAGACTCGCCTAAGAATAGTAAACCTAAAGAAGCTCCTTTGAAAACTTGCAGTATACCTACTGCCCCTTGAATTATTAAGTTTAAAAGCAAAACAAAGGAAGATGTAAGTAACACTTTCTCTGAAGAATTTTCTTTACAGTAGTCAATGAGTGAAAAGAGGACTAAAAGATAGAGAACAAGTCTTGTGGAGGTCAATACTGTAAAAGCACTGCTCAAAAATATGTTTTGAATTAACAGGAAGAAGAGAAAAAGAAGAAAGCCATTTTTAAAATCTTTAATAATACTCCAAAGATATTTAAAACCTTTTTCAACTAAAATAGAGAAGAGAAAAAGAACTGCTCCGATATCAACTATCGAGAGAGTAGGGACAAGGTAGTTTGAATATATTCCGTTTACAAAAGGAGACGGGAAATTGAAATATGTGTTAAAGATTTCCACATTCCCCTGTAACTGCAATGTGAGGTTAAAAGGAAGTACAATTAATATATACAGAAAAGAGGAAAAGGTTAAGTCTTTTGTATACAGATATGTACTCAACCACAAAAAAAGAGTAAAAGACAAAAAGAGAGTTTTTTCGAGAGATTCTTGTAGAAGAAAGTAAGAAAGAAAAAGAAAAAGAAGTATAACGCTAACGACAAAAAAGTTCTTTCGGTTAAGGAGTTTCTTCATTAAACAATTCTAGCACGTTATAGAGATCTGTTAATACTATTTAACAGGTTTTATCACAACCCTTCTATCTATCCCTTCTCCAATGCTCTCCGTTGTTATGTCTTCATACTGAGAAAGTGTCGTATGCACAACCCTTCTGTCAGCTGGGCTCATTGGTTCCATTTCTATTTCTTCTCCTAAAATCCTCACATCGTCTGCCTTTTGTAATGCCAAATCCTCTATTTTACTGTCCTTCTCCTTTCTGTATCCACCCACATCAACTAATACCCTATACTGAGGATCCTGATCTATAATTTTCCCAACCATAAGCTGTAATATATATTGTAAAGAATCTAAATGCCTTCCATGATTTCCAATCATATATCCTAGATCTTCTCCTTCAAAATATATTTTAATGTAAGTTACCTCATCATTATCTCCTTCTTCCATTTCAAAACTTCTTTCACACTCTACTTCTAAAAGAGAGCATAGTGTCTCTATCTCTTCTTTTACAAACTTTTTAATTTCTTTATCTTTCATAAGATAATGTTTAAAAATTTAAGTTACAAAAAAGGGGCATTATTTCTTTTTAGCTTTTAGTTTTGATAATGTTTTCTTGAAAGCTTCTTTGCTCTTTTCTTTGTCCATCAAAAGATACTGAAAAACCAGCATGAACGACTGTATTACCCAATACAAGCTAAGAGCTGCAGGGGCACTTATCGTTATAAATATCGTACTTAATGGAAGAATATACATAAAGGAACCTGACATTTTCTTTTGCATTTCTTCTGCTGATAGCTCTTCGTTCTTTGCTTTCTTTTTTGTTTCAGTAAGTCCTGCTGGATTTTGTAATGTTTGAGTAAACTTTGAAGCAAAATATTGAGAAACCCCTACAAGGAAGCTAAGAAGAAAGTATCCTAAAGAGAGTGGGGCAAACTTTCCTACCTCTGCAGCAATATCATTGTATGACTTTGTGAGATCCCAAATTAGAAATTGTGTATTTATTGATAAAGAAGCTCCTCCGTTTAACCAGCTCTCCATAAATGGATATATACCATCTAGTGTTCCTCCTGTAACATTTCTAATTACTTGTATTAAAACAGAAAGAATGATCAATTGAGGAAGAAAAGTTACAAAGCAACCTAATGGATTGTATCCTACTTTTTTATACAGCTTTACCTGCTCTTGAGAAAGTTTTTCTGGATTATTTTTGTATTTCTTTTGTATTTGATCTAGTTGAGGCTTAAGAGAAGCCATTTTCTTTGTCATTTCTCTTTGTTTATTCATCAAAGGAATTAACAAAAGACGAAATACAATAGCAATGGCGATAATAGCTAATCCCAAGTTATTTCCAAAAAGAGCATAGAAGGCTAGTAAGAGATTTAAAATTGGATAGTAAACTATATTGTTCCAAATTATTCCTAACATTTTTAAAAAGTTCTAAATAACAGCATGATTGGGACTATATCATAAATTTGAATCAAGGAACAGGATCATATGTCCCTGGTTCTGTCCACGGATTACATTTAACAAACCTTTTTAGAAATAGCCATCCTCCTTTAAAAATACCAAATTTTTCTATCGCTGAGTAGCCATACTCTGAGCAGGAGGGGGTAAACTTACAAAATCTGATATTTGGAAATAGTTTGCCAAAAAAACCGTGATCAAAAGAAAGCGTTTTTTGATAAATTTTAATTAATATTAAAACTAATTTCTTAATCATTGATGCTCCTTTCTATTTGTAAAGAGATTTCTTCCTTTAGTAAAGATTTCTTATCACAAAACTCAAACGCTATATATTGAAAATCCTTATTTAAATTACTTAAATTCTTTTCATTAACTATTTCCATAACTACTACTCTTAGAAGTCTTGTCATTCTATTTCTAGTAACAGCACTACCTATCTTTTTACTAACAACAAAACCAAATCTTGGGTTTGTAATCTCATTATCAGAAACAACAAACATTCCATACCTACCTCTGGTTTTCTTGCCTTTTTGGTACTGTTTTCTAAAATATTCGGCTGGCAAACGAAATTTTTTTGGAAGCATAGTATATTCCTATTTTATACTTTTTGTTTTCTTTTTTCTAAGCAGTTTGTACTCTTCGCTTACAGAGAGACTTTTCCTGCCTTTCGCTCTTCTTCTTTTTAGAACGTTTCTTCCTCCAGCTGTTTTGTTTCTAGCCCTAAAACCCAGTTTCTTAATTCTTTTAATATTTTTTGGTTGATATGTTCTTTTCATTTCATCGCTATTATACAGTTCATCAGATTAAATGCCAAGCAAAATGCTGTCTTTTTTAAAAATTCGCAATTCATCTCTAAAAATTTTAGAGTTTTTTAGACCCTTCTAAAAGAACTTGTGAGAGAAGCTTTTCGATTAACACTTTACAAGATATCCACATTTCTAAAGAAATCAATATAATAGAGAAAAGTCCCAATCGATCATGTGACTGCCCCCCTTTTAATTAAACTGCAATATTTGACGTTAAACTCAATATGAAAAAAGCAGATTACAAAAACTATTTAGAAACCATCTCTAAAGCTTCCCAATCCCCAGTGGAAGAGAACGAAGGGTTTGAAATAGATGAGGTGTGGAAGGAAGCAAAAGAGTACTTAAAACAGATGATTGGTATAAGGGAGTTTGGAGGGTTGTTTGGGAATGCATACATAGAGGGAATTAGTAATGGAACAATACAACTCTCTTGTGAGGCTGCATACAAGAGAGAAAAAATCTTAAAGGATTATCAGTATGCTCTTAAAAACGCATTTAGAAAAACATGTGGAAGAAATTTTGAGATAGAGGTTAACCTTAGAGAAAGAGAGAAGGAAGTTGGTAGTTCTAAATATCAATATCACAACCCTGAGAGTGTAGAAGAGGAGGTTTTGGATCTTTTTTCTACAGCAGAGAAGGAAAAGAAAATGTATGAAAATGCACTGGAGGAATCTAGCCTTAATCCTAAATATCATTTTGAAAACTTTATAGTTGGCCCAAACAACAGGCTTGCAGAGGCTGTAGCACAAGCAGTACTGGAAGATTTAGGAAAAGCATACAATCCTGTCTTTTACTACGGTGATACAGGAGTAGGTAAAACACACCTTATGCAAGCAATAGGGAACGAGATTCTTAAAAAAGACCATACTAAAAAGGTTGTCTATGTATCAATAGAACAATTTCTTAATGAAATGGTAGAAGCAATAAGTACAAAGAGAAACGAGCAGTTTAGAAACAAATATAGAGCAGTAGACCTTTTAATAATAGATGATATTCAATTTGTAGAGGCTTTTCCTAGAACACAAGAGGAGCTTTTTCACACTTTCAATACTTTGTACCAAGCAAATAAACAAATAATACTTGCATCAGACAGACCTCCAAAAGAGATAAAAAATATTACAGATAGGTTAAGATCTCGTTTTGAAGGTGGAATGGTAGCTGATATGCAAGCTCCTGACTACGAAACAAGACTTGCCATATTAAAACAAGCCTTGAAAGAAAAAAACACTGTGATTCCTGATGAGTATATAGAATTAATTGCAAAAAATATTGAGAGCAATATTAGAGAATTAGAAGGAGCTTTAACTAAGGTTGTATCTCTTCTGAAACTTGGGGTAGAGCCTTCTTTTGAAGATATTTCTAGAATACTTCAAATAGATTTAGATAGTAAAAGAAAAAGAATAACTCCTCAAAAAGTAATACAAGCAGTAGGGGAGGTATTTGATGTAAAAAGCAGTGAGATAAAAGGGAATAGAAGAACCGCATATATAGCTAAAAGTAGGCAAATTGTAATGTATATTTTAAGAACAGAATTAGAGCTACCTTTAGAAAAAGTGGCAAAAGAGGTAAACCGAAAAGACCACACAACAGTTATTCATGCTTGTGAAAAAATAGAGAAACTAAGAAAAGAAGATCCTAGATTAAACGAAAAAATCAACACTACTCTTAAAATACTTAAAAGTTAAGTTGTGGATAATACTGTTTATAACTTACTTATATCTCCTGATAACTCCTGTACTTTTCCACAGTTAAAAACCTTACAAGTACGTAGAAACATTCTTAGTACACCTTTTTAAAATAATCCTAATCTATACTTTCTAAAATCTTTTCCCTAACATATACTCAGAAGTAATCCACACTTAGAAATATTACCAGTAAAACGTTTCTACTCTTTTGAAAGGCTTTTCAAAGAGAAAATAATACACATAATTTAAAAGGGCAAAAAACCTTTTTCTTAAAAGAGAAAAGGGTATGAATAACAATAGTTATATACATATACACACTCTCTACTACAACTATTACTATTTATTTATATATAGTTAGTATATATATTCTTTTTCTTCTCTTAGAAAAAATGATAGAATAGTAGAACAAAACTGCCCAATGAATTAAACTGTTAAAACATATTTGTATGAAATTCTCTTGTAATCAAGATACATTTTCAAAATACTTAAATATTATGAGTAGGGTTGTTAGTAACAAACCAGGTTTACCAATTCTTAATAACGTATACTTTGAAGCAACTAAAGGGAAGTTAGTTATGAAAACAACAGATTTAGAATTAAGTATTAGCACATGGATAGGGGCAGATGTAGAAAATGATGGAAAAATAACATTACCTGCGAAACAGCTCTCAGAATTTGTTAATTCAGTACCACAAGAAAAGATAGATGTTACTGTTGAAAGACAAAATTTTAATATTTCAACATCTAATAACTCTGCCAGTTTTAATACAATGCCACCTGATGACTTTCCTAATATTCCGTCTGTTGAGAAGAAAGAGGAGCCTTTTTTGCAAATAAATAGTACGGATTTTTTGTTAGCTGTTAATAGGGTTGCTTTTGCTGCTGCTACCGACGACATTAAGCCTGTTTTGACAGGAGTTAAAATTGAGATAAAAGATAATGGTACAGCTTCATTTGTAGCTACTGATGGTTTAAGACTTTCAAAGCAAGATATTACTATAGAGAAGGGCATTAAAAACAAAGATTTTCTAGTTCCTGTAAGAGCTCTTCTTGAATTATCTTACATTGTAAATGAAGTAGGGGAAGAGGCAGGAAGCATGGTTTCACTTTTCTTAATAGAAGATAAGAACCAAGTTATGTTTAGGGTTGGTGATATTGATATTATATCTCGATTAATAGATGGAGAGTTTCCAGAGTACGAACAGATTATACCTACAGGATACAAAACTAAATGTAATGTAGATAGAGATGAGTTTTTAAATTCACTTAAAATTGTAAATATAATTGCGAGATCAGTATTAGGGAATAAGATGGTTTTACAGATTCAGTCAAAAGAAAACAGAATATCTTTATCTGCTGTTCAGTCAGATTTAGGTAAGAACGAAAGTAATTTCGAATGTAAGGTAGAAGGAGACAATCTTAAGATTGCGTTTAGCTCAAAACTACTTTCTGACATCTTAAATCATATAGATTCAGAAAAAATACTATTTGAATGTTCAGAAGCAATTAGACCAGGAGTATTTAAGATAGATGATGATAATAACTTCATACATCTAGTTATGCCTATGATGCTTTAATTTAGAGTTATTAAGCTGATAGCCTATTCCGTGAACTGTCTTTATTATCTCTTTGTCCTCTAATTTATCACGCAACCTATTTATATGAACATCAACCGTATTAGAACCAACATACTGTCTGTAATCCCATACATGATCCAAAAGTTCACACCTAGATACAGTTCTTCCTTCATTTCTAACTAGATATTCAAAGAGCTCATACTCTTTCTTCCTAATTTCAAGGTCTTTATCATCTTTGTAAATCGTTTTTTCTTGTAAATCAAGAACAAAATCTCCAATATATATGTTCTCATCTAAGTAGTTTTTTGGTCTTCTCATTAGGGATTGAATTCTGGCAAGTAACTCCTGTATAGGGAAGGGATATGTTAAAACATCATCTCCTCCTTTCTTTAAAAATTCAACTTTTTCAATCCAACTTCCCTTATTACAAATTCCCAGTATTTTTGACTGAGAGCTCTTCTCTATAATGTATTTAAGTAAGTCTTGTGTAACACCCTTCTCTAAATTCGTACTAATTAAGAAGATATCGAACATCTTTTTATCAACCAACCTCTTATTATTAAAATCTTTATTATCCAAAGTCACATTGTACCCATATGCGGATAAAGTTTTTGATAATAGTTGAGAAAGAGTAGAGGAGTTCTCTATAATTAAGATATTCATATTTATTACTTTAAAAATTATATAGATAGGTAATAATAGTAAGTTAAAAAATAATTATTAAAACCTAGAAGAAGAAAATTTATGAAATTCTTTTTTACATTGACAATTCCGTTACTATTCTCTGTAGCATTCTTGTACTATTTGCTGAATAGTACAATCTTTCTTCCAATCGATAGTTTTGGTAATTACAATTGGTTGAATATTGGGGTGTTTTTAATACTTTCTTTTTTTATAGTTTTCTTCTTTCTTTCTCTTTTCATGTTTTCTGTTTTTCTCTTAACTAAAAAGAAAGAAGAGAGAAAGCTTTTAATGCTTCAGTCGTTGAAGTTTTCTTTTATAGCGACTTTCGGATTATTGATTGTTTTAGTGTTAAATTTCTTCGGTATTCTAAATATTTTATGGGGAATCCTACTTTTAGTAGTTGTTTTAATATTCCTTTTTATTATATGATATAGCAAT
>LSQX01050195.1_pt1 | contig 24758 bp, 16 predicted proteins | sample 654561 | NCBI WGS metagenome assembly LSQX01 (sample SAMN04489861, study PRJNA283612) | anaerobic digester metagenome | isolation source: 4 biogas reactors fed with cattle manure at either 37C or 55C with and... | place: Denmark: Kongens Lyngby | collected 2014
ACAGCCTGGGGCTGCGGATCTTGCAGCAAGAACACAAGATCTACCCGCAGGCGATCCAGTGGTTTGCCGAGGGGCGGCTACGGGTCGAGGGGCGCAAGGTGATCGTGGAGAACGCGCCGCCACCGACCATTTGCGAGGCCATCGTGAGCCCGGGATTGGAGATCTTCTAAGGAACCCCCACCCGGCAGCCGCTTCGCGGCTGCCACCCTCCCCCGCTTCGCGGGAGAGGGTAGCGGGCGGCTCGTCTAGAGAAAGGCATTATCATGCGCGTCTTGGTAACCGGCGGGGCGGGATTTATAGGCTGCAACTTCGTGCGGTTTCTGTTGCGGGAATATGAAAATCTTCAACTCAACGTCCTGGATAAGCTCACGTACGCCGGGAATCTGGCCAACCTGGAAGACGTGCTCGACGATAACCGTCTGTGTTTCATGGAAGGAGACATTTGTGACGAGAGCACCGTGGCGGAAGCCATGGCCGAGGCGGACATCGTCGTCCACCTGGCGGCGGAGACCCACGTGGATCGCAGCATTATGGGTGGAGACACAGCGGCCCGCACCAACTTCCTGGGCACGCAGGTGATGCTGGAGACGGCGCGGAGAGTGCAGCCCCGGATCTTCTTGCATGTCTCGACTGACGAGGTGTACGGGGACTGCCCACAGGGCGCCTTCATCGAGGACCAGCCCTTGCGTCCGCGCAATCCTTACTCGGCGAGCAAGGCCGCGGCGGATCACCTGGCCTACGCCTACCATGTCACCTACGGTGTGCCGGTGGTCATCAGCCGCCCCGCCAACAACTATGGGCCCTACCAGTACCCCGAGAAGCTGGTGCCCTTCTTCGTGTACCGAGCGCTGAGAGGGGAGACGCTGCCTCTATACGGAGATGGCCAGCAGGTACGTGATTGGCTGCATGTGGAGGACCACTGCCGCGCCATGCAGAGCCTGATCGAGCGCGGGAAGCTGGGCGAAGCGTACAACCTGCCGGCAGGGAACGAACGCACCAATCTGACCACGGCGCGTCTGGTACTGGACGAGCTCGGGAGGTCAGAGGAGCTGATCCAGTTCGTCGCTGATCGGCCTGGGCACGATGTGCGCTATGCTCTGAACGGAGACAAGGTGGCGGCGCTGGGATGGAAGCCGGTGATCCTCTGGGAGGAGGGCCTGCGAGCCACGGTACGGTGGTTTGCCCAACACTCGGCCTGGCTGGAACAAAGCGTAGCACGGAGCAAGGCCTATTTTGAGCAGTGGTATGCTGGCCGCGGCGGCTAGCGGGGTCAAACCATGGGGAAGCAGCCGGAGGCCGAGTTCGAACGCGAGCTGAGCTTCGTGGAACATCTGGATGAGCTGCGGACACGGCTCATCCGCATGGCAGTATACTGGGTGGCGGCCGCCGCCCTCGGCTGGCACTTCCGGGAACCACTCCTCACGTTTCTGCGGCGGCCCGCCGAACAAGGAGCGAAGCTGGCAGGCCTGGAGGATCTCCCCTTTCGGATATTCGATCCGATCGGAGGACTGATGCTGGCACTGACCACGGCCGCGGTCGGGGGCCTGGTCCTGGCCAGCCCGGCCATTCTGACTGAGCTGTGGCTCTTCATCCGCCCCGCTCTCCGTCCTCGCGAACGGCGCTGGTTCGCAGGGGTGGTGCCGATGGCGACGTTGTTCTTCCTCGGAGGCATCGCCTTCGCCTACTGGATGTCAGTGCACGTCTTACGCTACATGTTCGAGATCAATCTCACCCTGGGGGTGGAGGGTGAACTGGCGCTGGCCTCCTACTTGTCCTTCATCCTCAAGATGCTGATCGCCATGGGCTTCTTGTTTGAGGTACCCATACTCATCATGGCGTTGGCATACGTGGGCCTGGTGAGGTCGGACTGGCTGCTAGCACGGTGGCGATACCTGGTGGTGGCGGCGATCATCGTGACTGTTCTCTTCACGCCAGCCGTTGATCCGCTGACTCTGGGGTTCTTCGCGGTTCCGCTTTTGCTGCTGTTCTTCTTCAGCATCTGGCTGGTCAGGATCGTGGAGCGTCAACGGGACAAGCGGCAAGCGCGGGAGGAGGCGGCTCAGCAAACGCAGAGCGAAGAAGAGACAAGCTCGACAGCACAACGCCAACCAGCAGAAGAGAGCGTTCCAGTCGATCCAGAACCGTCCGACGCTGAGGACCTCGACCCCTTTAGCTTCTACGAGCAGCTAACTCAGGAGATAGCGGAGCTCGAAGCACCTGAAGACGAAACGCCTGGGGACTCCCCGGAGACACCACCTGATGAGAAGACGCCGCCGACCGGTGGCCGCTGACCCCATGAGAGGGCTGGAACAGCTCCTGGCAGAACTGGAAAGGAGCCCGGGCTACGAGAGCCAACTGGTGCATCTCAGCCGCCAGCCCAGCCGGCGGGCCGGCTATGGAGCGCTGCCGAGAGAGTTGGCCCCGGAGGCGGAAGCGCTTCTGGAGCGCCAGGGCCTGAAGCGGCTGTATCGGCACCAGAGGCAGGCACTGGAGGCCGTGTTCTCCGGGCAGAATGTAGCACTAGCGGCGGGCACCGCGGCGGGCAAGACTCTGGCTTACCTCCTCCCTATCGTTCAGGCCCTGGCGGCCGACAAGAGCTCGCGAACACTGCTGCTCTATCCTACCAAGGCCCTGGCGCAGGACCAACTCCGCAAGCTGCAGGACTTCGGCGCGGGTAAGACCTTCCTCGCCGACACCTACGACGGGGATACGCCCCCTCGCCGGCGGCGACAGGTTAGGCGGTTAACGCAAGTGGTCCTGAGTAACCCGGACATGCTGCACCTCGCACTGCTCCCCCACCACGCCAGCTGGGCGGAGTTCTTCCGGCACCTGAAGTACGTGGTGCTGGACGAGGTGCACGTGTACCGGGGCGTGTTCGGGTCGCACGTGGCCAATGTTCTGCGCCGGCTGCGGCGCATCTGTGCCTATCATGGGAGCGCGCCCCAGTTCATCTGCACCTCAGCCACGATCGGCAATCCCGGGGAGCTGTGCGAGCTTCTGACGGGACTGCCTTTTACCGTGGTGGACCAGGACACCGCGCCCCAGGGGCCACGGCTGTACGGCTTCTGGAATCCTCCGCTCAGTGATCAGGAGAAGGGTCGGCGCCAAAGCACCAACTGGGAGGCCGCCCGCCTGGTCGCACACCTGGTTCGACGCGGGGTGCGGACGCTGGCCTTCGCCCAAAGCCGCACGCAGACTGAGCTCATCCTGCGGTACGCGCAGGAACTGCTGAAGGGAGACCAGCACCTGGCAGAGAGAGTGGCTCCGTATCGGGGCGGGTATCTGCCCGAGCAGCGGCGCGAGATCGAGCGGCGGCTCTTTGCGGGAGAGCTGCTGGGAGTGGTGGCCACTTCGGCGCTGGAGTTGGGCGTAGACATCGGCGGGCTGGACGCGGTGGTTATGGCCGGATACCCGGGTGACACTGCCGCCTACCGGCAACAGGCCGGGCGGGCCGGACGCGCGCAACAGGAGTCCCTGGCCATGCTGGTGGCGGGTCCTGGCGGCATCGACCAGTACCTGATGGAACACCCCGAGTTCCTCCTGGAAGCGACACATGACCGAGCGCTGTGCCGGCCAGACAACCGTTTCATCCTGGGGGCGCACCTGCTCTGCGCGGCATTCGAGCTGCCTCTGGAGGAGAGCGACGCGCACTATTTCGGCGCCGAGATGAAGCCGGTCCTGGGCGTGCTTACCGAGAGCGGGCTGCTCGACCGGCGCCGGCGCTGGTACTGGCGCGAGGCCGGGCGTTACCCCGCGGGCGAGGTGAGCCTGCGCAGCGGTTCCGGGCGAGCATACGAGATCTACTTGCAGCAGGGGGAAGAGCTACTGGGGACGGTGGATGAGGCCTCGGTGTTCTGGCTAGCGCACCCCGGAGCCGTGTATCTGCACGGGGGAGAGAGTTATGTGGTGCAGGAGCTGGACCTGGAGCGGCGGCGGGTGACAGTGCGCCGCGAAGAGGTCAACTACTACACACGGGCCCTGAGCAGCAGCGAAATGCGCGTGTCTGAGGAGTTTGGCAGCACGCCTCTCGTTCCGGAGGCCACCGCGCATCTGGGGGAGCTGGTGGTACATGCCCAGACCCTCGGGTACAAGAGAATCCAGTTAGGGACCGACAAGGAGCTGGATGTGCAGCCGTTGGACCTGCCGGCGACGGACTTTGAGACGGTCGGGGTATGGGTGACGCTGGAAGACGAGGGACAGGCGCTGCAGGAGCTCGGCCATGACCTGATGGGGAGCCTCCACGCCCTGGAGCACGCGATGATCGGGCTCCTGCCGCTGTTCGCCATGTGTGACGTGCACGATCTGGGCGGCGTGTCGTACCTGACCCACCCGGATACCGGGAAGCCCACGCTGTGCCTGTATGACGGCTATCCGGGCGGGGTGGGGCTGTGCGAGCAGGCTTACGAGGGCCTGAAGGAAATCTTGCAGGCCACGGCGGAGCGCATAGAGAACTGTCCCTGTCAGAGCGGATGTCCCGCCTGCGTACAGTCGCCGTCCTGCGGAGACAACAACGAGCCGCTGGACAAGGCCGGGGCGGGCGCGTTGGCCAGGCTCTGGCAGGGAAACACACGCGAATCAACAGAGACCGGTTAGTGGAGATTACCATCGACTAGCGTCACCCGAGGTAACCACGATTGCTTCAGAATCAGCGCATTGGCGTCTTTGTGGACGTCCAAAACATGTTCTATGCGGCCCGTAATCAGCATGAGGGCCGTCTCAACTACGGCAAGCTGCTCCCCTGGGTCGTGGGAGACCGGCAATTGGTGCGCGCCGTGGCGTATCTGATCCGCAGCCCGGAGGTGGACCAGACCAAGTTCATGGACATGCTGCGGCGCCAGCGGTTTGAGGTGCGGGTCAAGGACCTGCGGGTGCGGCCTGATGGTTCCACCAAGGGCGATTGGGACCTGGGCATCGCCATTGATACCCTGTCGCTCGCCGACCGGCTGGATGTGGTATGCCTGGTCACGGGTGACGGAGTCTTCGTGGACCTGGTGCACATGCTCAAAGCTCTGGGAGTCCGCGTGGAGGTATACTCCTTTCGGCCCAGCACCGCCGAAGAGCTAGTGGAGGCCGCCACCGCCTTTGTGGAGATCGAGCCAGGGATGCTCATCAAAGGGCAAGGCGGGATACGTGAACAGAACTCGACTCGAGGAGACAAATGATTGACCTACACATACATAGTACCGCCTCAGACGGAACACTGACGCCAGAGCAGATCGTAGCTCGCGCCCGGGAGCTGGGCATGCGTGCTATTGCCCTGGCAGACCACGACAGCGTAGCTGGCATTGACCCGGCCTTGGTCGCGGCGGAAGGCACGGGACTCATCGTGCTGCCCGCGGTGGAGATTAGCACCGACTGGGAGTCTACGGAGATCCACGTGCTCGGATATTTCCTGGACTACCGCAACGCGGAACTCCTGGAGAAGCTGGCACTGATCCGCGAGGCACGCGAGGGTCGCGCGGAGACGATGGTGACCAAGCTGCAGGAGCTGGGCATGGACATTTCCTACGAGGCGGTGTTGCAGCGGGCCAACGGAGGCAGCGTGGGCCGGCCACACGTGGCGGCGGAGCTGGAGGCCCGCGGGCACGTCAGGAGCCAGAACGAGGCCTTCGACCGCTATCTCTCTCGCGACAAGCCCGCCTATGTCCCGCGCTACAAGCTCAGCTACCAAGACGCGATTGACATAATCCGGCATTGTGAGGGGCTGCCGGTACTAGCCCATCCCGGCCTCGTGCGGGACGACCGGAAGGTCAAGGAGATGTTACCTGCCCTCGAGGGGCTGGAGGTGTACCATACCGCGCACTCCGCCGCCCAGACACGCAAGTATGCGCGCTTGGCACGGGAGCATGGGCTGCTGATCACCGGCGGCACCGACTCGCACGGGCCGGAGGGCAGCTTGCCGGTGGAGATCGGGTCGGTCGCGATACCAAACTGGGAGGAGTGCCTGGAGGGGCTACTGGACTGGGCCAGAGAGCATGGACGCTCTGCGGATTAACTGCGCTAGGTTAAGAAAGTGAGGCAGTTGCCGTTGGACCCAATGCTGCTAGAGTGGAAGATTTCAAGGAGATCGCGAAGACTTTAGAGGCGGTATCCTAGAGCTCTTGCGTGCCGCGACAGGCGGGATAGCCAGGACAGCCCCAGAACTGGCTGCCTGCCCGGGCGCCACGGCGGGCGGTGCGCAGAACCATCTGGCGTCCACACAGAGGGCAGGAGGGAGCGGCATCAGGATCCGGCTCCGAAGCCGCCGGGACCGGGTCGGGCTCTGACACGGAGCTAGGAGCAGCGACAGACGGGGCCGGAGATTGCACAGACTTTACCAGGGCGAGCAGAGCGGGTCCGTCCACAAGCTCAACGCTGTTTTGGGCAGCGAACCTTCGCGCATCATCTGTAAAATCGCCACAACTCACCACGACCCCGCGGCTTCCCTCGTACCCTTGGCTCTGGGTGACACCATAGAGCTCCCGCACCACCTTGACGCCCACCTGCCGTTGGCGCCATTGCTTACACTGGACCGCAACCTTCCGCGTCCCACGCGTGAGCATCAAGTCTACCCCGCCGTCCGCACCCCCTCCCCCGGTCTCGCTGACTTCGTATCCTTGGCGCCTGTAGGCCTCCCCTACCAGCAACTCAAAATCATGCCAGTCCAGAGCGCGGAGACTATCAAGACTGGTTTGGCGATCCGCGAGCCTACGACGCTCCCACTTCCACACTTCGGCGGTGAGCCATATGATCACCAAGATCACAGTAACGAACGGGGCGAAGCTCCGGCTAAGGCCTGCTATCATCTGCCCCATCATGGAACCGTCCGCGCTAAGCCACCGGGGGATCCCGTATCTCACCAGTACGTAGAACCCACCAATCAAGAGAGGCCCAACCCAAGTGGGAGTCACGCAACAGAGTTCAAAGAATACATTGTCTTCGGCAGAGGAGCGTCGTGCCATGTCCCAGATTTCTTCATACCAGACTCAATACCCTCCCAACTGAGGTGTAACGCCACCTCACTGTGCAACCGCAGGTGACATGACGAGGGGACTAAGGCATGCTTATCTAGAGCCGACGTCGGACGGAGCAAGCTCCGCCCCTGCCGGACAGGGAGGCGAACCGTAAGGTCACCTGGTATGTACGTGAGATGGGACAAACGTTCGTGACAGCGGGCGCCTGATGTGGTATAATATGGTTGTGGGGGTGAATGGTCTCGACGAGAGGCATGTGGGTTGGGGCTGCGGGTCGAGATTCCCGTCATCTCGTAAAACGCGGGAAAACCACAAACGCCAACAACAACTTGGCACTGGCTGCATAAGTAGCCCCTCCGTCCCGCCTCGCCGGTCGGGCGGGAGCCGGGGGTAATCAGATCGGCTAGTCCCTCGCCGTTGCCTGGGCGAACGGGGGGCGAAACTCAAGTCAGGCTAGCTCCCGGCCGTCGCGCGCCGCGACAAAGCAGGGAGCGAAATCTAACCCGGCGCTACACCCGTAGACGCTTCAATCGCACCTCTTCGGACGCGGGTTCGATTCCCGCCACCTCCACCACCCTTCGCTCGCGGAATCTGTCTGCAGATTCCGCGAGCGAAGGGTGCCCCACGTAGCTTTAGCGAAGTGGGGCCCCAAGTTACAGACCATCGCGACGATATCTGCAGACAGCTCCCGCAAGCTACGGGTGGCGAGCCCCTCTTGGCCGTAACTGTCCTGGTAGGCGACAGGTGACTGAGCGAGGAATCACCTCCTCGTGAAATGCGTATACCTCCTCCAGAGCACCAGCCGCCCTGGTGAGCGCTACATAGGCTCAACCAGTAACCTGCGGGTACGTCTCGCGGCACACAATGCCGGGCAGTCACCGCACACAGCCAAGTTTCGCCCCTGGACGGTGGTAGCGGCGATCCACTTCGCCGACGCCACCAAGGCTGCCGAGTTTGAGCGGTACCTAAAGACCGGATCTGGCTTCAGCTTCGCCAAGCGACATTTCTGGTAGTTGACACCTCTTTGGCAGCAGCTTGTCCCCGCCTCTGGCTGACACAGCGTCGGCACCGCCTCATTTGTGTCGTTTGCTGAGGGTTGACGCCTCCAAGAGGGAAGCCTCCCATTTGCGGCGAACACGCCCCCGAGGACTGCATAGCATAGCAACTGGGGTGAAGGTCATGCTCAAACTTTGGCCCGTGGATTCACTCGTGAAGGTATTTCCCGACGACACGCCGGGAGCGGAGGCGCCGGTGGAGGTACTGGCGGCGCGGGGCGCAACCGAGTCAGCACAGATGGCGTTTCAGGTGGACAGCGACGCGCCGGTACTGGAGGTCGCGCTGGACCCTCCCCTCTCGGCGGACGGTAAAGCACGACTGGAGGAGACCTCCTGGCGGCGCGTGGAATACGTACCGGTGCGCACCCCCGCCTTCTCCGTGGATCCCACCGTCCGGCTGCGGCCCGGTCCCAGCTTCTTTCCCGACCCCCTACTAGACGAGGCAGCTGCCACAGCCATTCATGGGGCGGCGGACTGGGCCGGCGGGCTCACCGGCAATGTGCCGGGCGGAATGACGATTCCGCTGTGGTTGACACTGCAGGTGCCGGAGGACGCCGCTCCGGGGAAGTATGCGGGTCGCGTGACGGTGAAGACGGCAGCGGGCGAGGCCAGCTTGCCGCTGAAAGTTGAGGTCTCACCAGCGAGGGTGCCCAGCGAGCGGAGCCTGAAGCTCACCCACTGGTTTAGCCAAAAGGCGATTGCCGAAGCGGGGCACGTCCCGCCGTGGAGCGAAGAGCACTGGCGGTTACTAAGCATCTGGGGGCGGAATCTCGCCGAGCATCGCTCCAACGTCATCCTCACGCCGCTGCGTGAGCTCCTGTGCCTGACTCGCGATCACCAGGGCAAGCTGCAGGTTGACTTTACGCGCTTCGACCGCTGGGTGGAGACTTTCATCCAGGCGGGGGCGATCGGGCTGATTGAGGGCGGGCACCTGGCCGGACGGTTGAGCGGCTGGGAGGGCGGTTTTGCACTGAGCGGCTTCTCCGTAGCTTCCCCCTCGGGAGATGTGGAGGACCTCAAGGGCCGGCCGGTCGAGGAGCAAAGCACGCGGGACTTCCTGAGCGAATTCCTGCCGGCCCTGGTCGCTCACCTGAAAGAGCGCGGCTGGCTGGAACGGTATCTGCAGCACCAGGCCGATGAGCCGGTGACGGCCAATGCCGAGTCGTACCTGACCCTCGCTAAGCTCGTGCAGGAATTCGCGCCGGAGCTGCGGCGCGTGGATGCCACCATGGGGAATGAGGCGCTGGTGGGGGCGGTAGATGTCTGGTGCCCGCAAAGCCAGGAGTTGGAGGACGAGCAGCCCTTCTACCAGAAGCGCCAACGGGCGGGCGAGGAGGTCTGGCACTATACCTGTCTCGCACCGAGCGGCGCCTACCCCAACCGGTTCCTGAACATGCCACTGCTGGGCACGCGGGTGTTGCATTGGTTCAACTACACCGCAGGCGCGACCGGGTACCTGCACTGGGGGTTCAATCAGTGGGCAGCGTGGAACAGCCGCAACGGCCCCTTCAACGACACGGAGGCCCATAGCCTGCAGGGCAAGCACCATCTGCCCGCGGGGGACACGCACCTGGTGTACCCCGGGCCAGGCGGGCGGCCACTGGACTCAATCCGGCACGAGACGCTGCTGGAAGGGGTGCAGGACTACGAACTCCTGAGAGTACTGGACGCTGAGAAGCCCGAGGAGGCCCGACGGCTGGCGACGGAGGTACTGCCCACCCTGAAGGGGTACATCAAGGACCCGGCGAAGTTCCGGACCATCCGCGCCGAGTTGTTAGACCAGGTGGCCAAGGTACAATAACGCGTTCATGGCTAGCCAAGGATTCTGATGGGAGTTGAGGCAAGATGTCCGAGCAGACTGAGAGTTTGAGAGTCGGTTGGGCGAAGACGGATCTAACCCCGGATCAACCGGTGGTGCTGGCAGGGCAGTTTCACGCGCGTGTCTCGGAGGGCGTCCGCGACCCAATCACGGCGACTGCCCTGGCACTGGAATCGGTGCGCGGGGGCCAGACTGCCAGCCAGGCTGTGCTGGTCAGCGTGGACATAGTGGCGATACCTGAGGGTTTACGCGAGGCTGTCCGCGAGAAGGTGCGTGCTGCGTTGCCCGACCTCGACGTGAGCCTGCTCTTTCTCAACGCGACGCATACGCATACGGCGCCGGATGCGCGCAACCCGCAGCAGAACGCTCGCGACCTGGCCATGTCACCCCCCCGGGACAAGGACCTGAAGCTGGAGGCGATGACCCCGGCGGAAGTTGAGGCCCACTTCTCCACAAAGATCGCGGCGGCGGTTGTGGAGGCCTGGCAGAGCCGGGAACCGGCGGCAATGGGATACGGCCTGGGGCAGGCCGTAGTCGGCCATAACCGACGTGTCACGTACTACGATGGCCACAGTGTGATGTATGGCAAGACGAATGACCTGGAGTTTAGCCACGTCGAAGGCTATGAGGACCATACCGTCAACGTGCTGGGATTCTGGAATAGTGAGAAGCGTTTGACCGGATTGGTCGTCAATGTGCCCTGCCCCTCGCAAGTCTCGGAGAGCGAATGGATGGTCAGCGCCGATTACTGGCACGAGACGCGCGAAGAGTTGAAGAAACGCCTGGGGCCGGATCTGTACGTGCTTCCCCAAGCCAGCGCGGCCGGGGATCAGTCGCCACATCTCCTGGTCAATCAGCAGGCGGAGGAGCGGATGCGGCGCCTGGCGGGACGCTCGGAACGGGAAGAGATTGGGGTGCGCATCGCAGATGCGGTCATGAGTATTCTGCCCTGCATGGAGCAAGAGCTGGATCCGGCGCCCCTCATGATACATCGCGCAGAAATGGTGGAGCTGCCACGTCGCCTGTTCACGAAAGAAGAGGTGGCCGCGGCAGAGATTGAGGCGGACAAGGCGCGGCGCGATTATGAGGCCTTGCGCGAGGATCTCCTCGCACATCCAGAGAAGCGCCAAGAGCCGCGATGGTACCAAGAGATTACCGCCCGTCACAGCTCCATGGTTTGGTGGGGACGCGTGAAAGAGCGCTATGAACAGCAGGCTACAGAGCCAACCATACCGCACGAGATTCACCTGCTGCGCCTGGGAGAGGTCGCGATAGCCACGAACCCCTTTGAGTACTACCTGGACTTTGGGGTGCAGATCAAGGCTCGCAGCAAAGCGGTGCAGACCTTCGTGGTACAGCTGGTGGGAAACGGCACGTACCTACCTACCCAACGTGCCGTGCAGTCCGGCAGCTACGGAGCCATTGGCCCCAGTACCGCTATCGGCCCGGAGGGGGGACGCGCGCTGGTGGACTGGACTGTGGCCGCGATTGAGGAGATGTTCGAGACCGCTGGTTAGTTGCGGGCCGGGGCACACCGGAGGTAAGAATTGGCGAGTCACCCATCACGACGAGTCGCAACGCCGGACCCGCTGTTGTGCGATCTGGCAGCGGAGGTGGCAGAGGTCGCAGGCAGTCTCGAACACAAGCGGCGGAGGCAGCGTTGGGCAGCTCTGCACCACCTGGAGCCGGGCGTCACCCTCATCAATGCAGCCATATATCCCCGGGTGTGGGAGAGGGAGATTGGCGTCCCCGGCGGCTTTGCGCATGAGCACGCCCTGGCGCACAGCCTCGAGTCGCAACTCCGTCTCAAGCTGTGGAAAGCGACTGAGATTCCCGACGACGGGCCAGTGCTCCCCTGGGTGACGCTGTGGGTGCCCCGCCCGGAGAACCGCAGACCGTTGTGGGGTCTCGAGCCGGCCTCGCACCTTCCGGACGCGCATGGAGGGGCCTACAAGCCCATTCCCCTGATCCTGGAGGACGAAGACCTCGAGCGGCTGTCTTGGCCGCGCTGCGAGGTGGATGAGCCCGCGCGAATAGCCCTGGAGGAGCAGGCGGCCGCCCTACTAGGGGGCCGCCTGCAGGTCAAGTTTGCGGGTGACGAACTGGGCTGCGGGCCCTTTGAGTGGGCCGTACGCTTCTGCAGCATGAACCAACTGCTATATGACGTCTATGACCGGCCCGCCTTTGTCCACCGGCTCATGGAGTTCTTTACCGAAGGCACTCTCCGCTACCAGCAATCCCGCGAGAAGGCGGGCCTGGTGGACGCGACACAGTTTGACTGGCATGCCGTCTATGATGAAGTGCCTGCCGACCTCTCCCCCACCAGCCTGGCTGCCACCTGGGCCTATGTGCATGCCCAGTCGGCGGCCTCCTTCTCGCCGGAGATGTATGCGGAGTTCATCCAACCCTACAACGCCCGCGTTGCGTCTCTGTACTGGCGCGTCTACTACCACGGTTGTGAGGACCTATCGCGGAAGGCCTCGGTCATCCGCGATCTTCCGCACCTGGCGCTCTTTCACATCAGCCCGTGGACTCCACCGGCGCCAGTCGTGGAAACGCTGGGAACGAACGTTGCCTACGAAGTTCATTCGCATCCAACGCGGGTGCTTTTCGATGACACGGAGACCGAGATGGTACGTGACCTGCAGGAACGTGAGGCCGTGATGCGAGGCCTGCCCCACTCGCTCACGCTGTGCGACGTCGAGACCTTCAACGGCAGGCTAGACCGTCTCGTCCGCTGGGCGGAGCGGGCCCGCGAGGAGGCGGACAGAGCTGGCGGCAGCTAACCCCTCAGGGCTAGTCCAGCCTTCTGATCTCGCGCTCCAGCCGTCCGAAGTCGAGGGGATAGACACCGAACTCCTCCGCTACCTCCACCATCGCCCGGAGGTTCTCGTCGGGGGTGTCACGCCCGCATTGATCCCCGGTGGAGAGAACGAAGCCGCCGTTCTCGCCCGCCGCGAGCAGAGCCTTCAGGCTCTCCCGGCGCACGTCCTTGACGCTCCCGCGCAGCATCACTTTCGTGGTGTGCAGGTTGCCCATCAATCCCAGTTTCGCCCCAAAGCTCTGCTTGATCTCCGCCAAGTCGCAGTCGCCCATCGGCGGGATCTCCAACGGATTGATGGAACTCAGGTCCGTTTCCTCGGCACACATCTTCACCAACTCGCGCTCTGGACCGCAGCAATGCACCTGAGAAGGGAGGCCCTCTTCCTGGCAGAGGCGAGTGAGGTCCTGTAGCGCGGGGAGGGAGAGATCGCGAATGATCTGGGGCGTGCCGAAGACCAACATGCCGGAGCCGCCGGTGAGGATGAAGTCAGGTCGGACCGGACCGGACAGAATGCGACGCAGGTACGCTATCTGTTGCTGGTGCAGATCTTCCGCCCAGGCCTTCACCTCGTCGTAGCGGTCGTAGTAGTCGTAAACGGAGTACCCCAAGCCCCGGTCGGGACCGACAAGTTGCGGGGGCGCCACCAGCGCACCAATTACGCCACGGTCCCCGAAGTAGTCCAACGCCTCTTGCAGGAGCTCGAAGCCCTGCTTCTGCTGCTTGACACCCTCGATCCGCTCCCACTTATCGGGCGGGGCGGCCAGGCCAACCTTGCCAGCCAGGACACAGCTGGGGGGGTCGTCAACCGGATAGACCGTAACGTGCGGCGACCATTCCCGGACCTGACCTGGCCGCTGGAGGAAGCTCCGCGTGACGATGCGCCGCGGGGTGCGCTCCACGATGACGGTCTCGGTGTGCTCTTCGGGGTCGGGAGCCGGCGCGTCGGGGTCGGGCACATGGAAATCTTCCAGGCTCCAGATCCATCCGTCGGTGCCGAAGTAGTTGACCGCCTCGATGTAGGCGCGCCACAGCGGCGGGTCATGGTACAGGTAGATGTCCCAGAAGGGCTTGCCGGTGAGACGGCAGGGGATCATGTTGGACATGTCAGGCGCCACCGGCACGCGGTCCGGTACGCCGTTAGCCATGGCGACGAGCATGCGTTCGCGAGAAGTCAGGCTGCTCATGGCAGACCAAATTACAGCTACGCCTTCAGTACCTCCTTGACCAAAGCCACGGTCTCCCCGCCAAACAGGATGCTGCTATGCGCCAGAGCCTCCATGCGCAGGAAGCCCACGTTGTAGAGCAGCCCCTGGGCCGGCGAGCGCACTTCCTGGGCCACTTCCATCGTCTCCAGGGAGACAATCTGGGCGATCAGGTCCCCCTCGGCAACCATGTCGCCCTTCTTCAGGACCGGCACCAGCAGGCCCTCGCACTCGGCCTGGAGCTGATACTCGACGTGGTCGCTCATGATGTAGACCTGATCCTCCGGGATCTCCACAGTGCCCTCCACGATGCCCAGGTGGATGAGTAGATTGGTCAGACCGCGCACGCCCATGCAAATGCCGTCCTCGTGCACGACGTTCTGCGGCGGCAGCTCGGCGGTCACGCTGGGGATGCCGTTATCGTAGCAGGTGGTATCCAGGTTGTGGTTGTGTCTTCCCGCGTACTGGCTGACCATGTAGATCCCGTAGCCAAACACCCGAGCCAGCTCACGCTCGCGCTCATCGGCCCATACCAGCCCCAGGCTGAGGTCGGTCCAGCCGTGAAGATCGACGGCACAGTCCGCCTGGGCGACGATGCCGTTCCAGATGGTGTAGGCGAGCTGCTCGATCACATTCCCCTCGGCATTCCCAGGCCAGACACGATTCATGTTCGTGTTGCGGCAAGTACTCAGATAGCGGGCCAGCTCGTCGGAAAAGTCCTGCTGGCGGAGGCGAACCGCCAGAGGGTTGGCGACGGGTACGGCCAGGAAGGTGCCAGACATGGTTGCCGGCTCCAGCTGGTCGAACACCCGCCGCACGGCCTCCATGCCGTTGAGCTCCCGACCATGCTGGCCAGTGACCACAGAAAGTGTCGGGCCGGGCTTCTCTCCAGCGGCGATCAGTACGGGTACGCGGGCCTTCAGAGCATTGGCGTAGCCTGGGGTCTCGAGAAAGCCACGGGTCTTCATTCCGGGTTTGACTTCAAGGGTGCCAACTTGCATAGTAAGTCCTCCCTGCTGTAGGTAACGGATGTTGTGTGTACCTTCCACGGAGGAAGTCTGATTCCTCTTGCCGTCAGAGGAGGTAGAGAATCAGGCGGGGAAGAGCAGAGTGTGAGCAGTCGGCTTAACGCCCTTCCGGAAGAACCATGACAAGAGAACTCGTCCGCATACTGTTTCTGTGTGTCCATAATTCCTGTCGCAGTCAAATGGCCGAGGGCTGGGCGAGGAGTCTCAAGCCGGGTATCATCGAGGCTTACTCAGCAGGTATCAGCCCCTCGGGAATCACGCCGATGACGGTGCAGGTCATGGCGGAAGTGGGAGTGGATATCTCTGGGCAGCGCTCCAAACACGTGAACGAACTCAAGGGCCTGGCCTTCGACTATGCCATCACCCTGTGCGACTGGGAGAGCGAGGCGTGCCCCTATCTGCCAGGCGTCGAGATGATCCACCACGGGTTCGACGACCCACCGGCACTGGCGGCCAGGACGAAGACTGAAGAGGAGGCCCTGGCCATCTACCGCCGCGTGCGGGATGAGATACGAGACTTCGTGGCAGGATTGCCGGAAAGCCTGGAATCAATGCCGAGGTAGAGGAAGGCGCTGCCGCGTCGTCGAAATTCCCCTCGCTTGGTCATCTCAATTCCGGAAAGGGCCTCCCATGAGAAGTCTGCTTTGCCTGCTGCTCACAGCGGCGGCGTTGATTGGCATGATGCTACCGGCGGGCGCGGCTGACCAGCCTCAGCCTAACCTGGGCGCGGCGTGGTACTGCTCCACTGCCCGTACCGAGACTGTGGCCGCGGGCGACGGCTACTTCTCTCTGCGCATGGTTCAGGCTCAGGTGAGCAGCAGCCGTCCGAGCTGGCTGCGGCAGATGCTATTCGGTGACCGCGGCGATCGCGACGCCGTCATCTCCTTGCGGCTGGACTATGACACCAACGGTATACTGGCGCCGGTAGCCTGGGGACAAGTCGCCCCTGGTCAGCCGTGGCTGCCGCAATCGCAACTGCAATGCACCCCCTGGCTACCGGTCGTGACGCGGGTCGGCGCGCCGATTGAGCCTCGCATTACCGTCCTGCTGCGCAATACCGTCCGCACGCAGGGGGGAGCCTTACCTGTACTTAACTCCATCGCCCAGCAGGCTACCGCCTCGGCAGCGATGTCCGGGCTCACTACGGCCACCGCGCCCTATCTTCTCTACCAGGATCTCTTCGAGCGCGTTTTCCGCATCTTCACGCACAAGGAGACGCCTGTGGAGGCCACCTTCGAGCTGGCCAGCGGCTCCTCTCCCCGGGAGACCAACTACGCACGCTACTTCCTGGTCACGGACGTAGACAGCCGACTGGAACGAACCCGGCTGGGCCGCCGTGAGAGCTTCCCGTGGCAGGAATGGGAGCAGCATCTAGCCGTGCCCGGACCAGGCTCAGCGAACCAGCGCGTGGTCTGGGCGGATAGCGGCGAACCAGTGCTGAGCACCAGCTTTGTTCTCTTTGAGGTGCGAACACTTCCACACTTCATCACAGACCTTAATGATCTCACTGCCGCTGCCGGCTTATACAAGACAATTGACAAGCTAGTACTCGCTCCTTTGACGGCTGCGCTCATCAAGACGGATCCCGCCGATGAAGAGCTAATCCGCGACCTGCTTAGTCAGCACCTCACCCATCTGCGCGAGTGGCTGTACGCCGAGCAGAGCGGCTTGAGCATCCGCGACATCCAGACGATCTGCGATCTGGTCGGCAAGCTGGCCCTGAAGAATGCCGGGATCTCCACCAAGGGGATCTGGACCCTATCGCCCGGCCCCCAGGCTCCTGATTTCACGCTCCCCGGTGCCAGTTTCCCGGTGGAGACTCGCATTGACGGCCGCCCACCGCTGCACCACTACTAGAACGGCGGGCACCCGGCCCCAGAAGGAGCCTTTAGATGACCCCCAGAGACCGCATGCTCCGCGTGATGCACCGCCAGTTGCCGGACCGCGTTCCGGTAGTGCCCGGCTTTGGCCCCTGGTACGCCTCGCGTATCGCCCATTACGACATGTTTGACCTGGAGGAGGGGCGCGCCCATCCCGGGCGCCTCATGGCCGAGCTCACTCGCAAGTATGGCTGTGAGATGTGGTTCTGGACCGGCTACCAGGACGGTATCCAGGAAATGTCGAGCGATGGACAAAAGACCGTACAAACGGAGCGCAAAAGGCTCGATGCGGACAGCTTCATGGAAACGACTCGCCTGCTCACTCCGCGGGGAACGATTGAGGCTACCGCGCTGCACAGCCGGATGAATCCCGTGCATCCGCGAACGGGATACATCAAGGACCTCACACGCGACTGGCCCGTCTACCGCATGGCTCATGGGGACCATTGGACCTGGGACAATCGCACAATGATGATGGATATACCTCCAGAAGATCTGGAGCTCGGCGTTACTTCTTTCGACATTCTCCTGCCTGTAGATTTCTGGCACGAATTGCGCCACGATACAGCAGACATGCTCCTGGACCTATATGATGGCTCGGTTACACTTCAGGAGATCATGGAGTGGCACCGTGAATATAACCTGTGCCGGTTGGCGGCACGACTTCAAGTAAAACCGCTGCCGGATATGATCCACCTCGCCGGGTCCTCCTCGTCGCTGAGCGTCATTTCACCCGAACTGTACTACCGATACAACCTGAACTTCATCAATGATGTGGTGGCGTTGGCCCATGCCGCGGAGGTGCCAGTGATGATCCATCATTGTGGCAGATCGGGACGGTTGGTGGAGATCCTCCATGAGGAGACAGAGGTAGATATTGTTAATCCGCTGGAGCCGCCCCCTGGAGGGGATGTAGACCTGGCTGAGGTCAAACGCCGATTCGGGCAGCGACTGGTCCTGTTCGGTAACCTCAACACTTTTCAGTTGATGCTGCACGGGACCCCTGCCGAGGTGAAAGCGGCAGCCCGGCAAGCCATCGAGGACGCGGGCGCGAACGGACAGTTCATACTCTGTACTGGTGATCAACTCGGACGTGATACCCCGGAGGCCAATGTCATGGCCATGGTGGAGGCAGCACATGACTACGGGCGGTACTAGCGTCTCTGGCCGATTCCCCGCAGCAGCTCTGCCTGCGGCCTACGAAAGGCCTACTGACTGCCAAGGCTCACGCAGGGAGGAACAATGAACGACCGCAAACATCAGATGATCTCGAAACAGCCGGCCACACGCTGGGAGGAGGCCTTCGCGACGGGGAACGGCACACTGGGCGCTGCAGTGTACGGCAATATTCGCGGCGAACGGGTACTGCTCAATCACGAGGACCTGTTCCTGCGAACCGACAAGCCCACACTCCCCGACATCTCCGCACATCTGCCGGAGCTTCGGCAGCTCCTGGCCCAGGGGCGCTACGAAGAGGCCACCAACTTTCTCCACGAGCGCCTGGCCGAGGCTGGCTACGGTAACGTGGCGCTATGGGAGTTGGCCGGGCTACGGCGGCTGAAGGACCTGGACACCTGCTTGCCTCAACTGAAGCAACTACTCGGCGAGGGACGGCGAGAGGAAGCGGCCGCCCTGCTGCGGAAGCGCGTGCGGGAGGCGGGCTATCACCGCCTGCAGCCCGATCCCTATCACCCCGCCGGCGAGCTACGGATCATGACGCAAACCCGTCAGGCGTTCCGTGATTACCAACGCCGCCTGGACTTCACCACCGGCGAGGTTGCCGTCTCCTGGAGGGAGGGATCCACACGCTTCGAGCGCAGGTTGTTCGTCTCGCGTGCAGATGAAACGGTAGTCATGCGCTGTCGCCGCGAAGGGCCTGAGAAATTGACTCGCGAGTTTTCCCTGTCCCCGGTCCCGGGAGAGGAGACGGTGCACATCTCCTTCCAAGGGAGCGCAGAAGGGGACTGGCTGGCCCTGCAGGGTCGATATGACCGCGGCGGAGAGTTTGGGATTCTGGCGCGGGTGATCCCCACGGGGGGAAAGCTTGAGACCGGCGAGAAGACGATTGTCGTGACCGACGCGGAGGAGATACTGATTCTGGTCAAGCTATATGCCAACGAACCGGCGGCGGAGGCCCTGCCGCGGTTGCGCGCAGAGCTGGAGGCGTTGCCGGATGACTGTGACGTTCTCCGGGAACGCCATGTGGCTCTGCACCGGGAGCTCTTCCTGCGCATGAGGCTTGACCTGGAGGCCGGGGAAGCGCGTGAGTTGTCGAATGAAGAGCTACTCCTCAAGGGTTACGATAGCGAGCCGGAAACCGCGCTTCTCGAGCGCATGTTTGACTATGGGCGCTTTCTCTTGATCTGCAGCTCACGCCCCGGAGGCCTGCCTGCCAACTTACAGGGGGTCTGGAACGGCGACTGGGCACCGGCCTGGTCCTCGGACTACCACAATGATGAGAACATCCAGATGAACTACTGGCAGGCGCTGCCAGGCAATTTGGCGGAGACCACCGAGCCGTACTTCAGCTACTACGAAGCCAGCCTGGAGGACTACCGCGCCAACGCGCGGAGGGTCTACGGCTGCCGGGGCATTCTGGCGGCCATCGCGCAGACAACACACGGGCTGGCGTATATTGGCCCCTGGATAAACTGGACTGCGGGCGCCGGCTGGCTGGCGCAGCTCTTCTACGACTACTGGCTGTTCACCGGGGACCGGGAGTTTCTGAGAAAGCGCGCGGTGCCCTTCCTCAAGGAAGTTGCAGTCTTCTATGAGGACTTCCTCATCGAGGGGCCGGATGGCCGGCTGCTGTTCTCCCCCTCCCTCTCTCCGGAGAACGTGCCGGACATACCCGGGGGAGCGTTGGTCTCGCTGAATGCGACCATGGACGTGGCCATTGCCCGCGAGGTGCTTACCAATCTGCTGGCGGCCTGCGAGGTGCTGGGACTGGAGGAGGAGTCAGCCTCGCGCTGGCGAGAGATGCTGGACAAGCTGCCAGAGTATGAGATCAATGAGGACGGCGCGATCCGCGAGTGGCTGTATCCGGGCCTGAAGGACAACTACCACCACCGGCACCAGTCGCACATCTACCCCCTGTTTCCCGGCCTGGAGATTACCGAGGAGACTGATCCGCGCCTGTTTGCGGCCCTGCGCCAGGCTGTCGAGCAGCGCCTGGTGGTCGGACTGACCTCACAGTGCGGCTGGTCGCTCGCGCACATGGCCAACATCTACGCCCGGCTCGGAGACGGGCGGCGGGCTCTGGAATGCCTGGAGTATCTGACCCGCGCGTGCGCGGGCCCCAACCTCTTTGCCTCGATCAACGACAAGCACGACATGGGGATCACAATGTTTTGGCCACCCCCGCCGGAACCGCCCTTCCAGATTGACGCCAACTTCGGCACGACGGCCGCCGTACTGGAGATGCTGCTTTTCTCGCGGCCGGGCCTGATCAAGCTGCTGCCTGCCTTGCCTGAGAGGTGGTCGCGGGGGAGTGCGACAGGTCTGTGTTGCCGTGGAGGGGTGGAGGTCTCGATATCCTGGAACCTGGAAGCCGGTCAGGCGGAGGCGACCCTGACCTCGCGAGAGGCTCAAACCGCCCTGGTCAAACTCCCGCCGGGACTGTCGCGGGCTGAGGGGGACTGGACCTACCCCGACCCGGGGTACGTGCAGGTCAGCTTGCCCGCGCAGACCCCTGTACACCTGACCCTGCTGCGCTAGACCGATCTCAACCGACCGCGCGGCAGAGTGTTTACTGGTCCATAATCCGAACCTAGTACCTCGGCAGCTCCTCATCCGTGGGCAGAAGCCACGGCCCGCGGACCTCGCGATTGAGGACCCACCGTTCCCGTTCCTCAGGTGTCTGGGGCAGCGCCCGAACCAGCGCCGTAGTCGCGGCGACCCGAACCAGCCCGTCACGTCCTTTACGATCGGCGGGTATCTGCGCCAGGAGCTCCTGCGCCCAGTCTGGATCAATCGCCGCCGCCACGCCTATCACTTGCACCGCCGAGTCCCCCGCGAGCTTGTCCATACCTCCCAGGCGCCGGAGACGCGCCATGAGTACATGCCGCGCGAGCTGGGGCTGACTCAGCGCCAGCAGTTTCAAGCTGCGGAAATCCTGGTAGTCTGAGGTGTCACCGAAGGGACCATCCGGGTCGCCGGAGCGTGCGCCCAAGAGCCGGCTCCACTCCTCCCAGCGCGAGTACCCCAGCCGGCGCGCCACGCAGGCTATGGCTCCCAAGATGTCAGCATTGTACGCGAAATCGGGCCCGGAGTAATCCAGGCAAGTCTGCGCGGCTTCCTCGAGCAGCGCGGCGACCTGCTCGCGCGAGGTCACCTGAGCCAGCAGCACCAGGGCCGTGGCCCTGGACCTGAGATCAGTCATGGCACGTGCCGTAGCCAGTGCCACGTTCAAGCTGTCCGCCGGGAAGGACCAGAGCAGGTCATTGGTGTACCACTCGCGCTGTGAGCGTTCAGGGATTCTGGCCAGTATCTCCAAGGCTTTCTGCGGGTCCCGCGGCGCAACAGCGGCGGCCACCGCCGCCAGTGCGCGCTGAAGCTCCCGCTTGTCCTGCTCGCGTTCGGCCTCCACGGGCGCGAGCAACGCAAGGGCGTCGTCCACGTTCACCGTCGCGTAGACGGCTGCCACCTGCCCGCGCGAGTAGATTGCCACATCCCCGATCACCGGCAGGTCCAGGGCCGCATCAAACGCCTCCTCCAGCAGCCCTGGCCCCCGGGGGTCCTGGATCTCCACCAAGACTTGCCCCAGCCGCGCCCGGTAGCCAGGCACATACCTCACACGCCAGTCCGTCATGGAGGGCAGCTCAGCCAGCGCCGCCTCCACGCACTGTCGCGCTAGCTCCGGACGGCTGTGCCGATAGCGCCACGCCCCCTCCAGGAGGGTCGAGACTCCCCAGCCCGGAGGCGCCTGCTTCAGGACCTCCAGAGCGCGGGGGAAGTCAACGGCCAGAAGCTTCTCCCCCGCCCTGAGCTGGACGCGCTGGCGTATCTGCCCCTCCGGGGCCGCTGCCAGTGCGGCTTCCGGTTCCAGCGCCGCCCACGCTTGCCACACACTCACGGTGCTCCACCCCGTGTCTCCGTGAGCCAGGGCCAGGGCCTCTCGAATCAGCTTCAGCGCGGTCGCTCGCGCCTGAGGGGGCACCGGCGTCTTCAGAGGGGGAGCTTCGCCCTCCGGCGCTTCCAGCTTCGCGACGGGGCGCGCTTCCAGGACCAGTCGAGCTCCGGTCTCTCCCGCCGGCACGAGGGCATGCGCCATCAACTTCCCCTCCGCCTGGGCAAAGAGCAGGAGGTCCCCCGTCGGCAACGCACCTAGCTGGAAACGCCCCTGATCATCGGTGAGGGTCTCCTGCCGCTTCGCCCCGTCCACGCTGTCAAAGACGAGAGCGCCGCCCACTGGTTTGCCGTTCTCATCCACCACCGTCCCCGCCACGGTCCCCGACAAAGGCGTAACACGCAAGGCACCGAAATCATGCTCCTGCCCCTCCACAGCCTGCCACACCTCGCTCAGCGCCGGGAAGCAGTCGTGTGAGCTCGCGACGGCCGTGTAGGAGTTCCGCGGGGAGAGGTAGCGCCAGATCACTTCACCCTGGGCGTCCGATACGCGCTCCCGTGGGGAGACATGACCAATCGCCGGCCGCGCATTCGGGGGGAAGCTCTCCTTCAGGCGCACCCGCACGTTTGGCAGAGGCCGTCCGTCCTGGTCCAGGATGGTGACGCGCGCCCTGGCCTGTGGCTGGACTTTGAGCACCAGCCGCACAGGCGGCGCGGGTTGTCTCGCCCTCAGGGTCACCTGTGTTTCAATAGACGCCGACTCCCCGGTCCGCCCGCAAACCGTGTAGGCTCCCGCCGCCAGGCCGGTGACAGTCAGCCGGCCCTGCTCATCCGTGGTCCCCTGGCTCATGGTCCCACCCCTCCAGTACTCCTCCCCAGCCTGCGCAAAGATATGCGCCCCGACTACCGGCTTTCCGGCTTCATCCACGGTGGTCACCGCCAGCTCGCAGGCCGGCTCCAGCTGGAGGTCACCCAGGTCGGCGCCCTCCGGGCCGACGGTGAGTTCGTCGGGCAGGTTGCGCCCCACGTAGCCTTCGACTACGATCCAGTACCGCGGCATTGTACCCGGCAGCAGCCGCGCGCTGAGTCCTCCATCCTCATCAGTCTTGCCGGGAAGGAAGCCGCCACTGTCAGGGTTCACCATGACGCCCGCCAGTGGCTCTCCAGTGTCCGCGGCGACCAGTCGCAGCTTGACCGGCGCGGTCTTTTCGGCCCTCAGCTCCGTCGTGGTGTCTCGCCCAGCCTGGATCTCCAGCCCCTCCCTGTCACTATAGGCGTAGGGCTGCTGAGTGGGGGGCTGCCAGGGCGTCTCCATGTCACGAACCGAGAGCGCGTAGTCATCCCCGGCCGGCACCTCGGGAAAGAGGAAGTTACCCTCGGCGTCGCTAAGGACCGTGGGAACAGCGGGCCAAACCCCAGCCCTCGTTTGGGGCCGCCTGTATAGATTTACCCAACGCCCGGCGGCCAACTCCGGCTGCTCGGGACACACGAGCTGGCCTCGCAGGCGCCCGGCCCTAGTCAGACGCAAGGGCCAGGCAACATACCCCACCGCCACCCGGACACGACCATACCCCGGTGCGGAGAGGCGGAGCGAGATGCTTCCTGAAGGGCCCAGACAGTCGAGATGAAAGGTCCCGTCGGCCGCGGTCTCGACGCTGAACTCCCCCTCCAGCGCCTCAGGCAGGTAGGCATAGGCAGGCGTGAAGCCATATGCGTCGTCATCCGGGGGTGAAAACCCATAGGGGGTGACCCTCGCCCCGGCGAGCGGCCGGCCCTGCTCATCGAGCACCTGCCCGGAGAGCTCCAGTGGTGAGGTGAGGACGAGGCGTAAGGGACGTGTAGTGGGGACTCTGGCATTGGCCGCACCTAGCGCCCGCCCCGGTTGGTGGACGACTACCCAGACATAAGGCCGGTCCGGAGGTACGGCGCGCTCATTGTCGGATACCGTAAAGTCGCCCTCCGGTCCCGTCTCTGCGCGGCCCAGAAGGCCTACCTGGTGATCCTCAGAGGGCAGAAGGGCGCACAGCCATACTTGCGCGGCCACCACAGGCTGCCCCTGCGGGTCCACGACAGTGCCGCTGAGGGTGGCGCCGAAGCCCGGCCCGGACAGCAGACAGAGGAACACCACCGCGAGGAATCCACGCCTGCCAGCACACCTGGGGGAACAGTCACGCATGAGCCCTCACCTCACGCACCTGAAGATAGCGGACACTCCAGCATTGTACACCCGCAGGTAGCCGCAGAGAAGGGCTGTACAGACGAACCGGCGAAGAGCGGCTGGCTCCGGGCCAACCTCAAGGAATCTCGGTGATCTTGTACTCCGGCTTGCCCAGGCCCAGCGCCACGCACTGGCGAATCTGCTCGTAGGGGTCCTTGCCGTGGAGACGCTGGAAGAGGTGCCCCTTCTTCCCTGGGGGGTTGAGCTGGTCCGGCACGTTCTCCTTGATGAGCTTGCGGTAGTCGATCAGGTCAATGGAGGCCTGGTCAATCGCTACCAGGTTGTCGCCGGCCAGAATCCCCACATCCGGCACCAGCGGGGGAGTGGAAAAGCCCCAGCAGTCGCACAGGGGGGTGATATTCATCAAGATGCTCACGTAGTAGACTGACTGCCGGTCAAACCTCCCCAGCACCGCCTGGCAGGCCCCAGCCATACCCGCCTGGAAAGCCTTGTACCGCTCCTCCGGCTGATCCATCGTCAGCGCATGCACCGGGCAGGAGATCACACAGTGCTGGCAATAGCGGCATAGATCCGCGCTGATGACGAGCCGGCCCTGTTTGTTGAAGCTGATGGCCTGGGTGGGACAGCCGCTGATACATTGCTCGCAGCGCGTACAGGTCTCCTCGTCCCAGGTATAGTGCTGGCCCATTAGCCCATGGATGGCCCCACGCGTCTTGCAGGAGACGCAGCCCATCGCGATGTTCTTGATCGC
>LSQX01127456.1_pt1 | contig 24741 bp, 22 predicted proteins | sample 654561 | NCBI WGS metagenome assembly LSQX01 (sample SAMN04489861, study PRJNA283612) | anaerobic digester metagenome | isolation source: 4 biogas reactors fed with cattle manure at either 37C or 55C with and... | place: Denmark: Kongens Lyngby | collected 2014
GCTGTATCCTCATATTTAATGCTTCTGTTCTTTTTATACTGTTCAAGTGTTTCAACAAGGAAATGCCAGCCTTGTCCAAAAGCAAACCCATTAATGCTCGTGCAATCCTTGATGTCAACAAATATCTTTTCGTGATAACTCTCAGTGTAGGATGTTCTTATTTTTTCAATTAAATTTCTTAGCTTAATAATAAACAATTTAATTATATTTCTAAACATTACCATTCTCCCCTAATATTCTTGGCATCTTTAGGCTTTCATATATCTCTTTATGTTTGTTAGTCTCACTTTCTGTTGTGTAAGTTTTTACGAATCGATTATAAAACCACTCTTTCTCACTTTTCATCATGTTTGTATTTTCCCTGTATTCACATATACGTTTACAAAAAGCTTGTGCATCTTGTCCCAATATGTTTTCTTTTTTATTTATTACTTCAGGCAAACCTCCAACATCCCTTCCAATGACAATGCATTTTCTGCTCATCGCCTCAATAGCTGTCCTTCCAAAAGACTCCTTGTTTGATGTCAAAACAAAAACATCCGCCATATAATAGTAATTTGCCATTTCGTATTGATTTGCATTATGAAATAGTACGTATTCTATTTTAAACAAATCCAATACTTCTATAAATTCCTTTAAGTCTTGCTCTTGCTTTTCATTCATTGTTAAAATAGCAAATATAAAGAATGCCTTATCTTTTAACGACAATACAATCTTCTTAGCCAACTCCCAATTCTTAACAGCACTCATTCTGCCTGAAAACATGACAGTAAACGCACTATTATCAATATTATATTGTTCTCTCATTCTTTTGTGCATTTCCATATCATATCCTTCATACATTTTCCCAGCTGAATTTGCTATTGTTTTAACTTTTGGATAACCAATCTGCTTCTTCCAAAACAAAGCGCTCTTTTCAGTTAAACTGATAATTGTATTATATTGAAAGTTTATTAGAAATAAGCAAATAAGCCTGACCGGCCATTTGTAAGATTCCAAATGATCGTGATCGGTATATATAAACTGTATGTTCCGGGGAATTAACCTTAAAAACTTTAATATCCCAATAGCCCAAGCTGATCTTGGCATACAGGCATGTATGATATCCGGGTTTTTATTTATTATTATTCTCCTAAATAAAAATGCTAACTTGATTCCCTTTATTGGATTAAAAACAAAAGGTGGAAATCTCCTTTTAAATTGAACTATTTCTACGCTTTCAACACTATCTTCCAGTGCATATTCCCTATCCTGTGAGGGTAAGACAATGCTCGTTTGACCGTATATTTTTGAGAAACGAGTTGCTATTGAGCAAGCACACATTGGAGCTCCACCATCCTCAGGATGAGAATCAATAAAATAAAGTATTTTCATTCTTAAACCCCCATGGTCAGCTAATCTTATTTTTAATTTCCTTAATGCAACATCACGAAAATTAATTTTTTCAATGTAGATTCATTTTTGTGATTAATATAGATTCATTTTCGCTGTTAATATAGCTTACGATTACTGGCAACATAAAAAAAACGGAAAACGATATTCCGTATGCTTGGGTAGGATTCATGAATCCTAATAGGAAAAATATAAATGCCGAATACAAATATGCATTTTTTATTTTTCTATCTTGAATTTTCATAAAAACCTTTTTTAATATTAAGAACATAAAAGTGAAAATTGGTATCGCACCAACAATACCAAACCTACCTAAATCATCTATGAACTGTGCATGGATTCCAATAACTTCTCTGTTGCTGTAATAGGCGCCAACACCAAAAATAGGAGCAGACAAGAAGCTTTCAATACTATTTCTTAACAAGCCACTTCTTGATGTTACTGACCCATAATCTATATTTCCATTAATTATACTAATAATGCCTTCCAACTTAATTTGAGTTCTCATAGATGGGATCATGTTTTTCATTGTAATTAAAAACAGATTTAATAAATCCAATAAAAAGGGTGATACCATCAATAAAAAAATCCCCAGAATAAGCATTGAAACAAAAGGGCGTTTATTATTAGTCAATAGTGCCAGAGTAATAGCCAACAATAATAGGAAGTAAGCCGTAGTAAAATTTGAAAGTACTATTACCGTAAAAGCTAAAACAGTAACTATAGAAATCATCAAAAAACTTTTCTTTGATGACTTTTTCAAGTATCTAAAACACATGATTAATATTGGTATTAAAACAACAACACCATATACAAAATCATAAGCCGCTACATTTCTGCTCTCTAAATACTCTGTAATTTCAGGAGAAGTAGAAGAACTAGTCATAAGCCTTGAAGCATCGATATTCTCTAACAAAGTGAAACTCGTAGTAAAAGAAGTAACAATAAAACTTATCGCGACAAAGAATAATATTGTGTGTATTGTCTTCTTTCTAGCTTGTGTAGAATAGAAATACCCCATAAAAGCATACAGGAATAAAAACGCAGGACTAACTAATCGTGAAAGTTTCATATCCCCATAACCAAAGACATAATACAAAACCATAAACATAATATAAATACTGCCAAACATGCTCATAAACATAATATCATACAACCATTTTCTCCCAATAGACAGGCTGGTTAAAAACCACAATGAAGCTATTGCCAGAAACAACACTTGAAACAGTCCTCGATTTGTAAGGTTTCTGAATATCGGAATTATTGTCCACATGCATATATAAATGCAGCAAATTAAGTTTATGTTTAGTAATAGCTTCATATTTCTATTCTCATTTAGACAATTTAAATCTTCTTTCAAAAAGCTCTCCCCCAGACAGATATCTTGCTGTTTAGCAATAACTTGATACATCTATGTTTAAACACCTATAGCTCATATAATTTTTGTATTTTGCCTGAAACTATATCCCAAGAGTAATTGTTTTTAACCAATTCATGGTTTTCTTCCTGTATCAACTTAAGATTAAATTCTCCAGCTATATAACTATCCATTGCAGCAGTCAATTCTTCCAAATTATCAATTGTTATAAGTTTGCCATTTTCATTATCCCTAACTATATGAGGTGAAATGCCAACTGGAGTACTTATTATTCCTTTTCCATAACTCATAGCCTCGATAATAACAATACCAAAGCTTTCACTCACTGATGCCAAAATGAGTACATCTCCATTGCGAAACAACTCATCCTTCTCTTTTCTTTTCACAACCCCTTTATACTCAACTACATCTTGTACATTCAATTCATTGATTTTGCCAATCAAATAACCTTTTTCCGGTCCATCACCAGCAATAATCAGCTTGAATCTTCTGCCCTTTTCTTTGAGAGCAAATGCTGCTCTAATCATTAAGTCAACCCTTTTTCTTTTTTCAAGAACAGACACACTAAAAAAAATAATACTATCAGTACATGCTTTGGATTTTATGCTAATATCAGGTAACTCCACAGCATTTGGAATTATTGCGCAATTCGACAAATTCACTGCATCCTTCATCTCTTGAGTCAATACAACTACCGCATCAAACTGTGCCATAATTTTGCTGTATACTTTTTGCAGCCGTAACCCGGTATAAAACTTAACAAAGCTTCCTCCGTGGATATGGAAAATAACTTTATGCTTTTTTAATTTTGCTATTTTACCCAGCATTAGTTTTTCATAATAACCCCAATAAGAACTTGTATGGATATGAACAATAGCACTTTTATGATTATTTAGGTATTTCCCAAACTGTCTGAAAACATTAACAGAGTTAATCAACTCTTTGACAGATAATGTGCTTTTTCTTAAAAACTTATTTCTGGTCTTGAGCTTTAAGGTATCGAATAATAAAAATTGATACCTTGATGACAAAACTGAGTTGGTCAATCCTCTTATATACTCGGGTATTCCCCCTAAAAATTCTGTTCCTGGTCCAACAATTATAACTTCTTTGTCTGCATATTTCATCAGGTTTACCTCACTTATATCTTAAATTCACTGTATCCTTCGAATAACATGCCTGATTTTTCCGTTTTCGGTTTTCTCCAGTTCATTTACTCTATTCCATTTGATGTGCATATCTCCAACATAGTTTTTTGCTTCCTTAACTGCAATATCCATGCTTTTACTATCAAATTCACTGCCAGCAATTAAATTAATTGTCAAAGAACTAGTGCTGTTTTGAATAATCTGGCTACTTATAACGCCCTTAACAGGCTTAATCAAATGGCTCAATCTGGTAACTTTTGTTCCACCTTCTGTAACAATATAATCATCTACCCGACCAATAATTTGTGATAACACTTGACCATGCCAACCGCATTCACATGGCTTTTCACTAAGAATCCCCAAATCGCCGGTCTGATAACGTATAAACGGTGTTTTTTTAGCATATAAGCTGGTTACTGCAATTTCTCCAATCTTTTGTCCTGAAACATTCCCGTCTTTATCATCTATAATTTCAACATAAGCAGCTTGTGGCAAGACATGATAATTTCTCTTTGAGCACTGTAACGCTATTTGTCCGACTTCTCCCAGCCCGTAAGTTTGATACACCTTGCAATGGAAAGCCTTTTCAATTAAATCCTGCTGTTCATTGTTTATTCCCTCACTATCTGTTACAATGGCTTTTAATGTGAAGCTATCGTAATTGTGCTTCAACATATACTCAGCCAAATGCAACCATGTATTTGCATAACCAGTGCCAAAAGTAACCTTATGTTTTTTCATAGCATCAATATACAATTTAAAATTGGACTCCTTTAAATGATAAGACGAACATTGAAGCTGCTTAAAAACATCTACATAAATCCAATACGGAGGCTTTTTTTTTTCAAAGCTGAATATACTTGCTCCTGAGAATCTGCATTTGGTATCATCTTTTGATAACTCAATCAATTCAAACGCTTTGTCCGCCATTAAGTAATTGTACCTGACCGCCTCTCTATCACGATAAAATAATAGAGGTTTCCCAGTGGAACCACTTGTTTTCCCTTTATAATATCTACCTATCGGATACTTTCTGTCTATATAGCTTTTAGTATCACCAATGTACATATCCTTGCTTAATAGCGGATACTTTGAAATGTCATCAGTTAACTCTATGGCGTTTAATTTTTTATAAGCAGGAATATTCGTGTTAATATATTTTGACAGCCGTCTGACCAGCTCATTTTGAATGTCTACATAATGCTCGGGGAATAATTGTGCAGGTTTTAATTCATTGTATAACTTCGCGTAACTCCCCCATCGACGATAATAATTCCTTTTTACAGCTTCAAGGTTTACCAATACTCTCTTTACCAAATATGGAGAATATAAAAATACTTTCTTACATAGTGACATGGTTTCTCACCTACCTTACAATCGCCAATAACTATAACCTCTTTGTTGAATTTCATTTCTATCAAAAATACTCTTCACATCAATCAGTACCTTGTCTTTGTTCTCAAAATCTCCATATAAAGAATCAATTGTATCAAGACTCATTTCTTTAAAGGTATCATGTGCCACTGCCAATACCAGACAGTCTGCATTCTTAATTTCTTTAATATCTGTTAATTCAATACCGTATTCATGCTTGACTTCTTCAGCATCAGCTTGCGGATCTGCAACGATTGGTTCAATGCCGTATTCCCTAAGACTGTCAATAATATCTGCTACTTTTGAATTTCTTGTATCCGGTGTATTTTCTTTAAATGTAATCCCAAGTATTACCACCTTTGCTTTTCTTACTACTTTATTTGCCAGTATGAGCTTTTTAATAATTGCATCCGCTATAAACTTGCCCATACCATCATTAATCTTTCTGCCTGAAAGAATTATCTGGCTGTGGTATCCCAATTTTTCAGCTTCATATACAAAATAATAAGGGTCCACACCTATACAATGACCTCCAACAAGTCCCGGGGTGAATCGAAGCGCATTCCATTTTGTATTCATAGCATCAATTACTTGTTTTGTATCAATTCCCATCCGATCAAATACCATTGCAAGCTCATTCATAAATGCAATATTAATATCGCGCTGACTGTTCTCTACAACTTTAGCCGCCTCAGCTACTTTAATGGTTCCAGCTCTGTGCACACCAGCCTCAATTACCAATTCATAGACTTTTGCAATTTCATCAAGGGTTTCATCATCCATACCAGAAACAATCTTTGTAATATTTTCTAGTCTATGAATCTTATCGCCGGGGTTGATTCTTTCAGGGGAATAACCTACTTTAAAATCAACTCCGCACTTTAATCCTGATTCCTTCTCCAAGATCGGAACACAGATATCCTCTGTTACACCAGGATAAACGGTAGATTCATAGACCACAATAGAGCCTTTTGTTAAATTGCGTCCTACAGTTTTACTGGCTCCTTCTACAGGTGATAAATCCGGAGTTTTGTCTAAATTCACAGGAGTTGGTACTGCTACAATGTGAAACTTTGCTTGCTTAAGTTTTGACTCATCTTCAGTAAAATCAACCGTTGTCCTCTTGATTTCATCATTACCAACTTCGTTTGTCGGATCAATTCCCGACTTATATAATTCAATTTTCTTCTTATCAAGGTCAAAACCAACAACATCAATTTTTTTAGCAAAGGCCACAGCTATTGGCATACCGACATATCCAAGTCCGACAACTGAAATTTTCTCCTTTTTTTTGAGGATTCTTTCATAAAGACTCATAATAATAAACGCTCCTTACTTATACATTTTCAATTATCTCAATCAGCTTGGCAGTTAGTTTCTTAAAGTCAAAATCGCAAGCCGCTTTTCTGGCATTCTCCCCCATTCTTTTTGCCATTTTGTCATTATTGCATGCTTTAAGCACAGTTTCTGCAATTGATTCCGGGTTTTGGTCGAGTGCAGCAAATCCGCAATTATACTTATTCAAAAGGCTATATCCTGTGGTATAAGTTTGTATTACACACCTTTCGGCAGCTAAATACTCAAAAAGCTTGTTTTGGCTCTGCCCATATTTGTCAAGTGAAGTGCTTGAGTTATGCAGTATATTTGCGTAAGATCTTTTCAAAATCGAAGGTATCATCTTTTTCTCTACCCTACCTTTGAAAATAACATTTCTGATACCTTCATCCTTGCATGCCTTTTCAAGCATCTCTTTTTCATCACCCGACCCATAAATCAGAAACCTGATCTTTTCATCATTCTTTTGGATTATTTCTGCTACCTTTAGCAATAGCCCTAAATTATTTACTTTTCTTATAGAACCGGTGTATACTAAATTTTTATAACTTTTGTCATCCAAATCCGAATCTACAATCTGATTTTCCAGGCTGTTTTTATCAAAGGTCTCAATTGTAATGCCATTACTTATGTGATGTACCTTATTCAGATTAATTTGCTTATCCCATCCTTGGTCTTTAATATACTCGCTTCCGCCTTCCCAAGTCATAATGACTGAATTTGCTTTTCTATAAATCCATTTTTCGCCTTGGTATAATGCCTTCGCAATTATGCTGTTACGCTTCAAAGACCCGTAAGCCACTATACTCTCCGGCCATAAGTCTCTTACTTCACAAATACAGGGAACTCCCAGCTTTTTAGCTATTCTAATCCCTGCCACCAAGGTCAGCGGGTGAACACTCGAAGCAAGAATAATATCTGGTTTACCCTTTGATTTTGCATACTTTTTGGCAACATCAAAAAGCCCTGCATAAAAAGAAACCATATTCATAATCCGTTTTTTGCTATTCCCCTTGTACTGTGGTGTATTAACAAAAACAAAAGGAATATTATTTGCCGAATCTACTACATACTTGCTCCCTCTAGTATTTATATGATTATCTGAAAAGTGATTTGTTGAAGCACAAAATATTGTAGGTCTATATCCTTGTTTTGATAGGTTTTCTGCAAACCAGTAGTGTCTTCCGGCTTTATCAAAAAACATGCTTGTCGCATAATGATTCCAAATCCAAATATTCTGTCTCATCTTTCAATTCTCCTCACAGGAACTCCAATATAAGTCCCCGGTTCAGCAATATCCTTAACTACCACAGCACCCGCGCCAAATATACAGCCTCCGCAGATGTCGATGTTATTGCTTACCACGCTACCTATCCCAATCCAGCTTCCCTTACCAACTCTGACTGTTCCAGCCAGGTTAGTGCCTGGAGATATGTGAACATAATCCTCAATCACGTTGTCATGATCCAAACTGCTGCCGGTATTAATAATACAGCCTTTACCAATTCTGCTTGAACTGTTAATTACTACTCCTGCCATAACTACAGTTCCTATTCCGATTTCAACATCATTTCCAATCTCTGCCCCAGGATGAATCAACTTGGCAATGGACAGACCTGCATTTTCATATTTCTCTTGTAACTTCTCTCTTGTAGCATTGTTTCCAACAGCTATAAAAAAATCTGCTTCGTCCTTATATTTAAAGGCATCAGCAGTTTTACCGATAATTTCCAAACCCATGCATGTCATAAAAGGCTTGTTATCATCAACTAATACAATGTTTTGCCACTTACTCATTTTCATTGCGATATCCGCAATGACTTTGCCGTGACCACCTGCACCAATTATTATTAACTTGTCTTTTATATTTCTGCTCTTTTGTTTGCATAAACCTTTAAAAGGTTCCATCGTTGGTTCAGAACCCGAGTTGATTCCTTCCTTTGCGAAAACTTTCTTAATGGTAAGAAACGTTATCTTCCAATCTTCTATAAAGCTCACACTATCTACATATTCTATATCCAAATCAAACTTTTCTTCCCAGCTTATAGCGTTCCTGCCATTAACCTGTGCCAATCCGGATAATCCAGGTCTTACTTCATGCCTGCGCTTTTGATGCTCATTATAAAGCGGCAAATACTGAACAAGCAAAGGCCTTGGACCTACAATAGCCATATCTCCCCGAACTATGTTCCAAAGTTCGGGCAATTCATCAAGTGAGGTTGATCTTAAAAACTTTCCGAACTCAGTCAGGCGTAAACTATCTGCCAACAATTTACCCTCTTTATCCTTTTTGTCCGTCATCGTTCTGAACTTATATAAAGTAAATATCTTTTCATTTAATCCTGGTCTTTGCTGTTTGAACAACACCGGACTGCCCAACTTAATTCGAACCAATAAGGCTATTATTAATAGGAATGGACTTAATACAATTAGAGCAAGCATTGCAAGTGTAAAATCTATTGGACGTTTTAAGTATCTTTTATATATAAATTGGGCGGTAGGTATTTGTAAGTTTGAACAGTCCTTCAGATTGAATCTCTCTTTAACACCAGTCTTCATCTATTTCCACAACTCCTTGATAACCACACAAATTCTATTTAATTCATCTTCCGTCATCTTTGTATCCGATGGCAAACAGACACCATTTTCAAATAGTTGTTCCGATACACCTTCACCAACAAAATCATATCCCCTGAAAAAGGGCTGCATATGCATTGGCTTCCAGACAGGTCTCGCTTCTATGTTCTCTTTTTCCAACTCAGTCATTATATTATCCGGCTTCACTTTTCCATTCACAGTCAAACAGCTTAACCAGTAGTTTGGTTCATTCCACCCGTTAACCGGCATAAACTTGACACCCTCAAGTCCGCCAAGCTCTCTGTTATAAAACTCAAAAATATGTTTTTTCTTTTCAATCCTTTGATCCAGAACCTTTAATTGCCCTCTTCCAATCCCCGCAAGAACATTGCTCATACGATAATTAAAACCTAATTCGCTGTGTTGATAGTGTCTTGCTTTGTCTCTTGCCTGAGTTGCCCAGAATCTTACTTTTGCAATCTTCTCCTCATTGTCAGATACAAGCATACCGCCACCGGAAGTTGTGATAATCTTATTGCCATTAAATGAAAAAGCGCCGAACTCACCAAATGTTCCTGTATGTTTACCTTTATAGTAAGTGCCCAGTGATTCAGCAGCATCCTCAATAATCGCAACCTTATGCTCTTTGCAAATATCTACAATTTTATCCATATCTGCCGATAAACCGTAAAGATGAACAACTAAAACAGCTTTAACAAACGGATATTTTTCAAAAGCCTTTTTCAATGCCTCAGGGTCCATATTCCAAGTCTCATAACTGCTATCTATAAAAACAGGTATTGCGTTTAAATATATGATTGGGTTAGCTGTTGCAGCAAATGTAAGAGTAGGGCAGAATACAATATCTTTTTCCTTGACCCCGGCGGCTTTAAGCGCGAGGTGAATAGCACAGGTTCCCGATGATAAAGCTGCGGCATGTTTAGCTCCAACCTTTTTTGCAACTTCTTTTTCAAACTCATCAACATTCGGACCTTGAGGTGCAATCCAATTAGTATAAAAAGCCTCTTTAATATATTCCATTTCATAGCCCTCGTCACTCATGTGCGGTGAGGCAAGCCATATCTTATCTTTCATAATGCCATTCTCCTTTGATCCATGGTCTGATTAACATTTTATTTCGGATTTTACCTGTTTCTGAAATAGTAAAATTTAACTTCGGTTATATTTTCACTTTAGGTCTTATTTGTAGACAAATAGACCACGTGAAAAACCCGAAGTAGCATTTTCCCTATTTCTGTATAGGGATTAAATTATTGAGGAATTCAATTATTTCTTTTTCATCTTCTAGATTTTTGTATCTGTAGGAGTTTATTTGACTAATAAATTTTTCGAAGTGAATTTTTTCAGACTTTTCAATAAAAATCTTATTGTTCTTTGTTATGTTTATTCCTTCTTCTGACAAAAGAAGTTCTTCATGGAGTTTTTCTCCGGGTCTTAAGCCTATAAATTCAATTGATATATCAATATCCGGTTTCAATCCTGATAATGTTATCAATGACTTTGCAAGTTTGAGTATTTTAATGGGTTTTCCCATATCTAGAACAAATATTTCTCCTCCATCCATCATAGCTCCTGATTGTATTACAAGGCTTGACGCCTCTGGTATTGTCATAAAATATCTGGTTATATCTGGATGGGTTACCTGTATAGGTCCTCCGCACTCGATCTGCTTTTTAAACAAAGGTATAACACTTCCACTGCTGCCAAGAACATTTCCAAATCTTACTGCTGAATATTTCGTTTTGCTGGATTCATTCATGTGCTTGATTATGAGTTCTGCCACTCTTTTGGTTGCTCCCATTATACTGGTCGGGTTGACTGCTTTGTCAGTAGATATTAATACAAATTTCTTAGTCTCATAGTGATCTGCACATTCTGCCAGATTCAGAGTACCAAAAACATTATTCTTTACAGCCTCCTGGGGATGTTCTTCCATTAGTGGAACATGTTTATGGGCAGCTGCATGAAATACAATTCCTGGTTTGTATTTTGAAAATACATAATCAAGTCTTCTTTTATCCCTTATTGAGCCAATTATAATCTTGACATCCAGATTATCTTTGTATGTTTGATAAAGTTCATTCTGCAGGTCATATGCATTATTTTCATATATATCAAATATCAGAAGGCTCTTTGGCTCATATGCTGCTATTTGTCTGCAAAGTTCGGAACCTATAGAGCCTCCACCACCTGTAACCAGAATAACTTCATCTTTCAGATAGTTTGCTATCTCCTCTGAGGAAAGAGAAATTTCATCTCTATGAAGCAGGTCTTCCACAGTGACATCTCTTATTTCTTTAATAGATACTTCACCGTTTACTATATTGTATATACCCGGTACAACTTTCAGTTTGCATCCGCTTTTCTTACAGATATTAATTATATCAACAGTTTCTTTCTTCGATATTGAAGGTATGGCTATAAATATCTCATCAATACGCATTTCCTTGGCAGTCTTTAGTATTTTATGCCTTCCTCCAATTACAGGTACTCCGTTTATTTGCGTTTTATGTTTCGATGGATTATCATCAATTGCCGCTACAGGATAGTAGATTGTCTGTTTTCTGTTTTTTAACTCTTTAATTATTAATGAAGCGGCTTCCCCAGCTCCCACAATCATTATCCTTTTTTTTGTTGCGCGTGTTTTACGTAATGTTTTAAATACGTTGACAATACGGTAGCAGAACCGCAATCCACCTACTGAAAACAATGTAAACAGCCAGAATATGATGTAAATGCCAATTGGCAATACCCTGTTAAAACAACTTGCAATAATATACTGCGCAATAATTCCGGCAATAGTTGCAAAAAATATTCTTATAATTTCCTCCGCTCCTGCATAAATCCATAGCATTGAGTACAGCTTGAACAGCAAATATACCCCGACATTTACAGTAGTGGTTAAAATTAAAGTAAAGGGTAATATGGGTAAATAAGATTGAGGTATCAGCCCATCAAATTTTATTAACAGACTAATATAAATTCCTGCATTTAGAAACAGACAATCGAGTATCAAGTATAATATTTTATTGCTTGCAGTTCTCAATTTCAAGGCCCCCCAAACAGTGCATTATAGATCATAGTTGCCTGAATTCAACTATGTACTCTTAAACCAACTATCATAAATTACCGGTATTAAGCTTGATTAAGGATAAATAATAGTGGCAAGAACATTGCTAAACATGTACAAGAATTCTGTTGCCAATAAATAAAGATTTTAGCAGGGTTTTCTAAAAGAATCCAATAAAATTGGTTTACAATATTCTGTGCTTTTCCGGGCCGTAACACCAAAAAAACTATAGGCTTGCTCTGTTACAAAAAAGCATTGAAATGCATATTTTGTTGCAATTGGCACTTGTATCAAGATTTCATATCTGCCAAATACCACATTGTATACTATGCATTTAAATTTAAAATGTTAACTTTTTATTTTGACTCCTATTAAGGATATTGACTTGCCATATAGACCTTTATCTTATTCAATATAGAAGCTGAATTTTTTTCAAAATATATAGTAACAAAAAAAAATAGTATTAATATTATGTTAATAGATACATTAGGAAAGGAGGAAATCGTTTTGATTGAATCAACTTTTTTCTTGTTTTTGTTTGTTTATCTTTTATTACTTGTAGTACCAGGCTTCATAGCAGAAAAAATATTCAGTTTTATATGTTTTTGCAATAATAGCAATAAGCTAATAACAGCACTAATATTTGATCTTATTATTTTTATTATTAACATTACCGGATTGTACTATCTAAAAGGACTCCACACCTTTGAAGCTCTTGAACCTTATTTCAATTGTTTGAGTTTCACAAGGAAATATGCTCTTCTTAGCATACTTGTTGGAATAATCCTTGCGGTTATTTCCGGTATTATTTGCAGGATTTTTATCTGCAACACAAATCGTTCCTCTGCAAGTAAAGGATAGTTAATGATAAACAAAATTTTACTCTAAAAGGTCTAAAAACATTATAATCAGGCCGCTGATCAGGAATTCTGAAAGTATTGCTTCGGTTATAACTTCATTTGTGGCCTGATTATATTATTTGCTCAACCGGATTTGAATTAATGTAAAAACTTGTAATAGGGTGGTTAAATTGAGAAAATCGGCAACTAACAATAATTGGTATGCTTTATTTGCAATTACAGGAGAAGAAGATAAAGTTAAAGAAAGGCTTGAATACAGACTAAGAGATAGAAATCTGAGAGTAATCGTGCCTAAAAGAAAAATAAAGGAAAGATCACAGGGAAAATGGACCTATAAAATCAGAACTCTTTTCCCCGGATATATATTACTAAATGGATTCTTAGGAATAGAAGAATATTATATGCTCAATAATGTTCCAGGTCTTTTGAGAATACTTAAGAACGAGAGTAAACCATATATAATTGATAAAAATGAAATAGAAGTAATCAATACTCTTATTAAAGATAATGAAATAATAGAGCCCTCCTATGCTATGTTTACATCTGGAAAAATCATTGTGATCAATGGCCCGCTTTCAGGTCTTGAGGGCTTGATCGAATCAATTAACAAAAGAAAAGGAAGGGTAAAAGTCAGACTTGGGCTAAACGGAAACAAAAAATTGATTGATCTGTCTATTGAACTTGTAGAACCTGTTTAATAGTGGTCAGGAAACATTTTTATATAATTGAAAAGTTGTAATAGTTTTAAGTATTTTGTTATGTAGACTTTGTCAGGAAACATTTTTGTATAACTGAATAGTATATAACTACAGAAAACTTAACATGACAAATATAAAAATAAGGTGATTGATATGGAAATTAGAGAAATTCTTGCAATAATACAAAAAAGACTTATATTTATTATATGCATACCCATTCTTGCATCCGCTACAGCCGCTTTTATAAGCACATCTGTAATAAAACCTGTATATGAGGCTTCTTCAACCATATACATAATGGGTCAGAATGTTAATTCGGAAAATATGGTAACTTACTATGAAATACTAAAAAACCAGCAGTTGGTCAAGGATTACAGGGAACTTATAAAAAGTAAACTCATTGCAAAAACAGCACTTGATGAATTACAAATCACTAACATTTCCCCTTATGTGCTGTCAAAAAGAATTATTGTAACTTCAAAAAATGATACCAGACTACTCGAAATAAAAGTACAGGATACTGACCCAGTCCGAGCAAAAGAACTTTCTAATAAAATATGTCATATTCTAATTGATAAATCAATTGAATTGTTAAAGACAAATAATGTAAGCATCGTGGATACTGCGGAGATTCCTCAAACTTCTGTAAAACCAATACCTGCATTATATACTGCAATTGCTTTTCTATTAAGTACTCTTTCTGTTCTGGGTATAGTTTTTCTTCTGGAGTATTGGAATGATAAAATCAAGACTTCTGAGGACATTGAAAAATATCTTGAGCTAAATGTTCTTGGAATAATACCTTTATTTGATGTTGAATAGGGAGGCGTTTTATAAATGTTTGCTATATGCCATAATGTTAAATATGAGCTAAATGTAGCTGCTGAAGAAGCATATAAAAATTTAAGGGCAAATATTAAATTCTGTGCTATAGACAGTGACATCAGGACATTAGCCTTTACAAGTTATAGTCCGGGAGAAGGAAAATCAACAACCTCGATAAATCTTTCAATATCAATTGCCAAAACCGGAACTAAAGTTTTGTATATTGATGCAGATACTCGCAAACCAATGCCACTCAAAAACCTTGTAAAGAGTAATCTGAAAGGTCTTACCGATTACTTAAAAGGAACGGCTGGCATTCAAGAAATAATAAATAAAACTGATATTGATGGACTCAGTTTTATAAGCAGCGGTATAAAATCAAATAATCCCGGGGAACTTATTGCTTCTGACAGGTTTGGTATTTTACTTAAAGAAGCAAAAGAACTATATGACATGATTATAATAGACACGCCACCAATGGGAAGTGTCATAGATTGTGCCATTATTGCAGCTCAATCGGATGGAACCATTATTGTTATTGAATCTAATGCTGTAAAACACAAAAACGCATTAATGATGAAAGAACAGCTCCAAAAAGCAAAAGCCAATATATTAGGAGTAGTTTTGAACAAGGTTGCTAAAACCGACTATAAAAACTATTATGGCAGTTATAATTATTACGGTTCTAATAAAAATCTTCGGGACATCGAGTCCCAAAGATTTTTGCCGGATTTCCTTTCAGGAAATGGCACTAATAATAAGCTTCGGGACATCAAGTCCCAAAGATTATTGCTGAATTTCCTTTCAGGAAATGGCACTAATAATAAGCCTGTTAAAAAACGGTTTTTTAATAAGCTTATAAGTAAAAGAAGGTATAAAGATGTTTGATATTCATTGTCACATTATCTTTGGGGTAGACGATGGATCGTTATCTGTTAAGGATTCCATCAAGATGATTTTGGAAGCTGATAAAATTGGAGTTACAACTATAATTGCAACTCCCCACTTTCATAAGGGCATTTATAACTCTGATAAAGTTGCTGAGCATTATTATAATATAAAATCAAGAATAGAAAATTTTGGAATAGATTTCTTTTTAGGGCACGAAGTGTTTTTATGCTCAGCTCTACCTGACATAATCACTGATAAGTATAAGTACACACTTAACAATTCAAAATACTTGCTCTTTGAGCTTCCTTTCAATATATTGCCTATAGGTCTTAATAGAATAATTTTAAAACTGCAATCGGAAAATATAAAACCAATAATCGCACACCCTGAGAGAAACAGGTATTTTATAAGCAATACAAAGGCCTTTTGGGATCTGGTAGAATCAGGTTGTCTCGTTCAGGTGAATGCCGCCAGCATTATAGGAGTTTACGGGACTAAGGTCAAAAGATTTTCAAGAAGATTAATTGAACTAAACCTGGTTGACTTTATTGCATCCGATGCTCATAGACCCAAGGATTATTCCGAATGGCATATCAAGGCCTATTATAAAGTCAAAAACTGGGTAGGAAAAGAATACTGCGACAAATTATTTTCCCATAATCAAAAAATTCTATTGGATACTTCCGCGACAGTGTAAAAAAATAATTTTTGTTGTGATGCTACATTAAGGAGATTAAAATGAAGTGTAAAATTTTTATCGCATTCAATACAGTTTAAAATAGTCTTAAGTTATTCGTGCAAGCAACTTTGCAGGAATCATCCCCTTTAATCTTGCTGGTATTGCATCCAAGTCTTCCTTCGTTATCCCCTTTAACATAACCATTACATAAAAATAAGCAAATATACCTGCCATAACCGCCAGAATCACAGCAAGACCATTTGCAACATATGGCATTCCTCCAATTCCTATAACAGCGTAAACAGCTTTATATACTATCCAAACAAGTATTCCCATTAAAACTGAGGAAAGCAAAGGTTTTGAAGCCTGTTTGACCAATCCCAGTTCCACTCCAAGATATTTTCTTATTGCTATTGTATTTAGAATGAGAGGTATTCCAAATCCCACTACACTTCCAATTATTGCGCCTTTGATGTTTATCTGAGGTACTGCAATCAAAACATAATTCACCAATATCTTTGCAACTATACCTATTAAAACATTTATCGTTGCCGTATAAAGCCTGCCGCCTCCTTGAAGTATTGTTGTCTGTATCTGAACAACCGACATCAAGACAAGAACAATTGAACCGTAAAACATCAGTTCAGACCCTTTTCCGAATTTAAGCAGCGAGTATATTGGTTCACTTAGAAGTGAAAATCCTACCGCTGAGGGAATTACAATCAAAAAACACAACCTCATGGCATACTTGATTTTGTGCTGAGCCTGTTCCCGGTCATTTATGGCAATTGAGCCTGCAAGTGAAGGCAATACTGCTGCTGCAAGAGCTGCTACCACCGCTATAGGAGCATTCATAAGTTGCTGGTATTTTGTGAGAAAGCCGTACATACCTGAAGCAGTTGCATCATCGAATCCGGCAGCTAAAAGCCTTGCCTTTGTGTTGCCCAAATCCACAAGATTTCCTGCGTATTGGGCTGCAATACAAACTGTCATGGGTATACTGTAGCTTACTATCTTTTTAGCAAGTTGCCTGTATGAATACCCCTTAACTTTTTTGTTCATATACTCTGCGGGCACTATACTGCTTCTGTTTTTGTTATATATATAAATAAGTACTGCCGTTGAAACAAACGCACCCACCGATGTTCCTATCGTCCCTCCGGCACAGGCTGCTTCAACACCATACTGAAGCAACAGATAAGCAAAAACAAGGGTGAATACAACATTAACAATTTGCTCTATTATCTGTGAAACAGCTGTAGGTGTCATATTGCCACGACCTTGGAAATATCCCCTATAAGCCGACCCTATGGAAGTGAACAATACTGTAGGAGCCAGTGCTACTATTGCCAAGTATGATTTGTCAAAACGGACAAGCCCCGCCGCCAGTCTTGCTCCTGAAAACATTGCAACAGCCAACAAAAATCCTGCTATAATAAGATAAGACCTTGCTATTTTAAATGACCTTTCCGCATCTTTGTAATTCCCCATTGCTGTGAGTTCTGAAACTGATTTTGATATGGCCACTGGTATACCTGAATTTGCAATTACATAAATAAAAACATATACCTGATACGCAGCCCCGTATATTCCATACCCCTCATCGCCAATAATCCCACGCAGAAAAGGAATGTACAATATGGAAAGTATCTTCACAGCTATGCCCGCTACTGATAACACAGCAAACCCTTTGGAAATCGATTGTTTCTTCATGTTACTCCCTTATAAATGTTTTTATATCATTATACATCTAAAAAAGAATAGAATAAAGACCAAAAATGGCAAGTTAGGGGCAAGTCGGGGACGGTTCTTGACTTGCCTGTTAAACAATGTAAGCAACGTAGCTTCCGACGACAATTTAAAACAAACCTGTAAGGACCATACACAACTTTATAATTGAAAAATACTCTCTTGTGTAACATATAGGGATAACAGCATAATCTACCGTCACAGGAAGTCCGTAAGCATCTATTCCCATACTTGCTGCTATCATTTTCATTCTGAAAACATGATACCCGTTTGTTACAATCAGCATTTTAGGAACATTAAATTCTCCAATGCTTTCTATTGCTTCTTTTGAATATTTGACGTTCTGATAAGAATTTACTGCCTTATCTTCTTTAATTATACGTTCTTCATCAATACCATTCTCAACTAGAAACCTTTTCATTACTTCTGCTTCCGAATAAGTATCACCCTGACCTATAGACCCTGATACTATAATTATCGTTTCAGGATTTTCAACAGCAAAGGACAATGCACCTTGCAGCCTTTGCCAAAGTATTTTTGACGGCTTGTCGTTTACCACTTCTGCCCCCGGCACCAGAATAAAATCTACATCGGTGTTTTTATCGTAGCAAAATGAAGTGTATATAATTATGCTTTCTATCACTACAAAGGATAAGATTGAGAATGCTATTGCAACGCAAACAGCTTTTCTCAAAAATCTTCTTCTTATGAAAAACAAAGGATTCTTCTCAAAAGCCAATAAAATCCCGGAGTAAACTAACGATAATCCTGACAGTAAAATAAACAAAAGCGATATATCAAACGACCAATACAACACACCTGTAGTCCATATAATAAAGTATACGATGCACATCATCCCTAATCCTGACAGCAGCACTCCCCACATCTTTTTTGTTCCTAAACCTTTTAATATCCTCAAAAATATTACCCCCTTAGTATTTTGAAGTACTCTCACAGGCATGCACCACACTATTCAAAAACAATGTAGCTTGTGCCGTCTATAACCTTCTCACTTCCGCTAACTTCAATGCATTCAATTTCATACTCATTGATTTCTGTGTCCCTTACAATTTCCATATAGAAGTCCATATCTTCTGAAGTTATACTGTGTTGCAAGTCCCCTCCGAAATTCTCTTCAAATGCATTTAGTTCCTGTATATTGCCAGATGTTACATACTGCTCAATCTGCTCAATAAAATCTTTAATAAACCCAGGCTGATCTTTATTTTCATATGGAACATCAATATCCACGCCACTAAAAAAATCTGCCATACGCTCAACTGAGGCTGACTTTATTATAATATAATCGTCAACAGTTATTCTGAATTTTTCTTTTATTATATCCGCAAGAAAACTCGTCTCTCCTGAATCAAATGTACCTTTATATTTCAAGTATCTTCCTGCATTATGAGCATTTTTAAATTTATAGAAATCAGTATTGGTCTTTTCATAAAACTCAAGCTCATTTCTGATTTTGTCACTATAATCTATATAAAACTCCCCGGGTATAACTATAACATTAATTTTCCTCAATTCTTTATTGATGCTAAGAATACCTATGGAATTAAATAAACCGTTTTTATCCTCTCCGGTGAATAATATATTCCTGCTTCCCTTTTCAGTTAGATTCTCTGAATAACTCCTTCCCCGTGTAAGTACAGGTGCACTATTGCCATTATCTGTTAATTCTTCGAATTTGTTAAAATTATTGAATTTGTTAAAATAAAGTGCTACCGACCTTGTAACATCAGAAATCCATTGCAGGTTTGCAATAACCATGGTTATTAGTATAATAATTACTGCCGTACTTGCCAGCCTGCCTGAACCATGTACAAACTTAACTGCCGATGAAAACAATCTGTATTTATTCCCACCATTTCGGTACATCCCTAGCGGAATTCCCTTAAGTATTGTACTGCGCGAATCTTTTGTACTATTTAACTCCACATCCTGACTTAGAAAGCCTATTAACTCCCTGTCTCTGCTGATTTCACTCCTACAGCGGTCGCATGCCTTAATATGCTCTTCAAACTTCTGCCTTTCTTCATCACTTAACAGATTGTCGTTATATGATAAAATGAATTTACTGTCATACATGCATTTCATCAGTTCTACCTCCTAAATAGTCTTCGGAATATTCTTTGCACAAACGTCCTCTAGCTCTAAAAATCTTCATTTTTACAGCTCCCGGGGTCATATTGAAAACCTGTCCAATTTCTTTGAAAGGCATATCCTCATAATATCTTAATATCATCATCGTTTTCAATTTTTCGTCCATTGAATTAAACATAGCTCTTATAATTTCACGGTTATAAAGCTTGTCAACACAACTGTTCTGAAAATCATTGCTTTGTGCAAAGTTTTCAATCTCAATATTTGAGGTATGTATAACCTTTCTCTTTTTTATGTCTTTTAATGTATTAACAGCTATTTTATATATCCATGTGTTAAAACTCCAGCTAAAACTATATTTGTAAAGATTTTTATATACTTTAAGGAAAATTTCCTGAATAATGTCCTCTACATCTTCCATTGGCATAAACAACTTAATACAAAAAGTTTTAAGCTTGGGATAGTATTTGTCTATGAGAATTGAAAACTTCTCTTCATCTCCTAACAAAATACTTCTGACAGTTTGTTCATCATTAACCATGTAAGCCACATCACTCCCTTTTACTTCATAACTCCATTATGCATTATATATTATCATACGTTTTCATATATAATGTATAATATATAATATACGATTATAATCTACTATCGTAACGCCTTATAAAAAATTTGCATATAATTTTTATTTGTGCTTCAAAGTTTCAAGTGGTAAAATTCTTTATATAAAATATTTACTGGAGGGTTTGAGCTTGGATAAGAGTATTGTTGAACATTTACACTTGTGGTTTTCAAATTATGTTTCAGGTTATTATTCCAATGACTCTGATATCGATTTCCATATTAAACTGAAAGAAGCCCATACTTTACGGGTTTGCAGCAATATACTTTCAATCGGACAAGACTTGGGGCTTAATGAAAGCGAGCTTTGTCTTGCTGAAATCACAGCACTTCTGCACGATATAGGTCGCTTTGAACAGTATAAAAAACATCGGACTTTCTCAGATAGAAAATCCCAGAACCATGCCCTTTTAGGTGTAGGGATTTTAGAAAACGAAGAAGTTCTTGTTAATATGGATATGAAGGAAAGAAACATTTTGCTTGACGCAATCCGGTTTCACAATATATTTAGAATTCCAATTGATATAGATTCAGAATCTTTATTATTTACAAAATTGATAAGAGATGCCGACAAATTGGATATACTTGATATTCTGGTTAACTACTACGAAAGCCCTGAAGCCTACCCAAACCTGAGTGTGGGTGAAGCATCTATGAACCCGGGTTACTCACAACAAGTCCTTTCGGATGTTTTAAATGGAAAGCTTATTGACTATAATAATGTAAAAACTTCTGACGATATGAAGCTTCTCAGATTATCGTGGATATTTGACATTAACTTCAGATATACTTTTGAATGTATAAAGAATAAAGGATATTGGGAAAAAATCATAAAATCTCTTCCCAATACTGAAGACATCAGGAAGGTACAAAAAATGATTTTGGATTACACCGGCAAAAAACCGCACTCTGGCAGTATCCCTTAACAGAATCAACTTGCAGTATATTTTTTATTCCCTGTATTACAAAAGGGCTTGGAACATCCATATTGTTTATCATCATTACAAAGTTATCTGCCAGAAGTTCTTCTGGCTGTATAATATAATCACTGTTAAACCCTACCCTTTTGTAAAATGCTTCTCCTGGTTCAATCATCAAGAGTTCGCCGTTTCTATATACTGGAGTGCAACTGCCCTCTGACACTTCTACAACTGCTAGTTTCATAACTAAATAGTCAAAAAAACTAGGGCTCTTTGATGTGTTGAACTTTTCAGAAGCATACAGTACAGGTACAGCTTTAACCCTTTCCCCATCAAGGTCAAGTTCTATATAATATCTGTTGTCAACCGCATCGGGATTGGACAGCCTGAGATCTGCCAATTCTTCTGGATATTCAAAATATGCGCCCTTCTTAAATCCTATAACGTCATAGAGCTGTTCCCTTTCCCCGCTATTATACCGACTGAATATATGAAAAAATTCATGTATTATGATATCCCTCAGAAACTTCCTGTTCATATTTACCATTGATTGCGGAAGAATTATGGCATTTGACCTTGTATAAGCAGCGTTTGCTTCTTCCCTGCCAGTAGTTTTAATAAAAACAGTTTCCTCAGGGAAATACATAACGTAATTGCCGATTAACGGGCGCACTTCTTCTATTATTCCGTTTATCACGTCCATTTCATCCTTCGTAAAGCTTCGAACCTGTTCGGAAAAGTGTTGTTTGAATTCATCAATACCTGCTTTGCTGTCGGTTCGCATCTTTGACGATATGTCAAATTCACTAAGTGACCTCATGTAATCATCATTAAGTGTCAAAATGCTTTTCCCAAGCTCTTCATCAGCAAATACAATCTTATTTATTCCTTTTACAAGCTTTATATCGGATTCCAAACGCCTTTCAATGCTCACCGTCCTGCTGCTTGCATTCCATTGAACATCTGCCCCCATACTCTCGGCAACAAATCTTAAGGGCACATATGTACGATCACCTTCAATCTTTGCTGGAACATCCAGTTGCTTCTTCAATCCGTTTACTATTACATCAGAACTCCCTATTGTAAGTCTCAATCCACTATCATCGGTGCTTCCTGTAACGGTTCGTGTATTGCCGTTCCACTCAACCTTAACACCTAAAGCTTCAAAAATTAACCGCATAGGCACAAGAGTTCTGCCATTTTCAATAAACGGAGCTGTGTCTCCCATATCAAGTCTTGCACCATCCATAAATATCTGTATTTGCTGCTCGTTTGCATAAATTACCGGATTTAATGAAGATATGAGGATGAAAACAATTAGTGAAAACAATGACTTCCTAAAAACCCTTCTATCCACTTAAAACTGCCTCCTTAGTTTAGACACGGGGACGGCAGACTGTGTGAGAATTATTTTTGATGAAATTTAGCAGTATTAATTTTGCATTTTTTGAAATTTTTAATTTATTCAAAGCCTTGGAGACATTTTTACATGCCAAGAATGCAACACAAAACACATAGAATTTCATATTTTTGAAAAAAATTTAGTTTTCACACAGTCTGACGGTTCTTCTGTCTGAGTTATCTGAAATTAAACTTATAGTTGCTCAAATAGTACCCGCTGATCTCTATTGTTATCCTGTCGGAATTTAAAAAATCCGTTTCGTTAAATTCATAATACAGTAAATCGCTAACACCTTTTCCACGAATGACATTTAAGTCTTCATTATTTTCATTGTATACTCTCCCTCCTGGAGAAACAATGCTCCACATATCTTCCCCATCCACACTCTTTAATCGCCACGGCGTCAGAAACGTACCCGACATAAAGTTCCAGTTGGTAGTGCAGTTAACATTTACAATATAGGTAGACCCACGGTGTATAATACTCTCAAAGAATATTCTGGTACCATGGTCTTCATATAGTGTCATGTTAACCGTAGTTCCTTTGCCTCTTTCGAGACTCATATAACTCTTAGGACTAATCGAAAACCTTATTGTTTCGTCAAGTTCTGATTGAGTAATCTCATAGTTGCCGCTATTCATAACCTTATCCCGTGTTGGATAAAATCTAAATAACCCTATGGAAATAACTAAAGCCAAAGCTATTACAGTAAATAATAAAGCTAACTTTCTCTTTTTCATACAATCCCCCTGTTCACTTTCAGATTATACATTGTACACCCTGAACTCAACATTTTACACTAGTATTTTATTTTACACCAGCACTTTTAAGATTAATAATTTCTAGCCTTTCATATTTAAATTGTATCATTATTTCAAGCTTTAGCAAACGTGTATTAATTATCGTCAGCAAGCTCTTCATATCCGTCTTCAAATATCTCATCAATATCGTAATATCCCTCTGCTTCCGGATTCATATACAGATAACCAGTTCCAGCAATCGGCTTGTATCCGTTATCTAGCAAAACCCTCCTTTTATAGGTATCTTTAGTATTGTACACAGTAGCTCCAACCCAGATATCTCTGTTATGCCTCAAAATATTCGGTATGCTTCTTATTATAATCTCTCCTACCTCGACAAAATTAGACTTATCCTCAATATCAAGGTCGTATATAAAGAAAATATCCTGGTAAATCCCTATGCCAAGTTCACTCTTAAACCATCCGGAATCTTCATCAAACAGAGCACAATATACATCATATGTGTCCTGATCATGACAATCAAAAATATCAAAAATCTCAACGTCATCTCTTTCTATAGCCTCAGAAACCTTAATATGATTGGCATACAGGGTGCCTATACGTTGCTCTTCTTCTTCATCAGCACAGAAAAACTCTATGCTCAAGCTGTTGATAAAATCATGTGGCTCATTCGATACAAAGCTCTTTATTGATTTTGACTCAGGAAACACCATGTCAATATATCCTTCATCCAAACTAGATGTAATTCTATAACCTATTGCCCAAAATCTATTATAAATTGACATACCTATATCACCCCATTTTGCATTATCCATTTTGTCATAAAATATAATGTTCAAATATAATCTCTATCAAAAAACCTCTTTTTTATACAAGCTATTCTAACACAAATCTATTTAAAAAAAAATGTTTTAATTTGCTTTTATAACAC
>LSQX01081312.1_pt1 | contig 24735 bp, 21 predicted proteins | sample 654561 | NCBI WGS metagenome assembly LSQX01 (sample SAMN04489861, study PRJNA283612) | anaerobic digester metagenome | isolation source: 4 biogas reactors fed with cattle manure at either 37C or 55C with and... | place: Denmark: Kongens Lyngby | collected 2014
ATCCGCTCTATCATTTATAAGCAGACAAAAGGCGATGCACCCGACGCCGAAGTGATGAACCGCGTTGTCGAGAAGATGGTACAGGACGCTATCACTTGCACGGGCATTGAAAACATCGTCAACGCAGGCAAGCCGGAAGACCTGTTCAGTGAAGAGTTTATGAAACAGCTGGACGAAGTCAATCTGCCGATTTCTAAGTTTAACGCCCTCTTGAAGCTGCTCCGCAAAGCGGTATCCGGTTACGGCAATGTCAATAAGGTTAAAGCGATTGAGTTTGACAAGCGGCTGAAGGCCGTTGTTGACAACTATAACAACCGCGACAAGCTGGTATTCACGAGTGAAGTCGTTGCCGATTTTATCAACGGGCTATCGGAGGAGTTGATAAAAATTTTCTCCGACCTCCAGACTGACAGGACCTCTTTCGAAGCACTGGGCATTACCTATGAAGAAAAGGCGTTTTATGACATTCTCGTCAAAGTACGAGACGATCACGGTTTCCCATATGCCGATGAGAAGTGCCTTATGCTTGCGAAAGAAATAAAAATACTGGTGGACGACAAAGCGCAGTTCGCCGACTGGTCTACCCGCGCTGACATTAAAAACCAGTTAAATATGGATTTGACCGTGCTGCTCTATAAAAACGGTTACCCGCCCGAATGGGACGAGGAAGTGTTTGAGAAGGTTCTGGAACAGGCGGAGAATTTTAAGAAGTACGCTGATTAATTTTGAGATTGGTATACTTTTTAGGGGTGATGATGAGATATGAGTTGTAACAGGAACGATAGGGGGTGTGTGCATGGCGAAGTTTGATTTTGGCTCCGAGATTCTGTGTGTAGACTTTCATCTACATACACGGCGTGATAAGGAATTTGCGTACGCTGGTGAAGAAAACAGCTTCGTCGGAGACTTTGTCGATGCGTTAAAGCAAAAAGGAGTCAGCGTCGGCGTGATTACGAATCACAACAAGTTCGATTCCGGCGAATACAAAGCCCTTCGTAAAAAGGCAAAGCAGGGTGATATATTCCTCTTGCCCGGCGTGGAGCTTTCCATCAAGGAAGGAAGTAATGGGCTGCATACGCTCATCGTGTTCAATCCCGATGAATGGATCAACAACGGTGATGACTCTATCAACAGCTTTATCACTGCCGCCTTTCAAGGTATCCCGAATCATGAAAACGCCAACACCCGTTGCTTATACGACGTTCGCACAGCGCTTGAAACACTGGAGCGTTATGGCAAGGACTACTTCGTTGTATTCGCCCATGTAGAACAGGACAATGGGCTTATCAAAGAATGCGGCGGCGGCTTAATTCAATCACTCGCTCAAATTGAGTTATTCCAGGAGCGCGTGCTAGGCGTTCAAAAACTCCGCACACTCGACAATATCCCGAAGTTGCAACAGTGGCTTGGTTACGACATAGCTCGTGTCGAAGGATCTGACCCTAAGCGGATTGAGGATATCGGCAAGGACTGCTGCCAGACATACATAAAACTGGGCGAATATTCGTTTGATGCATTGAAGTACGCCCTTATCGACCATGAAAATAGGGTGTTTGACAACTGCGAGCACCTACGGCACAGCTACATAGAGTCCATCAGCTTCACGGGCGGCAAGCTCAATGACGTCGTGCTGAACTTGTCGCCCCAGCTTAATACTCTGATCGGGATTCGGGGAAGTGGAAAATCTTCAATTCTTGAAGTTTTGCGCTGGGTACTGGGTATAGACGCTTCGGCAGACAAACAGTACAAAAACAGACTTGTCGAATTTGTTTTGGGATCGGGCGGCAAAGCTGCTGTGCGCGCCGTTGACCAGCACGGTCGAAAATATGATATTTCAAAGATTAACGGTGACCGCGCATATATTACCGACGCGGCTGCTGGCGGCGATGTTACCGCTTCAGTTGGCTCACTGATCAAAAATCCCCTATATTTCGGCCAGAAAGATTTGGCGCGTTCAGACACGGAAGAAAACTACGAGAAGAAGTTGCTGGACAAGCTACTCGGCGGTAGAATCCCTGCCGCCGACTTGGGACAAGTGGAAACCCAGCTTACGGAAGCCATAAAGAACCTACTGGATGTCACGCAGATTCCTGAAAAAATCAAGGAGCTTGAGCTACAGAACGCTGACCTTGACCACAAGCTCAAAATTTTCGTGGATAAGGGCATCACTCAGAAGTTAGAGAAACAGACTGAATTCGGCGCAGATAAAGCCAAGCTCGAAGGCGCAATCGGAATTATCCAAGCTATCCATACAAGGTTGGTTGCATTTACACAATCAGCCGCACTCGAGGATGCCTTACTTGCCTCGTATACCTCGAAATATAACCCAGAATTGTTCACAAGGGCGCAAGCTGTCATCGAACGCATTGCCGAAATTCTCCAGAAGATTTCCGACCTCTCAACAGCGTTGAGTACTGAAAAAGACGCGCTCATTGGGATACAAACAGAGCTGACACAGCTTATCGAAGGGCTAAAAGACGAGTTTTCCCAAATCCAGCGTGAAATCAATGACGACACCCTTGACCTCAAGGGTTATCTGAAATACACGCAAGATAGAGCAAAAAATGTTGTGGAAATCGAACGGTTCAAACGCGAAGCGACGTCGACAGATGCAATCAAAACACGAATCCTCGGTCTCGCCCGCCAGCGCAACGAAGCTCTGATGGCAGTTTTCCGCGCATACGAAGCGGAAATCAACAGGTTGAACGAAAGGCAAGATGCCTTGGCAATAAGTATCACTTTCAAAGGCAATACCGAAGCCCTATTACAGTTGGTTAGGAGAACATTCCAAGGGACAGCTATCCGTAGCGCAGAAACCAAGTCTGAGCAGATATGTGCTGCGCTGCCAGATGGCGTTGCCGTCCTGATGGATATTCTCCTTGATAACGGTAATAAGTTAACAAAAATCCTTGTGGATGCAGAGTACACGAAGTTCATAGAAAAAGTGCTGAGTGACTACGCATCATTCATCAGATGTTGGAGTGGAGACCGTATCGATATTCTTTACCATAGCAAGCCTCTGCGCGAGCATTCTCTTGGACAGCGAGCGTCCGCTTTGGCACTGACCATCCTCACTCAAGACGACAGTGACATCATTATCATAGATCAGCCGGAAGACGATCTGGACAATCAGGTGGTTTACCGAGAATTCATCAAGACAGTGAAAGCCAAGAAGCCGAGCGTCCAGTTTATCTTTGCCACGCACAACCCTAACATTCCTGTTCTCGGTGATGCGGAGCGAGTAATTGCGACGTTATATACCGAACAATCAATTACGCCAACCGTGGGCAACATCGACAATGCCGAATCTCACAAACTCATTGTTGACATTATGGAGGGCGGACAGGAAGCATTCAAACGTAGGAATGATATCTATAAAGCTTGGCACAAACAGTAGAAAATGACATAACTTTTAGGGGTGATGATGAGATATGTGGAACGACGTAGAAACAACGCAAGATTTTCTTAACTTTTCCGTAATTGCAAAAACAGTTGCTGAGTTGATTTCTGAATCAGGTGGACAACCTATCTCCATAGGCGTTTCAGGCAGTTGGGGAGCAGGAAAATCGTCTATGGTAAAAATGATTGGTGAAGCGCTTAAGCTCAAAGACGATGGTAAGGAAGACAAAGAAAAAAACTATGTTTTCTTAGAGTTTAATGCTTGGCTTTATCAAGGCTATGATGATGCTAGAGCAGCCTTATTACAGGCTGTTTCAGATAAGCTCCTTGAAGAAAGTAAAAAGCGTTGTAATCCAGCAAATGATCTCACCAATAAGGTGAAGGGCTTTATTAAGCGGATCAACTGGCTTCAAGTGGCAAAGCTTGTTGTTCCATTATCGTTGGGACTGATTCCGGGTGGTGTTGCCGTCGGAGGACTAGCTTCCCTGATAGGTGCTGTTTCCAACCTTGCTCAAAATAAAGACACAGAAGCGCAGACCGAAAAAAGCGAAGCGGTTAGTGAGGCATTTGATGCCCTCGGACCTGAAATGAAGGAACTGCTGAAAGATAATGCGTCAAAATCTACCCCTCAGCAGATAGAGAAACTCAGAGCCGATTTTGCTGATCTTCTTAAAGAATTGAACATCACATTGGTCATCTTGGTGGATGATTTAGACCGTTGTTTACCTTCAACGGCCATCTCCACCCTTGAAGCAATGCGACTTCTCCTTTTTGTTGAGAGGACAGCGTTCATTATCGCCGCAGATGAGCAAATGATTCGCAACAGTGTAAGAGCGCATTTTGCAAATGTTGAGTTGTCAGAAGGACTTGTGACAAGCTATTTTGACAAGTTAATTCAAATTCCCCTGTCTGTTCCACATTTAGGCGTTGCAGAAGTCAAGATATACTTGGTGATGTTGTTTGCAGAACTATCACAAAGAAAAGGTGAGATAAATAAAGATATTTGGGAGAAGGCCAAGGCGGATTTATTATCCCTGTTATCCAGTGCTTGGCAGGGCGGCATACCCAAAGCGAAGATTGAAAAGGTTTTCGATGATTCTTCCGCGGAAAAGGTACGGAAATACATAGATTTAGCAGAGCAGCTTGCCGGGATTATGGTTACCGCAGACCATATAAATGGGAATCCTCGCCTCATCAAGCGGTTCTTGAATAATTTGATAATAAGAGAAAAAGTAGCTCGCCTAAATGGTATGACAATTGACTTCGGAGGACTTGTCAAGATGCAACTGTTTGAGCGCTGTGCTTCTCCTGCGGCGTTTGAAGACCTCGTGAAAAAATCGGTCGAATCACAAGACGGAAAATTAATTTTTCTTCAGGAAATAGAAGCGAAAGTAGCCAGCGGAGAGGATTATGACACGGAAGATTCAAACTGGAAGTCACCATTTATTAAAGAATGGCTAAAACTTGAACCGAAGCTTGGCGATGCTGATATCAGACCTTTGCTGTATTTGAGTCGAGACAGGTCTTTATCACTGGCTGCATATGATGAGCTCTCAAAAGAAGCGATTGAAATTTTATCTGCCTTGGCTGCTGTAGATAAAGACATAATCAAAGCTCTTGTGGATAAAATCAAAGAAATTGGTGAAATGGAAGCCGAAAGGTTGTTAGTCAGACTCGGGCGAATAGGTAGCGGCAGTCAATGGGAAAAGAAAACTCTTATTGCTACATTGCATATCACCGAAGCTTATCCCAACTTAGGTAGTAGGCTTGTTAATTTACTAGATACTATCCCGGCGAAGACACGGAAAGTAGCTTTTATTCCGCTACTGCTTGATAAACCGTGGGCATCGGAAATGTTGACCAGATGGAACAACGATATTAATACACCTCAGGTAGTAAAAAACGCCATAAATGCGAAAGGAGGAAAATAAATCTATGGGAACATCTGCATCACATAACGGGCCAAAGTCTGGCGTTTCATTTGACCCCCCGTGGTTAGATGATATTGATAATCCAGATGTACCTGCAGACCCTACGCAAAATCCTCAGCCAGCACCTGTATTGCCGCCACTTGCACCCCCTGCACGATTTAAGAGTGCACGCCGCAGCATGGGCGATTACATAAGGAGCGGTAGCCGAGAGTCTTTGGCAAAATCCCTTGGACATTATTCGCGTACTGGTATGGGAGGCGCACGAAATGTAGCGAACCATATGCGCCATTCCGCGAGTATTGCATCAAAACTGTATTCCTCATTTAGCTCACTTCGAGAGGGTAATGAACCTACAATAAGCAGTATTATCAGTAATTACAGGGCAGCAAATGCTGATATATATGGGCTGATTGACGCAATTGCAGAGTATATTTGCGCAGACGGAGGAAGTTTAGATGAAACATCTCCAAAAGATTCTGTTTCTTCGGCATTAAGCGACCTGTTTGACAAAAGTCCTGATGTTGATATTACTAATCTTTCAGATGATAGTGTCTGGTCATTAGTTTCATCGTTCCTCGGTTACGAAGCTTTCAGCAGAGTTCAACTTTACATCGGTCAAGGGTTTGAAACAAATGATGTTTCTCTTACCGACCGCATAACGAGACTTAACGATATGCGCGAGTATTTGGAGTCTGAGATTAGTTCTCAGATAGGAGTTATCCGTAATGAAATAGGAGACAAGCCGCCGTCAGACCTGCAAAAAGTTATGATGACTGCAATAGAAAGGACTTTCAAAGTATTCGAGGTGACAGTATGAAAAAAATAATATGTTATCCGCACTCCTCGGTTCCAACTCATTTTGACGATGATATTGACTACTTTGAACTATTTTCGCACTCAAATGTCTCTCGTTCGAATATCAGCTCATTAGGGCTTTCACTACCTCGCGAGCTAAGAAGGTATCGTATTGTACCTCCCATTTCGGCGATTGATTTTGCTGCATTTGCAATTTCCATCGTCGCTGCTGACAAGTTAGTTTCGAGATCTGACAGCCCAGATGGATGGACAAGAATGATAGACTTAACTATATTTCTGTCCGAACCAGAAAAATGGAAGCCAATAAAAATAACAATTGAGAAAATGCTTAAATTTCTCACAGGGGATTTTTGGACGCTGTCTTTCCAATTAGCAGAAGCACCAGCGATTCAGCCCAGATATGAACCGCTTAAACGCGAGAATGATTGTGTTTGCCTTCTTTCAGGGGGCGTGGACAGCTTGGCTGGCGCAATAGACTTGTTATCTGAAAAGCGAAGTCCTTTGTTTGTGTCACAGATTATCACAGGGGATGGAGAACGACAGCGTAATTTTGCTAACCGTTTTGGTGAGCATAACCACTGCCAATGGAGTATTGGAAAACTCAGAGGAACAGAGGGATCAACTCGTGCTCGTTCCATTGCATTTTTCGCTTTTGCTCTCTTGGCGTCTTCCGCAATTTCGACATCAGGCAATATTGCAGAAATTGTTGTGCCAGAAAACGGGTTTATCAGCTTGAATGTGCCATTAGATTCTAATCGAATTGGGAGCTTAAGCACAAAGACTACACATCCTGTTTATATGACATTGCTTCAAGAAATTTGGGATGCACTTGGGATAAATGCAAAACTTATTTTGCCTTATAAATTTAAGACTAAGGGTGAGGTTCTTAAGGAATGTAAAGATAGGCAACTGTTAGAAGAATTGGTTTTTGCATCGAATAGTTGTGGTAAATTTAGGCGTCATGGACTGAGGCATTGCGGAGTATGCGTGCCTTGTCTTGTGAGAAGAGCGGCCTTTTTAGAAGCAGGACTTCAAGACACCACGGAAAAGGGCTATCGATATGAGGACATCAGTAAGTCCAACTCAAAGGATTTGGCTGCCGTTGCATTAGCCGCTAAACAGGTTGAGCTTTCAGGTATAAATAGATTTATTAAGGGGAACTTGTCTTTTGCCAATCCTGATGACAGAAATTCTTATTTAGAAGTGGTTTTGCGCGGTATCAATGAACTTGAAAATCTAATGAGAGGCTATAAAATATTATGATAGACCTGCACTGCCACCTTGATTTATATAAAGACCCGCTTTCATTACTCCCCGAAGTCAAAAGACGTTGTAAATATGTGCTTGCAGTTACCACCAGTCCACGCGCTTGGCAAAAGACAAAGCAAGTATTTGCAGGAATTGACTGCGTTCAGGTAGCACTTGGTCTGCACCCAGAAGTCCTTTTATCAAAAATGAATGAAATTGATATGTTGTTGTCAAACATCAGCCACTGCAAATATATTGGCGAGGTTGGAATAGATGGGTCGGATCAATACAAGTCGTCTTATCATGCACAAAAGGATTTTTTCAGGGAAGTTGCTCGAGCTACTGAAAATAACGGTGGTAAAATAATAAGCATACATTCAAGAAATGCAGTGAAAGATGTTCTGGATATTATCGAAAGTGATATCGTGACCAGCAAACCAGTTTTGCACTGGTTCTCCGGAACTATCGAAGAACTTGAACGAGCAGTTTCTTTGGGTTGCTGGTTTAGCGTTAATCCTGCAATGCTCACTGGGAAAAAGGGTAGAAGTCTCGTTTCAAAAATGCCGCTTTCAAAAATACTGCCCGAGACTGATGCTCCATTTACAGAAAAACGGGGAATTCCTTATAAGCCTTGGGAAGCCATTGAAATAGTCGATACACTTAAAGTTATTTTCGGTGTCGAAACTGAGACATTAAGGAATAAAATGTTTTCAAACCTTGAAGCGCTAATAGGTCAAAGTTAACTTTAGACAATTACAAAAGCGGCAACTATCGAATGATAGTGCCGCTCTTGCATTTCCGTATCGGTTTGGGGTATGGTTCAATAAGTTTCCCTATTAAACCGCGCCTTTTGGCTTCCCTTTTTGATTAATGGGCGTTCCATTTATTTCTATAACCGCTCTGCCAGTATACAGTAAGTTCGCTGACTTACAATGGCACATCCTGCCATATATTGTCTAAGAGAATTCTTTGATGGGTGTAGCCAAGGGATTTCAACTTTTCGACAGCCTGGAGATAATATGCGTCGATCTTATCGGGGTGGTGCGCATCAGAATTTAGTACCAGGGGAATGTTTCGTTCCCGCATACAGGCTAAAATCCAATCAGACGGGTACATTTCAGAGGTATACCCCCGGGCAATCCCTCCGGTGTTTACCTCGACAATAACTTGTTGCTCCGTAATCGCGTCCAGGACTCCTTCAACAGCCTTTCGGTACCAGCTTTCGCTTTCGTTAAAGAAACGATTGCCACTATTGTTTTTTTTCAGAATGTCCAGGTGTCCCAGAATAGAGGGGGCCTGCTGATAGAGCATATCAGTCAGAAGCTGATAATACTTCTCAACCAGTTCCCGTGCCTCACCGTGAAAAACTACATCTCTGGTTTCCTGGAACTCCTCCGGGGTGCCATCCAAAGCCATATACCTTTGCCCTGCGGCGTGATAAATGAAATGCACAGAACCTATGGTGTAATCAAGGCCTGGATAACCGCGGTAATCCACTGCGCCGGGGTAAAAGTCGGTTTCAAGGCCAACATAGACCTGTATCTGACCACGGTACTTTTCTTTCAGACCAAGAACCGTCTGCATGTATTGCTTAAGTTTGCCAGGTTTCATTGTCCAGCAGGTTTCAAAATGAACAGGCGCATGGCTTGAAATCCCGATAGCGGGAAATTTTTTGCGGATGGCGGAAAGAATATAGTCCTCCGGTGCCATACTCCCATCACAAAAATGGCTGTGGGTATGATATGTTGTAAACATGATTTCTCCTGATAAAGTTATTTTTGGGTGATGTTTGTTTCTGCGTGTTTGTTAGATGTTGGGTTCTTTCACGGGGCTCACCAGAGAACCTGTCTGTGGCGGTTATGAAAGTAGGATCCTTATGGTCAATTCTATACCAGTGAACCCAGAGCCGTCTGTTGACTACCGGTCGTCGGATGAACTTACCGAGGAATCTGTCCCTAGTGACTAATTACACCAGGGGACTCGTCCACAGTGGTTAGGTCGTTTGGATGAACTTACCGAGGAACCTGTCCCTGCTGCTCATGTCCCTGCTGCTCAAAGAAATCTGTCCATACTATCTCATGACCAAGGGACCTGGGCCCCGCCCCCTGGCTCATAATTTACACAGGAACCTGGGCCCCGCCCGGTGTAAATTACTTGATTTTCAGCTTGCTGGCAAGGTTTGAGATATTCAGCGACAGCAGCTCCACATACCGTTTAATTTTTTTCGTGGTTGTTTTTTCAAACTCTTCCTCGCGGATATCAAAATGTTTGATTTTTTTATAGCCGGAAAGCTTCTTATTGGCTTTCTTTACTTCGGCAGAGATAATCTTCTCAAGCTCATCCTTTAATGGGAACTTGCCAAGCTCTTCAACAATCACTTCCATGTTCGGAACGATCTGCGCGCAGACCTTGGTTTCCTCGTCTTCTTCGCTGTCCACGCCATAAACCAGCGATTCCTTGATATACTCGCTGCGGTTCAGGTACAGCTCGATATCCTCGGGGTAAATATTTTTTCCGTTTTTCGTGACGATAACATTCTTTTTCCTGCCGGTGATATAAAGGAAGCCATGCTTGTCAATACGGCCATAATCGCCGGTATACAGCCAACCGTCCTTCAGGATTTCTGCGGTTGCTTCCGGATTGTTGTAATATCCAAGCATCACATTGTCTCCCTGGACGAGCACTTCCCCAATGCCATCATTCCCCGGTTTTTCAATTTTCACTGAAACCCCCGCCAGAGGCAGCCCTACAGCGGCATCATTGTATATCTCCATTCGGTTTACGGTTACAATAGGAGCGCATTCGGTAAGGCCATAACCCTGAAGCAGGTTAAAGCCCATGGCACGCAATGCTTTTGAGATCTTCGGATTTAATGCCGCGGCTCCGGAAATAATAAACCGTATATTGCCACCAAGATTTTCATGGACGTCCCTGAATAATTTCCTGCGAATATCAATACCAAGCTTCGCCAGGACGGGGGCAATAAACAGACCGAAACGCAGTTTCATGTATTTATGATCCTTCCTGGCCTTTTTAACAACCTTGGAATAAACCGATTCCAAAATTAACGGAACGGACATCATGATGCTGGGCTTGTATTCCTGCAGGTTTTTGGTGATATAGCGAAGCCCTTCGCAAAAGCCAATGGAGATCCCCAAATACATCATGGTTAAAAAGCCGGCGGTACACTCATAGGTATGATGCAGGGGCAGAATGGACAGAATGCTGTCGTGGGGATCGGCATAGATCAGCTGCGAAACAGCCATGATATCATGGCACAGGTTTTTGTGGGAAAGCATAACCCCTTTGGATTTATCGGTGGTTCCCGAGGTAAAGATCAGCATGTTCATGGTGTCCGGATCAATTTCCGCATCGATATATCCGTGGTTTCCGTTGTCAATAAGAGCTTGTCCCTTCTTGATCAATGTCTGCAACGACACAACGGCAGTTTCATCTTTGGCATGATCCATGCAAATGATAAATTTTAGCTCGGGAAGATTTTTTTGAACCTTTGAGACGGACTCCAGATGGTTTGCCGAGGTGATAATCGCCTGGGCATGGGAGCGGGATAACAACGACTGAATTTCGTTTCCCGGAAGCTCTTTATCCAATGGAACAATGACACCAACACCATTGGCAACAGCCAGGTAGCTTAAGCACCACTCATAACGGTTTTCAGACAGAACTGCGATCATGGCGTTTTTCAGGCCCAGATCCGTAAGGGCGGTTCCCAGAGCATTCATCTGTTCCTGAAACTGCCTGAAGGTGATTCCATATAAGCTGCCCTGATTGTTTTTCAGCGTAAAAGCGTCATAGTTTGAGAACTTATCGGCGCTTTGCTTTACCATATCCTTCAAGCTTGTGATTTTTCGTACATCATAATACCCGATTGTTTTTCGACCCATCTCATTCACCTCATTTTCCATTTCAAGCTTTCACCAGATGTAGTCCTCGAAGGAATTCATGTTGTTCACGATACCCATAATATCAAGAAATCAGTTTCTCACGGTACACTTATTTCATTATAGCAACAGAAATCATTCCACGCAATTCTAAATCCGAATGTGATCACTGGGTGTAACAGGCACACGGAACATGGAAAAATGGTTATCATTGAACCTTTCAACTCTACTATTTATTTCAGGAAAAAATTCCGTTAAGTACTATCACGCGTGTTTCTAAAGCCCGTGAACCCATAAATGATTTCATCTGTTTTTGTAATGAACCTGTAACGCAAACCTGTGCTGAAACAGGTTGATTTGTGTTGAAACCGCAAAATTCATATGATATGATGATAAAAAAGGAATATCCAATACTTGTCGAAAGAAGGAGAATTCCAAATGAGCGATATCATTAAGGTAAATGCGTGCGTTTATTCACGCAAAGGAAACGAAAGAGAAACCAACCGCGACGACTTCTACATGAACGGTAAGTTTTTATCCGAGCATCATCTGGACAACATGGAAGCATCACTGGAAAACCGCGGGAACGAATACTTTTTTGCGGTGGCCGATCATATGGAGTATTCCGACGATGAGAAAAAGGCAAACTTTTCAATTCTGCGTGAAATGGGCAAGTTTCACGAAAAAATAACCGTCCATGAAGGCGACATCGATTTTAAAACAAAGGAACTGGCTTCAAGGGTCACCGAAACAGCAAAATATCTTGAAAGCTTTATGGATATGAACAAAGTGCCCGCGGAAGATCCCTCCAGGCAAATGGGCTTTTCCGGGCTGCTTTTGTCGGAAGGGAAGGCGATTGGTGCCCTTTTTGGAACCGGGCATATTTATTACTGCCGCGGGAATGTTTTCAAGCACATGTCCAGCGAAAAGGCTCAGCCACAACGCCTGGTCGAGCTGGGGATCATCTCGGATGACGAGGTGGAGGGTTTTCAGCAAAAATACAGTGTTAATGAAAAAGAAGAAGGGCCTGTTTCACTGACCGAGCCCATGGAAATCATGGAGGGAGACAAATTTCTGCTCATTAGCGATGGGGTATTCAATTCCCTCGGGGAAGAAACCCTGGAAGATGTTTTATCCATGCGCAGTGACAGTACATATATTGCCTACAGGGTTGTGTCGGAAGCGTTGAAGCAAGACACAGGGGAGGATATGACGGCTATGGTGGTTCGCATCGAGAGGATCACTTCCTCCGGGGCGACACCGGTAAAGAAAGCACTCGAGAAACCAAAGGCAACTGCCTTAAAAAGCACTCCGCCTCCTACCTATAAGTACAACAACACCAATAAAAAGGGTTTCAGAAAATATGAGAACGCCATCTATTATGCAAGCGTTGTTATCACAGCGGTCATCTTTGTGATCATCATGTACTTTGTTATCAAAAACATTATGGAAAAACTCCGGAATGCTGATCCGGTATCACCACCGTCTATCACTGCTACAGTTACTCCTGCGCCAACAGGCATACCAGAGGTAACACCGGAGCCCACACCAGAGGTTACACCCACGCCCACCCAGGCACCCGTTGCCGAGGTGAAGATTCACAAGGTTCAGAAGGGTGATACCCTTTCTTCCATCGCAAAGATCTATTACGGCGATAATTGGATCTATGTAGAAAGGCTTGGTATGTATAACAAGATACCGGCCCCTTACGACAATATCTCCATCGGGCAGGAACTGAAAATTCCATCGAAAGAGGAATTAAAGGGTCAATAGTCGTAAAGCCTGTAGAATCAATATAAAGCGGGCAGATTACTTTTTGGAGTGAAAGGGTCGAAAAAAACAGAGCAGGCAAGCTCAGGTCACCAACAACTGGTTTGCCTCAACAGCAATGAAGTTCACAAAAATGAAGCGGTTTGGAGTCCATCCAAGCCGCTTTTCAGATCCTGATATAGGGTATAAATGATTCAAATAATGTCCGCTTTCACTGTAATTACTTCCTGAAGTTCTTTGATTGTTGTTTTCATGAAGGCAACCAAACTACAGTATGGGTTTAGCGGCAGAGAAATCGATCCATCAGCGTATGGCCTTCTTCGATCAGCATTCCGGTTAATTCCGCTTCTTTCTCAGTATACTGTCTGAAGATCGGGGAATTTTGACCATCGCCCTCATCAGTGCGCTTGGTTGTACTGCGGTAAATCACATAAGGGACAGGTTCCCTTGAATGGGTCCGGATGGATAATGGCGTGGGATGATCAGGCATCAAAAGGATGGAATAATCCAGTTTATCAAGACCCTTCAACAAGGGTGAGAGCAACTCGGAATCGATTTTCTCAATGGCTGTGATCTTGCCTTCAAGCATTCCCTGATGACCACATTCATCGGGTGCCTCGACATGGATATAAACGAAATCACTGCCATTTTCAAGCGCACGCAAACAAGCCAGCGCTTTGCCTTTATAGTTGGTATGCAGATTGCCGGTAGCCCCTTCAACACGAATGGATTCAAGACCGGCAAGAATACCGATGCCATGGATTAAATCCACAGCTGAAATAACACTGCCAGTCAGGTGATACTTTTCCCGGAAGGGTTTCAAGGTGGGCTTCCTGCCCTGCCCCCATAGCCAGATGGAGGTTGCGGGGTTTAAACCCCTTTTGATACGGTTCAGGTTAACGGGATGATCTTTTAAAATGGCTTCACTTTTTTTCATAAACGCAAGAAAAACATCATCGTTGGTGCCTTTGGGAAGGTATGAAGATATTTTTCTGCCGCTGATGTCATGGGGAGGGGTTAAGGTAAGACCCTCTTTGCCATTGCTCCAGATCAGACAGTGCCTGTAGCTGATTCCCGGATAGAATGAAAACTCGGAAGAATTCATATTTTCAGCGATGGCTTTCATTAATTCCCGGGCTTCTTCGGTAGTGATTTCACCCGAGCTGTAATCAACCATCGTTTTTTCTTCATAATGCGCTTCGTCTGACAGGGTTACAAGGTTGCACCGAAAGGCCATATCGGTGTCTTTCATGGGAACGCCCATACTGACGGCTTCCAGCGGGGAGCGCCCTGTATAGTATTGTTGCGGAGCGTACCCGAATACCGAAAGGTTCGCTACATCGCTTCCAGGGGGGAAGCCTTCCGGAACGGTTTTCACAAGTCCCAGTTCTCCGTGCTGCGCCAGAAAATCCATATTGGGCTTTTTCGCTGCCTCTAAAGGGGTCTTTCCGCCCAAGGCAGGGACAGGATAATCGGCCATCCCATCGCCTAAAAGAACAATATACTTCATAAACTCACCTTTTTTCAATCAATTCATTATGATTCGAAATAAACCTGCCAGCAAAAATGCCACGATTTGCAGGGTGATAATCATTATAACATCCAAAGCAGTTGTGTGCAATTGCCAAACAGAGGTGTTCCTTTTTCCAGCGCTTCTCCTGGTTACTCCTGTGAAACCTGCCAAGCTTTCGTGTCGTTTGGCGGCACCTAAGCCGTGGGGGATTGTTCACCCCCCCTTTATTAAGTTCAAAAGCTACTAAACAGGTATGTGTTTTATCTTGAATATAGCAATGCAATCCTAAGCGTAGCGCAGTCATCCTGAGCGTAGAGGAGGATGTTGTCAGGAGTAATGAGAGATCCTTTACTTCGTTCAGTCTGTATACCGCAATAGGGTAAGCCTCTTTGCATTACAGGATCCTTCACTTCGTACAGGATGAGGACAAAACAAAAAAGAGGCAGGTTTTTCCCTGCCTCCTGGACAACTTCTCAACACGAATGGTTGCGCTGCACCGGACATATGTTCATCCGCCACCAAGCATGGACAACAGCACGCCCGCTGCAACCGCGGAACCGATAACACCGGCAACATTCGGACCCATCGCATGCATCAGCAGGTAATTTTGAGGATTGGCTTTCTGCCCCACCACCTGTGACACGCGTGCAGCCATGGGCACAGCAGAAACCCCAGCCGAGCCGATCAACGGGTTGATCTTTCCTCCGGTTGCCCAATTCATCAGTTTTCCAAACAGCACACCGGACGCGGTTCCAACACTAAAAGCAATAAGCCCTAGCAGTATAATGGACAGTGCCTGCATGCCAAAACCGGGCTGGCTTAGTTTATCGGCACTGGCCGTTGCCCCAACGGTGAGGCCAAGGAATATTGTAACGATATTGATCAATGCGTTTTGTGCGGTTTCATTCAACCTGCCAACAACACCACTTTCCTTGAACAGGTTGCCTAGCATCAGCATGCCAACCAGGGGAGCGGCGGGAGGAAGTATCAAAATGACTAAAAGGCTGACAACGATGGGAAACAGTATTTTCTCCAGCTTAGATACAGGACGCAGCTGTTCCATAACGATTTCGCGTTCTTTTTTCGTAGTCAGCGCCTTCATAATCGGAGGTTGAATAATGGGCACGAGGGCCATATACGAGTATGCGGCCAAAGCAATGGGTCCAAGTAACTCTGGGGCAAGCTGTGAAGTGAGCCAAATCGCTGTAGGACCGTCGGCACCGCCGATGATTGCGATAGCTCCAGCCTGTTTTTCTGTGAAAACACCAAGGGCCATGGCTCCGATATATGTCCCAAAAATCCCAAACTGTGCGGCGGCACCCAGTAAAAAGCTTTTCGGGTTTGCGATCAGCGGGCCGAAATCGGTCATTGCACCGATCCCCAGGAAGATCAGGGGCGGATATATTCCCAGCTTCACGCCAAGATAAAGCATATCCAGCAAGCCACCCTCATGCAAAATTCTTTCAAAATTCAATGGCTGCACATCCCACAGTTCGGGGTTCATTATACCGCCCAATGGAAGGTTCGCAAGAAGCATTCCAAAAGCGATAGGCAGCAGCAGCAGTGGTTCATATTTCCTGCCGATTGCCAGATAGATAAAAACTAAAGCAATGGCGATCATGACAAAATGCAACGGGCTCATATTGGCAAAACCTGATTCCAACATCAGTTCCCTGATTGCACCGATAAACTCATTCCACATAATTAACCCTTTCCATCTTTCGTTTATTTGTCAGACTTGGTTGAATTCATAAAAAACTCTCCATATCAGATCCCAGACATAATTTGTTCGTTCCGACCGGCAACATTCCAGATCGGGGTTGTATGCCCGATTCTCCTAATGGATCTGACCCTTAGGCCTGTGGTGGAACCCTGCATACATGCCATTACTGCGGCGGATATTACCGCAATGATTTCAGTGTTGTCAACAACAGTAACATTGCTGACGGAATTATCAGATAAAGAAAAACTTTGAACTGGTTCAGGCATTGCTTCATCGTTCGTTTCATCCCTGCGTTTTCGGGCTTTTGTGATAATACCAGAATACAGCTTAATACACAAAATTATAAGGATTAACACAATAAAAACAACAACCATACCAACAAAAGCAACCAATAAAGTCCTTTGCATTTCAGCACCTCCAGGAGATCGTTTTTAAAACCATTCCTGTTAAAATTATCACAATATCGCTCCCCCGTCAATAAAAATTCCGGTTTTTATAGGTTTTATTGTCCCTGGCGATAGTATTTTCAGGTTGCGGAATATTTACACTTTAGGATATAATATAAATGTTGCAGAACGCTTAAAAAGAATGGATCTGCTGGGAATTGGAGGAACCCGGTTCCCCAATCATGATGAATCAACTACAGGGAGGAAATTGAATATGGCTAAATCAGTTTCAGAAGATATGATTATCCGCGAAGTTCTTAAGCTCGACGAAGGAACAGCTCCCATCTTCATGAAGCACGGTATGCATTGCCTGTACTGTCCATCCGCTTCAGGTGAGAGTCTGCGTGATGCCTGCGCTGTTCACGGCATTGATCCGAAAAAGCTTGTCAGTGATTTGAACCAATACCTCAACAGCAAAGAATGATTGAAGCCAAAGGCCACCCACCGGGTGGCTTTTGTAAATCAAATGCAAAGATCCTTCACCTGTTTACTCCTGAATAGAAGCGATGCAGGTGAACAGGAAAGGTGCTTTTTCATGCAATTGCATACGTGGTTTTCCGGTGTTATAATGGGGTTACTGGTGAAATGAGGTGAAGTATGGTACTTACTGAAATTGCAAACTTAATGAACGCAGAGATACATACCTGCGTGAATAAAAACGATATCATCGTAAAATCCGCATGCGGAGCAGATTTGATGAGCGATGTCATGGCGTTCTCAAAAGAAAATGCGCTGCTGCTCACTGGTCTGATTAACCCTCAGGTGGTACGTACAGCAGAGATGATGGACATTCAGGCGATCCTGTTCGTGCGAGGGAAAAAGCCGAATGCCGCCATGTGTGAACTGGCCGAAGAAAAGGGCATCGTGCTTTTATCCACTGATTTGCCTATGTTTCTCGCATGCGGAATTTTATATCAGGCAGGGATTAAAGGGAGAGGCTCAAACTGTGAGTAGCCTTATCAAAAAAGAGTATGTTATACCAGCAAACGATTTCGCTGTTGCGGGGGAAGCCTCCAGCAGTGTACGAAAATTGCTGAATCAGCTTGGTGTACAACCGCTAATCATAAAGCGAACCTCCATTGCCATGTATGAGGCAGAAATTAATGCTGTCATCCACGGAAATGGTGGAAGAGCTTTGGTGGAAATTTTTGAGGAGAAGATTGTGATCCTCATTTATGATGAAGGACCTGGCATAGAGAATATTGAACTGGCCATGCAGGAAGGCTATTCCACCGCACCGGACACGATTCGTGAAATGGGTTTTGGCGCGGGAATGGGTTTATCCAATATTAAAAAACATGCGGATGAATTTGTTCTGGATAGCGCTCCCGGGAAGGGAACAAAGGTGTATATCACCATGTATCTGCACTGACAGCCCTGTTTAATCAATGACGGGAAGCCGACTCCAGGTATAACTAACGTAATCATGCGGTTCCAGACCGTGGAATTCCATACCTTATGAATCAATATGCTTTAACGGTCGGTCTCCCAGCAAGGAAGGGTTATGTAATGACGAAATATTTCCACTCAGTGACGTTGGATGAAGATAAATGCAGAGGATGCACAAACTGTATCAAACACTGCCCTACCGAAGCCATTCGAGTAAGAAACGGCAAGGCGATCATCATCAAAGAACGCTGTATCGACTGTGGTGAATGTATAAAGGTATGTCCGTACCGCGCAAAAAAAGCGGTTACGGATCCATTTTCGATCATCCAGGAATACCGGTACAAGGTTGCAATTCCAGCCCCTTCGCTTTATGGGCAATTCAATCGCACGTTTTCACGAGACAGGATTTTACAGGGGCTGATAAAGCTGGGCTTTGACTGGGTGCTTGAGGTTTCCCAGGCAGCCGAGATTGTTTCGGATGCAACCCGTATCCTGCTGGAGTCGGGAGATCTTAAAAAACCCGTCATTTCTTCCGCCTGCCCCGCTGTGGTTCGCCTGGTTCAGGTTCGTTTTCCAAACCTGATCCCCAATCTTTTAAAAATAGAGTCCCCCATGGAGCTGGCAGCAAGAATCGCCAAGGACACTGTCTGTAAAGAGAAGGGCATTCCTTTGGAGGATATCGGGGTATTCTTTATTTCGCCCTGCGCGGCAAAGGTTACCAGTGTCAAAGCCCCATATGAGAAGAAGGAGTCCAGCGTCAATGGGGTGCTGGCTATGAAGGATATCCATATTCCACTGTTGGACAAAATGGGCAAAATTCCTGAAGACATTGAAAGCGATCTGGTCTGCTCCGGTTTTGACGGAGTGGGATGGGCGCGTTCCGGCGGTGAAAGTTATGCGCTGCGAAATGAACAGTATCTTGCGGTACATGGAATTCATCAGGTGATCAAAATTCTTGAGGAGATTGTAGAAGATCGCCTGGAGGGTGTCGAATTTGTTGAATGCCTGTCCTGTACCGAAGGCTGCCTTGGCGGGCCATTAACGGTTGTGAACCCCTTTGTGGCCAGGACCAATTTAAAATGGCAGATTAAAAAGGCAAAACAGCAGGATTTCTCGGGGGTCAACAGCTCAAGAGGCTATGAGGATCTGCTTTGGACCGAGGACGTGGAATATAAACCCATCCTAAAGCTGGATGACGATATGATGAAGGCCATGAGAAAAATGCAAAAAATGCAGGAAATTAATGAAGGCCTTCCCGGGTTGGATTGCGGGGCATGCGGCGCACCTAGCTGTCAGGCGCTCTCAGAGGATATTGTCCGTGGGCTGGCCAGTGAAACCGACTGTATTTTCAAGCTAAGGGAAAAGGTTACCAGCCTTTCAAAACAGATGAAAGCATTGGAACAGCATGCGAAAGAAAATCCATAACATCTTATTGCTACAAAACAAAAAATAAAAATATGCAGCAATAAGGTTCCGCTGGCTGGTTGCGGGTGTAGCCCACCAGGAGGGAAGCCAATGACCGTTTTGGAGTTTGTTCAAAAAAATGGATACAATCTGTTAAGCGGCGCAGACAATGCTGCTCAAACAAGCATATCGGGTGTGTACATCTGTGATCTGCTCAGCATGGCCATGGCAGGTGTGAAGGATCGGAACCTGTGGATCACCGTACATACGAATATCAATATTGTTGCGGTAGCCTCTTTGACAAACGCAGCCTGTGTTGTCATTCCTGAATCCATTCCGGTTGATGAGATTACGGTAAAACGGGCGGAAGAACAGGGGATTGTGCTTGTTCAGGCGCCCCACGACAGTTATGAGATAGCCATCCGCTACTTTTTACAGTCAGGCGGCAGACTGCCATGATGAAAGCTGCAACAGACCTGCATATCCATTCATGTCTGTCCCCCTGTGCAAGCAGCGACATGACCCCCAACAATATCGTGCTGATGAGCAAGCTAAAGGGGTTGGATGTGATAGCCGTCTGTGATCATAACCACACTGGAAATCTGAAAGCTGTTTCACAGCTTGCCCTGTCACAGGGGATTCTTCTTCTTCCCGGCCTCGAACTGGAAACCAGTGAGGAAATCCATCTTCTTTGTTACTTTCCTTCCCTTGATTCCATTGAACAACTGCAATCCGAATTAAATCAATATTATCAGTACATTCCCAATCGAGAAGATATCTTCGGGCCCCAATGGATTTTGGATGCCCAGGATGAGCCCCTGGAAAAGATTGATTTTTTACTGACGACCTCCACCACTTTGGATTTATACCAGGCTGTAGCCTTGGTTCGCGATTTGGGTGGGGTTCCCGTTCCTGCCCATGTAGACAGAGAATCCTACAGTATCCTCTCAAACCTTGGAACAGTTCCCGCAGATCTGAGCCTGTTCACGCTTGAGTTGTCCAGAAACACTACCAAAGAACGCTTTTTTCAGCAGCACCCGGAATATATGGAAAGAAGGTTTATCACCAGTTCGGATGCTCACGATTTGAGCATGATCCTGGAAAGAAGCTTTTTTATGGATTTGGAAGAGCGCAGCGTCGCCTGCCTCATTGAAAAACTAAAAGCGGGCTCGTTACACTGAGGTTACTGTTTAAAGGTAATAGGTTTCACAGGAGTAACGGGAGTGACATATAACCATCGGCAGGCTCTGTTACATGGTTGCGATAAAATTGCCGGGTATGTTATAATGCGCTCAGGAAATGATTGGTCAGGTGTGTGCCCAATCAACCTGTTTTGGATGAGTTGAGTATATGGAGGATTTTGGATGAATTTTAATACCACCATTTCAAAAATAGAAAGACTGGCTGATGACATTTATCTGCTGCGCCTTCAATCAGAAGAAATCTCCGAGCAGGCCGTTCCGGGCCAGTTTGTAAATATCCGGTGCAGTACCGGGCTTGATGCGTATTTAAGGCGCCCCATCAGTATTTGCAGGGTTGATCGGGATCACCATACCTTCGATATTGTTTATATGAACCGGGGCAGAGGAACCAACCTGCTGTGCTCTCTGTGCGAAGGTGATACACTGGATGCCATGGGTCCGCTGGGCAAAGGCTTCACCCTGCCGCAAAAGGGAGAAAAGATTGCGGTTGTGGGTGGGGGGATAGGCATTTTCCCCCTGTTATTCCTGTTGAGCGAAAGCCAATGTGCTGAAAAAACAGCTTTTCTCGGGTTCCGTACGAAGGAAGCCATCGTCTTAAGGGAAGAATTTGAAAAGGCTTCTGATAAGCTTGTGATTGCCACCGATGACGGAAGCGACGGGATAGACGGTTTAATCACCGCGCCATTTCAAAGCTGGCTGGAAGAAGCAAGACCAGATCGTGTATATACCTGCGGCCCGGAGCCAATGATGAATATCGTCGGCAGGTTGTGTGTTGATAAGGGAATATTCTGTGAAGTATCGATGGAACAGCGTATGGGCTGCGGCATCGGGGCTTGTTTGGTTTGCGCCTGCAAAGTGAATGACGCAGACGACTACCAGTATGCCCATGTTTGCAAGGATGGCCCGGTTTTTCCCGCTGAACGCGTAATCAGATGGTAACCAGAGTGCTGGTACCGTGGATCAACCCCGAAGCCTATCAGCCCTGGCCAGAGGGAAGGGGCTCAGGTACCCTGGTCAACCCCGGAACTCACCTGCCCATAGTATTGTCAAGGAGGAACTGCGCTTGGACTTAACAGTGAACATCGCCGGCTTGAAAATGAAAAACCCGGTTATCGCCGCATCAGGCACCTTCGGCTTTGGCCGTGAATATGGCAACTACTTTGACCTGAGCCGCCTTGGGGGGATCTCGGTGAAAGGGCTGACCCTCGAACCAAGAAAAGGCAACGCGCCGCCGAGAATTGCCGAGACACCCGGTGGAATCCTGAACAGTGTAGGGCTGCAAAACCCGGGAGTTCATGCCTTTATCCGGGATGAGATTCCATTTTTAAGAAGGTATGATGTAAAAATTATCGCCAATGTCGCCGGAAATACCATCGACGAGTATTGCCGCATGGCAGAGATCCTGTCTGAAGCGGATATTGATGCCATTGAACTGAATGTATCCTGCCCCAATGTAAAGGAAGGCTGTATTCTGTTCGGCAGCACGCCAAAGGGTATTTCACAGGTAACCAGCGCCGTGCGCAAGGTTTGTAAAAAACCACTGATTGTCAAGCTTACTCCGAATGTCGCCGATATTGCGCAAAACGCCCTGGCAGCTGAAGAAGCCGGTGCGGATTCGGTCAGCCTGATCAACACCCTTCTGGGCATGGCCATCGACATCGACAAAAGAAAGCCCATCCTTGCGAATATCATGGGCGGTCTTTCCGGCCCTGCAGTAAAACCCGTTGCCGTCCGGATGGTATATCAGGTGGCAAATGCGGTTAAAATTCCTGTGATCGGCATGGGCGGCATATCCAATGGAAATGATGCGATTGAATTTTTTCTGGCCGGTGCCACTGCGGTCATGATAGGAACCGCAGGGTTTGTAAACCCCGGCGTTTGGGTGGAGACGGCTGAAGGGATTGAAGCCTATATGAACAGGCATGGGTTTGAAAAAATGAGTGAGTTAACCGGTGCATTGCAGGTTTAAGCGCCTTATATACAAAGTGCGGGAATCTGCTTTGGAGTGTTCTTCCACTAAATTATTTACTCAGACATAGCCCTCAATTTCAGAGTTTTTTTCCAATACCCATGTCCCTGGTTTTTAGTCAGACAAAGCCATTGCAAAAAATGGATTGTGAAAGGAAGTAACGATGAAAACCAAAATGATCATTGTCCGTCATGCGGAAGCCGTCGGGAACAAAATCCGTGAGTTTCACGGCTGGACCGATGAAGGAATCACCGAAAGAGGAACCCTTCAGGCACAACAGGTTGCACAAAGGCTGAAAGACACACCCATTGACGTTATTTACAGCAGTATTCTGAAGCGAACAATGGAAACCGCCGGTTTTATCGCTCGGATGAAGAATCTGCCCATCCTCTCCCGCGAAGATTTGAAGGAGATCAATGGAGGACTGTGGGAAGGCATGCGCTGGGATGATCTGCTCGCAAAATATCCCGATGAATATCACATCTGGGAAACCAAACCTCATCTGCACCAAATGCCAGAGGGTGAAAGCATGGAAGCTTTCCGGCAAAGGGTTGTTTGCGCGATAACAGACATTTTTCAAAGGGAAGAAGGCAAAAACATTTGCGTCGTGACCCATGGTACAGTTATCCGGGTTCTGATGTGTTGGTTCAAAGGATTGCCTTTGGAGGATATTGTCAGGATTACCTGGTATGATAATACCGCTGTAACTATAGTTATCAAAGACAACGATGCGTTTCAAATAGAGTTGGAAGGGGATACAGCCCATCTGGATGGAACCACCAGCACCTTGGAAAACCAACAATGGTTTATTGAATATCGGGAAAAATTCAATCTGCAAAACAAGTAACGGGGCAGTTTTTCTGGCTCTCAGGAACTGGATGAATGGAGGATTTTATGGCGAACAATACTAAAAACCTTGTGAAAGCTCTGTTCCAAACAAAGGCCATACGGGTATGCCCGTCTGACAGCCCTTTTTGGTATACCTCGGGTAAAATTGGGCCTTACTACATCAACACTCATTTTCTGTACGGCAGCGAAGACAAGGCGAATGCCCTTCTGAAAATAATCGATGCTGCAGCCGCGAACAAGGATCAGTGCTCTGAAATCGTGGCCGCGCAGGTTATGGAAAACTACAGCCAGGATCCTGTTTATAAAAGTTGCATGGATACGCTTCTGGAAACCATTCAAAAAACCATCCCCGTAGATTCCATCGACTATATTTCAGGTGGGGAGCGGCGAGACTGGTTTTTCTCGCTGGTTGCTTCCAAGCTGTTGAACAAGCCCCATATCACTATTTTTAAGGATTTGGACGCAAGAATTTTTTATGGGGGAAAAACAGAAAAAGTTGCCTCACTGAAAGGAGCACGCGTTTTACATATTGCTGATCTGATCACCAGCGCGTCCAGCTATGAACGGGCGTGGGTCCCCGTTATCCAAAAGGCAATGGGGAACTTTAAAGCTTCCTTTGTTATCATCGACAGGATGCAGGGAGGCCATGAACTACTGGAAAGCATGGGTGTGGCTTCACATGCCCTTGTCAGGATTGACCGAAGCGTATTCCGGGAAGCTTGTGATAAACAGTATATCAATTCAGCGCAATATGACATGATCATTCAATATATGAACGACCCGGATGGTTTTATGAAAGGCTTCTTTACGGAACGTCCCGAATTCATCGAAAACGCCCTGAAGGGCGATGAAAAGACGGCAAAAAGAGCAAGATTGTGTATAGAAAGCGGCTTTTGTGAAATTTAAACCTGCATCGTCATGGAAATGATGGTTCCATTCGGCTCGTTGGGCCGAATCATAAAGCTGGAGGACACCTTTTTCAAAATGGACAGCCCCCAGCCCCGGATTGTCAGATCATCCATGCCCTGGATCACCTTTTCCAGGTTTAAAAGCTCGGGGTGGATTCCAATTCCCGAATCAGAAACCTCCAGCACAATAGAGTCTGAAAGCCTGAGAAGATATACCGATACAGGCCCTCCAAGCTTGTTATAACCATGCTCTATAGCGTTTACGA
>LSQX01120512.1_pt1 | contig 24734 bp, 23 predicted proteins | sample 654561 | NCBI WGS metagenome assembly LSQX01 (sample SAMN04489861, study PRJNA283612) | anaerobic digester metagenome | isolation source: 4 biogas reactors fed with cattle manure at either 37C or 55C with and... | place: Denmark: Kongens Lyngby | collected 2014
CTACCGACTACTACAAAGACTATTTTTGGATTCTTTTTAACGACGATGTTTGCGCAGTCTAACAGAGTGTCAATACCATTCTTGTAGACCAGCCGACGTACAGTTAAAATTACGATCGCATCTTGAGAGATGCCTAATTCTCTACGCAAATCCCGCCGTTTATTTGGGATAATTCTAAACCTATCTGTATCTACACCATTGTATACCACTACAACTTTACGAGAATCTGCACCTAAACTTAAAACATATTCTTTTGTAGCGTTGCTGATAGCGATGATTTTATCAGCATTTTTTAGATTTTGTTTACCAATAGCTAAGTCATTTATCAACTCAACTTTATCAAAAAAGTTGTTGTATTCAATGAATGTATTATGTTGTGTCAAAATGAAAGGCTTATCATAAAATTTAGCTAGTTTCCCTGCTAAAAGCGAAGTTAAGTATGGATGTCCATGGGCATGGATCAATTGATTATTTTTCACTGCTTTAGTGAAAGTTGGAAAACTACCAATAGTTGGAATAGAATAGGGGATTCCCAACCTGAAGCCCATGTTAAACGATGTGTAACAATCGACAGGCACACCATCGACTACATAATTTTTCGGTGTTTCAATTCGGTTGGTTACTATAATAGGTGAATAGTTTTTTTGTAGAAGGCGTTTACTCTGTTCGTTTGTTACTATTTCGATTCCACCAACATGAGGCAGAAAAGTGTGTGTAACAAAGCAAAGTCGAGTTTTAACCATTGGAGCCAACGCCTAAACCCTCAAGTGCCAAAGTAATATAAGTTTATGGTAACACCATAACCGCTGGAACAAAATGTCGTCGCAAGACTGTTAAGACATATCCACCTTTGAAAAGATAAGTTGCCGTCAAAGTTTACCTGCTTTAGTATAAATGTTTGATGATGCACCAGCAACTAATGCGCCGATTGCATCGTTAGTTAAGGGTGGTAGCTCTTTTAAGATCCCTGGTTTAGCTTGGTCAAAGCGTACAAATTCAAACATACCTCTTGATCCGCCGATGTAGGTAGCTATGGCGATACCGATGAGTTCATCTGCAACCAAACCAGGTCTACCCATAAAACGTTCGACCGATAAACCTGGAATCCTGCCGTTTTGCGCTTCTTCTTGTGCTTGAAATGCAGCTACAATGAGTGTGGAGACATTTACGTCAGTTAGGATATCGAGAAGTTCCTCTCTTAGGAGCGCTATGGCTTTTTCGGAGGTTTCTATGCCGGGATGAGGGACATACATTTCTAATGCACTGTCGATTAAACTCTGCAGTGTAATGCCTTTGCCCTCCAGATAGGTTAATAATGGTGGCGGTTGGTTTTTCATGAACTATCTCTTCGACTACAGTTTGCTGTTGTTTGTTTTAAGTGTTGTGAAGACATTTGCACTAAACGCTCTTTAGCAGCAAATAATTCGCAAGATTGCCCTTCACCGGCATGGCATCTAACGCCAACTACAGTACTGTAGAGGGATTCTATACCTTCAATTAGACACCTGACATGTCTAGTACTTACGTTGTGTATGCTTAATTTGGTGGAAGTGAATCCTATTGGTCTTCACAGGCGATAACTCATTTACTTTTCAAGATGAGGCTGAATAGACTGTCAATCTGACTCAACAACCCCAGACTCAATGGAGTAATACTTTTTATTAAGCGTAATAGCTATAATTCTTATCATAATAATTGTCGATGTAGCTGTTATATTGGCGCAGTGGAAAAAACTGTTTTTTCTTTTTATTGGTCCTATAATCTTCTTTGTGTGTTTTATTGCTTTACCGTAAGGCTTATATGAAAAGGCTGGATGAACCAACCAATAAACTGTGAGTGAATTACTAAGCATAAAGAGGAAATCAACTATTTTGCCAAAAAAACCAGATGACAACTTAATCAATAGGTGCTTGACAAGGAAAAAATTATTTTATCGCTTTACTGTTCTTTACAAAAAAGAGGTAACCTAATGAAAGTAATTACATCTTGGAGCGGCGGTAAAGACAGTTGTTATGCCTCTTACATAGCCCAACAACAAGGTCACCAAATTCTATCACTATTCACTATGATGATGAATGACGAAAAATCAAGCTTCCACATGATACCCGCAGAAATTCTCGACGCGCAGGCAAACGCATTAGACCTACCACTTATAAAAAAAACTACCTCAGCAACCACTTATGAGAAGGATTTCAAAGAAGTGTTAACTGATTGTAAAAATAAAGGAGCAGAAGCCATAGTAACCGGCGACATCAATGAGGTTGCATCTCATGAAGAAGGCTGGCTTAACCGAGTCTGTAAAGAAATTGGTATAAAAACCATAAAACCACTCTGGAAAATTGATACTAACCAGCTCTATCTCGATTACATTAAAACTGGTTTCAAAGCCGTCGTTGTCCGCACAAACAACGCATTAAGCCTTGATTGGTTAGGTCGAGTGCTCGACCGACAATTCTACGATGATATACTAAAACTACAAGGTGTAGACCCTTGCGGAGAGAATGGAGAATACCATACCGTTGTCATCGACGGACCAAATTTTAACCAAAAAGTGGACCTACAAGAAACTGGTAAAAGATTAGAAAATGGCTTTGGCTGCTTGGAAATCAAAAAATGGCAAATAATCTTAAAATCATGGTGATAAAATGATAGATGTACTTATTGTAAATAATGAAATAAAAGCAAAAGCTTTTCTTAACGAAATCGAAAATAAAAAACCTCTCTTTATCGCTACAATTGCTACCACCGAAACTGGAAAAATCCCTGGATTGTCAGCTGCGGGTGCTAATCCTGACTTTACCGACTTTACGCCTCCGGCGGACGCAGAGCTTTTACTACTTGGAAAATGTAAATCTATACAGGGTGTTCCAATTACACCTGATGGAATTCCGACACCGGCATTAATTACCACTTCAGCTCTTCAATTAGCCGACATACCCGTGCTCATAGTTAATGGTGGAGTCAAGGTAAAGCCTCAAGTTCCATTTATAGATGTCAATGGTAACCCCGGACGTGATATCAGAACCGGAGATTCTGTAGATAATGTCGAAGAAGTTATCGAACGTGCGAAAGTAGTTGGTGAGCAGTTAGCTAAAGTGTCGGATTACCTCGTTATTGGTGAGAGTGTTCCTGGTGGAACAACGACAGCTCTGGGCGTTTTAACAGCACTTGGTGTTGATGCAGACGGTAAAGTTAGCAGTACCTTGCCAGCTAATCCTCATAACTTAAAGGTTGGAGTAGTTACTGCTGGTTTAAAAGCTGCAGAAGACAAACTTGGAAAAATAAATGGTGACCCAATTAAAGCAATATCTGCGGTAGGGGATCCTATGATGGCAGCGCTTGCAGGTTTAGTCATCGGCGGCTCAAAGCAAGGACCTGTCTTAATGGCTGGCGGTACCCAAATGACTGCCGTTCTAGCATTAATCAATGCACTCGAACCAAAAGCGCTCTGCAATGTCGCAATAGGGACAACAAGATGGGTTGCAAAAGATGAGTCCTCAGATATCTGTGGCATAATCAAACAATTCTGCGACGTTCCAGTTTTAGCTGCTGACTTAGATTTCGGTCCCTCCCAGTACCCCGGTTTGCGCGTGTATGAAACTGGTCTTGTAAAGGAGGGCGTTGGTGCTGGAGGTTCCTCCATTGCTGCTATGGCTAAGACCGGTAGAGCTGTAACCAAGCAAATTCTTCTTAAGGAGATAGAACGTAATTATGCCTCACTGATGCAAATAAAGTGAGATACGTTTGGTCGTTAGACAACTTAAAAATCTCTTAGCTTTCTTAACCGTTTTTCCAGTAACTATGGATGATAACATTCTTGTTGACTGTGCCAAAAATATGTGGGCGTTTCCTCTCATCGGTGCTTTCCTCGGTTTATTAGTGGGGTTATTCGGCTGGATGGCTGTCCATTTTCTTCCAAGCCTAGTCGTTGGCGCTTTGGTCTTGGCGTTGCTTTTATGGATAACAGGCTTGCATCATACTGATGGACTTCTAGATTTCGGCGACGCAATCATGGTCCATGGCACTTCTGAAAAGAAAATTGAAGTTATGCACGACCAATTAACCGGTGCAGGTGCGATTGGTTTGGCTTTAATGACATATATCACAACAGCTTTTGCATTTGTTTCATTAAGTGGTAAAATACTCATTGCAGGTTCATGGGTTCCATTAATTTTCCCAGCATTAATTATAATTGAAATGTGTGCGAAGTTAAGTATGGTTGTTGTTGCCCGAGCAGGTAGGTCTGTTCATAAAGGTATGAATACCTCCTTCCTCGAGAATATGCATGGTTCCGGTGGTAACTGGCGCTTAGCTCTTGCGTTAGTAACTTCTTTAGCTATTACCTTGCCGCTTCTAGGTTTAAACGGCGTAATCGTTATTTTAGCCGCTATTATTACTGGATTAGTTATGGTTGGAATTGCACATAAGCATTTTAACGGTGTTACAGGTGACGTTTTCGGGTCTACTAATGAGCTAACACGAGCGGTCTCTGCAGTTGTATTGTTGGTTGTGGTCATATGGTGACGGCGCTTGTTATGGCGGGTGGCAAAGGTTCTCGTATGAAACTTGCTGAAGAAAAACCTTTGATCAAGGTCTGTGGAAAACCTGTCATTGAATATGTCATTGCTGCCCTTAAGAATGCCAAAAAAATCGATCAAATAATCGTGGCAACGAGTACATCTACGCCTAAAACAACGTTGTTTATGCGACAACTTGGCATAGATGTTATCGAAACTCCCGGTAAAGACTATGTCTCTGATATGGGGTACACTGTACAGACCTTGAAGCTGGGATTATTTTTGGCTATTGCTGCTGACTTGCCACTAGTGAAGGGCAAAATAATTGACGACATATTATGTCGATATCAACGCTGCGGGAAACCAGCGTTGACAGTTGCGGTTCCAATGGAAACTAAACGTAAGTTGGGTATGAGTGTAGAATATTGTTTTAAAACCGAAGACAATCAAAACGTTGTTCCTGTGGGTATAAACGTAATTGATGGTAGTAAACGATACGGCGACGAATGGCTTGATCAAGACATTTATGTTTTGCCTTATAAAGCGTTGGCTGTGAACATTAACACATTGAATGAACTACAGTTGGCAGAACAGTTGCTATCTAAGTGTATTGAAAAGAAGCATTTGAACTAACATTAATTCCATTTAGATAAAACGCTCATCTAACAGAGTAATACAAAGAATAAACACCTATTCAGAGAAATCTTTACATCTACCCCAAACAAGTTATTATCAAACCTGCTTGAGGAAGAACTTGATGGGCATTCTTAGCCATGACAGATTCTGGAACGCAATCGTTTCAATGCCTATGACAAAATATATGCTCCAACTTTCACTTAAAAAATGCGAAGGTTGCGGTAGGACTGTGTTGGAGGCTGCGTTAGATGATTACGGTGGCAAAACCGGCAAGCACTGTACTAAATGTAGTGGGCTCTACTCACAGATCATCTCCTTTTGGATCGAGTTCCTACGCCGCGCGTTAGGTTTCAAGCGAGCAAAAGTAGAAAAATTACTAACAGATCGATATGCGCGTAACGCGGTCTTTAATTTAGTTGAATCTTTTGAGTACTTTGGAATAAAAAAGCCTATTTCGCTTGTTGCACCCTTTCTTGTAGTTTGGGATTTTACACACAAATGTAATCTCCGTTGTAAGCACTGCTACTCAAACAGTGGCGAACCTGACGAAAACGAATTAACCACAGCGCAAGCTCTCAAAGTTGTAGACCAGCTTGCTGACGCTCATGTAACTGCTTTAGCATTTAGCGGTGGCGAACCTATAACACGTTCAGATTTTTTTGAAGTGGCAAAACATGCATCTAACCGAGGTCTTTATGTCTCGCTAGCATCAAACGGTACTCTGCTGACCAAAGAATACGCAAGCAAACTGAAAGAAGCAGGTATTAATTATGTTGATATAAGCATCGACGGGGCAACCGCTAGTACACATGACACGTTCAGAGGTGTACCTGGTGCTTACGATAAAGCTGTGGCTGGACTTAAGAATTGTATAGCGGCCGATATCTGCGTATGTATCGCTACTACGGTAGGTAAAAACAATATGGCTGAACTGCCCGCAATCATTGACTTGGCTGAACAGCTTCATGTAGACCGTTTTACATACTTCAATTTTATTCCCGCAGGACGCGGTAAGGTTCATATTGACCAAGACTTATCGCCGCAGGAACGTGAGGATGTCATGCGTTATCTGCTTAATAGAATGTCTTCAGGTTGTAAAACAACAATTCTTGCTACTGCACCACAATTAGCCCGCGTAGCTGCCCAATGCCAAGGTTTAGACGGTACTGGTGAAGTTACGTTGGCTCTCGCCCATATGCAAACTGTCAAAGTTACAAAAAAAGCCATTCCACTCGGAGAATTCATTGGTGGTTGTGGAGCCGGTAGACTTTATTGTGCCCTCTCTCCAAAAGGCGATGTGCGTCCATGTGTATTCTTACCAGTTAATGTTGGTAACATCAAAGAGCGTGCCTTCAAAGATATTTGGTTAAATGCCCCACTTTTCAATGCGTTTCGCAACCGAGCTAATCTTAAAGGACCTTGTAACAAATGTGACTACAAATTTATTTGTGGTGGTTGCCGAGCTCGTAGTGCTGCATACAATAAGGGAGATACCTTAAAAGGTGACCCCGGTTGTCTTAATGGAGTTAAGATTACAAATGTCAGTTAAAATCAGCCGTGCTATCGACGATGTGGATGACATAATCAAAGAAGCTGTTTCCAATGCTAATCTCAAGGACCAAAGGTTGATCTATATCAAACCGAATTTAAGCCACCCGGAATATCTTCCAGGTGTCGTAACAAGTCCTGAGGTGATGTACCGAGTAGTTTCTTTGTTACGTGATAATAACAGTGAAGTCATAGTTGGTGAATCAAACGGTTTTAATTACCCCTGCTGGACAGCTTTTGAGAAGACAGGTGTTCAGGCTGCAGTGAAGGCGGCAGGTGGAGAAGTAATTAACTTATCTGAGGACAAAGTTGTTGAAGTAAAATTTCAAACAAATAGCCCTCTTAAGAAGTTATTTTTACCCAAAACCATCATGGATGCCGACGCCGTAGTTGACTTACCCCTTATGAAAACGCATGAGTTCATGGCTTACAGTGGTGCAATCAAAAATCTTTTTGGCTGCATCCCAAGTAATCGACGTATTTACTTGCACCCATATCTACCAGAGGTTATGTATCGTCTATACCAACTGTTTAAGCCATCACTTACAATCATGGATGCCCGGGTAGGAATCGAAGGCAACGGTCCCACCAAAGGTAAACCCGTCAAAATGAATCTGTTTATCACAGGTAACGACGCCTTGGCTGTAGACATCATTGCTACAAAGGTTATGATGCTCGATTGGAAGAAAACTTATCTGAAATACGTCGCCGATAAGATTGGCTTCAAAGGCAACGCTATTAGAGTTGATGGTCTACAAATTTCCGCGGTTGAACATCAATTTGAACCTCCGCGAATCGACTTGCCCGTGAAAGCGCAGATGATGATTTACCAGCATGAATACTTAACGAAGTTAATGTTCTGTTCACTCGATATAGTGCACTTGTTCCAGAGGGTTACGCAAGCTTATCGAAAAGAACCCCTGCAAGTCGGTTAGCCCAGTGCTTGATCATATACGTTCATTGCGTCTTTGACGACTATGCGCCAATCAAGTTGTTCTGTGACCGTTTTTCTCGCGGCTTCACCCATCTCAACGGCAAATTTTGGGTGTTCAAGCAGATAGAGAATTCTGTCTGCGAAAGTTTTTTCATCAAAGGGTTTAACTAAGAACCCGTTTTTACCGCTAACAACCGTTTCGGGGATACCACCAACTGTTGTAGTGACCACCGGCAAACCGGTTGAAAGTGCTTCCAGTACAGCAAAGGGATGGTGCTCATAGAAAGTTGAGAGTGCAAATACATCTGCTGCCTGATAAAGCTTGGGCAGTTTCTGGTCGGGGTAATAACCGGTAAAGATTATGTTGTTAATAACTCCCATTTTCATGGCGTACGAGATGAGTTTCTGCATTTCGTCGCTTTGTCCTTTGCCAGAGATAACAAATTTAGCGTTGGGGAATCGTTTGGTGATGGCGGGCATGCATTTGATTAGTGTGAAGAGACCTTTGCGAGCGTAGAGGCGACCTACCGAGACAATAGTGATATCGTCTGGGTTTAATCCCAGCTCTGTTTTGATTTTTCTCTTATTAATTGCTGGCTGGAATTTTTTTATATCCACGCCATTATGAATGACTTTTATTTTATGCGGTGAAATATTGTAATATTTGGTCAGTTCCCATTTCGTGAATTTACTTACAGCGATTATTTTTCTTGCCCTATGTAGCATGCTCTCCTCAAAAAAACGTAGGAATCGGTTGCAGCTAACGAGAAATTTTTCGTTGGAGTTTAGTCGCATGTACGGTTCGTCTCGTATCGCTTCAGCTTCACCTTTCCAAGTTGAATGAACCGTGCAGACTAGAGTTTTACCATATTTGGGTGGCACCGCAAAGTTCGGTGTCAGTGGTAACTGCGGATGTATGACGTCAATATCTGCTGAGTGCCTAATACTTTGGAGTTTACGGTGGCTATTGCCAGCAAGCATGAAGGACTTAACAATAGGTATTTTGGGTATTTTCAGGAAAGAGACGTCTAATTGTGGGTTTACTTGTATATCTTGAGTTTGGCTTGAGCCGGTGACAACATGGATTCTGTAGCCATTTCTAAGTAGTTCATTACTTAGATAGTATACATAGCTGCCTGTGCCTCCCGTAAGGGGCCAGTACTCAGGCGAAATGAAACACACTTTAGGTTTCAACGTTTTTGCTCCCTTCCTGTTAGAAAATGAATAGTCGTGTTGACTGCGCCTATAAACCACGCTGTCGAACGAACGTAATAAAGTATAATCAGCTTCATTGTTAATCGATCATGAAATTTTGCGGATATTTTCATGGCTGAATATGTAAAGTAAAGAAACATGCCTAGCAAAATTAAACCTGCACCAACCCAGAGCAGTCGGAGAAGGGGAATTAAACCGACGATCAATAATACTATAGCGCTAAGCAAAAGTATAGGTTGTATGTTCATACTTACGTCGGTGATTTCATCACCTTTCGCCAAATGTCGGTGCTTAAAATAAAGTTTTAGGGTGTTTTTGCCGTATTGCAACTGTTGTCGATAATAAGCCTTTATGGTAGGTCGATTATAATGGAAGCATATTGCTGTAGGTTCATACGCAATTTTATAGCCCTTTTTGGATAGACGAAAACCGAAGTCAGTGTCGTATTGACTATGTAGTTTTTCATCCCAACCTCCAATTTCTTCAACCACTTCTTTTTTGAGAAGAAGATTCATTGTAGCGATACGGCTAGTATATTTACCGATACGTCGATAACGATTTTTAAGTTCATAGCCGATAGCTCTTGCCCATAGGTTATCTTGGTTCCAGGTTTCGATGCTACCACTAACACCTGCTACTCTGGGTTCCTTAAGGTGTGGAACTAATTTTTTAAGCCAATTTTGTTCGACCTTAGCGTCCGAATCAATATAACCCAATATGGGATAAGCTGCTATCTTGAAAGCATAGTTATAGGCTGCAGGGCAGTTCAGGTGAATAGAGATCACTTTAACAGGAAACTGCTTTGCGATTTTGATAGTTTTATCATTGCTAACTCCATCCATTACGATGACTTCAAAGTGATCCTTGGGATAATCAAGCGCCAATATGGATTGGAGACATTCACTAATGGTATCCTGATTGTTATAGGATGCAACGATTATTGATATTTTGGGGTAGTCGTCTTGAGTCACTTATGTTTACCCCTTCAGATACGCCATGAATATCGAAAATAATATTTTTGAGCCATCCACCATAGGATCCACACCCGAGCGACCGTATGTACGCTGTTCAAACGTAATAGGAACTTCAGAGATTCGAAAACCAGCCTTCACTGCTTTGACAAGCATTTCAGACTCTATTTCATATTCTTCCGACTTTAGCCTTTGCTTACTGAGCACTTCCCGCTTCATGGCACGGTAGCCAGATTGACTATCGGTGATTGTAACGTTTGTGAAAAGTTGGATTAAATAGTTAAAGATGCGTACGCCGAATTTGTTGAGTTTGCGTGCTTCAACCCTTTTATGGTTCATATAGCGGGATCCTACAACCATGTCTGCTTTACCGGATAAAACCGGTGCAAGGAGTTCATGCAATTCTTCAGGCCAATGTGAGCCATCTGAGTCAATGGTAATAATTATGTCACCTTTGGCTTGTGCGAATCCTGCGCGTAATGCATAACCTTTTCCGAGGTGTTTTGTTAGGCTATATACTCTAATTTTACGTTTTATTGCAACTTGAAGTGATTTGTCATATGATAAGTCGTTTACTACTATAATTTCATACGGTAAGCCTATTCTTCTTGCAGCTATGTTTGTGCGATCAATGATGTTGCCTATTGTTAATTCCTCGTTGTAAACGGGAATTATGATGGATAGCATCATTTGGCGTTTGTTCATTTGACGTAAACTGCCAATGGAAGAACTTATAAAGTTTGGCTACCCCAAACTTGTAACCAATTAACAGGAAAAGTTAACCTAAATGCAGACTGCATCGAGCACAAAATCATATACTGACCAGAAAATCTGGTTTTCTATGTGGTTTTTAAGTTCTATTATCACTTTTGGTTTAGGTTTTTTTCCTATGTTTCACCGTTTAGTGAGTGGGCGAAATCAGCATTTCAAACACGAAGCTGAGAATCAGCGAAAACTCGCAAAATACCTAAAAAGTATTGGTAAAGAGCCTCCAGTAACTTCACAGTCTCCTAAGCAACGAAACGCCAAATTATGGGCTGCAAGCATTATTCTAATAATTCCTGCATTTGTTATCATCTACCTTCTAATTAAAGACTTATCAATTCACGAAAAAGAAGAAGATGCTTACCTATCCGCCACTCTGCCTGAGCGAGTTTTCATGCCCCAGACAATACCGCAAACAACATATGTACTAATTACGATTGTGACGTTAGGTGTCGGTGCTGTGTACTGGCTATACAAGACCGTTAACCTGTATAATCAACACTATAAAGCCGATTTAGTAGTTGAGAAAGAAATAGCTCGATTAATGGGGGAAAATGGAAATATCAAGCGTATGTAAAGAACGAAGGTTTGTCAGCCATGGCGGCGACATTTGGGGTTTTAGCAGAAAACATAATATTCCTTTAGAAGATGTGCTTGAATTCAGCGGGCCCATTAATTTTATGGGTCCTTCGCCAAAAGCTGTTGAATCGGTCAAACAGAATGCACGGCTTATAAAGTTTTATCCTGACCCAAATCCTATTGAATTCAAGGCTGCTATTGCCCAATATGTTGGTCATGATGTTAAAGCTGAAAATATACTGCTCGGCAACGGCTCAATTGAACTAATTTATATGATAACTGAAGTATTGCCGCGAAGATTCAACGCAGTTATTCCTGTGCCTTCTTTCTCAGAATATGAAAAGGCTTCATTGCGGGTGGGCGGTGAAGTTGCTTTTGTCCAGTTGTCTGCTGATTTTTCACTAGATAAGGATAAAATCAAGCGAGCAGTCACTGACGACACAAAAATTATGTGTATCTGTAATCCACACAGTCCTTCTGGTAGACTCTACGCCAAAGATGAAGTGTTGGATTTAGTGGATTTTTGTAAACGCCGGAACATTATTTTTAGTATCGACGAAAATTACATAGAGTTTGCAGAGGAAGGTGACAAGAATACTGTCGCGGGAATGGTTACTGCGTACGATAATCTATTTGTGATTCGTTCGGTAACTAAGTTTTTCGGTTTGGCTGGTTTACGTTTTGGTTACGCTATTGCATCAACCCACCTCATTGATAAGCTTGAGACCGTACGTCAGCCATGGAGCATGAATGGCTTGGTTAAAACTACTACTCTGGCTGCATTTAGCGACACTGACTTTATTAAAAATACCAAAGAAACAATTGCTAATAATCGGGCTAAACTAGTAAAAGACCTTTCAGAAATCGGTGCTTTACACGTTCATCCTTCTACCACTAACTTTCTTCTCTTAAAAATACTCAACCGGAAAGTATCGTCAACGATTCTTAAAGAACTCTTGGCTAAAGAACGTATTCTTGTGCGAGATTGTTGCACATTCATGGGTATGGATGATAGTTATATTCGAATAACAGTCCGTTCAGCTAAGGATAATCAGACGCTTGTAGATACCATAAAGAAAGTTATGGATAAGCAGTTTTAATAGACTACAGTGGAGTTCTATATTTTTATAATTAGTTGCTTATCAACTTCTTTCTACTTGCTTGTTAACAAACAATTTATTAATTTGTAAATCAGGTATTTTTAGGTATTCTGTTTGTCTGCACTCTAAGAAAAATATCTTACGTTAGTTAATTATGTAGGTAATATTGAACTTTTTTCAATTTCTCTTTTATTGATAATTTGTAGGGACATTTAATTTCACAATCTCCACAGCCTGAACATTTATCCGCTTTAACTTCTAGCCCTCGGTAAAGTTTTCGGCTCCATTCCTTGAAGCCAAAGGTTTCATAGAAAGTGTAGAACCTAAGGATAGCTGGTATGTCAATGCTTTCGGGGCATGGCATGCATAAACCGCAATCACGACAGTAATCCTGCAAGTCAAAGCTAAACCGTTCCTTTTCCGACATAGTTGGTTCTGTGTACTTCTGACCGGCTTTGGCAGCTGTCTCCACTTCTTTGATGCTCCGCAAACCAGGAATAGTGACGGCAATATCCTGGGATAATACATATCGTAATGCGGTGTTAACTTGTTCTTCTGTAGTTTCACCCAGTAATCTTTTGAGTTCTGGCTCATTGGAAATTAGTGAAAGCGAAGGTTGATACAGACAAGTGACTATATTAGAGGTTTTTGCCGAAAACGGTTTCATAGCTACGACACCTACATCATGTATTTTCGCTATAGGTAACAATTCCTCGAGTGCCTGTCTAGTAACTAAGTTAATCGGCACAAGGACAGTGTCGAAACTACCGGTGGCGATAGCTTTGGCTAGTATTTGTGGCTTATGACCTGTGATTCCAATAAAATCTGCCAAACCTTCTTTTAGTGCCTCTTTACAGGTTTGCAGAGCGCCGTCTTGGTCCATGGCTTTTCTCAATGTTTTCTCGTCGTCTATGCCGTGTAATTGGATAATGTCTAGGTGGTCAGTTCGAAGGTTTTTTAAGCTGACTTTCAAGTCATTTAGTGACTCATGTTTTGTTCGGGAGCCAGTTTTGCTAGCGATTATACATTGGTCACGTACATCTTGGAGGGCTGCACCAATTTTTTCTTCGCTATCTCCATCCCATCGGGCGCTGTCAAAATAGTTAATGCCTAACTCAAAAGCATGTTTAACAACATTTTCTGCTACATCTGGATTGAGTTCAGCAATCCATGTTCCGCCAAAACCGACAATAGAGACTTTTAGATTTGTCCTCCCAAGCCTCCGCTTATCCAATATATCTCACCTATGCTGTTCCGTTTGACTTACGGATGCCTCCTGTAAGTCTGCGCTTGGTAAATGATAATATCCCTTCCCGTTTTATACGTTTGATAATTTGCCGTGGCGTCATATGGAATTTCTTAAAGAAGCGCCTCTGAAGATCCTGAAGCTCTTCATAGGTATACTCATCACTGTTAACGCTGAGCAAGAATTCGTCGAGTTTATTATATTTGCCGCTCACAAGCAGTTCGTTATAGAGTTTGCTGTCAGGATAAGCAATAAACGTATTGAATTGACACCAATCCGGATCAATTTTTTTTGCGAATTCGAGAGAAGCTTTCATATCCGCAAGAGTTTCATCTGGTAAGCCCAGCATGAAGCTGCATGCAGTTTTGATGTGGTGTTTCTTGCATAGTTTAAAGGCAGCTTCAACCTGTTCGGGTGTGATGTTTCTGCCGATGCGTTTGAGAATCCGTGGCGATGCCGACTCTATGCCAAACCATATGGTCCTACAGCCTGCCCTGCTCATAAGTGCAAGGAGTTCATCCGTGACAAGGTCCACGCGAGTGTCGCAGACCCACTCCAAACCCAACTTTTTCTCTATCATGAGGTTGCAGAGTTCAACGGTTTTGTCTTTGTGTAGCGTAAAGTTATCGTTGATAAAATAGATACCTCGTGTGTTGTAGCGGTTCATTAAATCTTTGATTTCGTCGATAACCCGGTGTGGGCTAAAGCCTCGGCAGATGTTACCCCAGAGTTTACGGGTTTCGCAGAAACCGCAGTTGAACACGCACCCGCGTGAGATGCTCATCACGTCGGCGGGTGTGGCATCGATGAACTCGATGGTACGGTCGTAGAGTTCTAGCGGAAGCAGGTGTCTCGCGGGGTAGGGAATTTCATCCATGTCTTGGATGTATATGGGCGGATTTTTGATGTTGCCACTGTTGCTTCGCATACCTAAACCTGCAATTGATGTGATTTGTGCTGTATTGCCATTTGAGATAGCGTTGGCGAGTTGGGTTATAGCACGTTCTCCTTCGCCCATTACTACATAATCAATTTCAGGGTGGGATAGGAGACTGTCAGGTTTATATGAGGCATGCCATCCACCTACCACAATTTTAATGTTGGGATTCACTTCTTTGATTGCTTTGCTTGTCGTAACGCAACGATGGTAAGTGGCGCTGCCGCAGGTGATACCTACAATCTGTGGATTAAGGCTGCCAATTAGCTGTTTGATTTCTTCGACGGGTTTTTTCATTAGATAATTATCGAGTATATGCACGTTATAGCCTGCTTTCTCCAATGTCGATGCAATATACATCAACCCAATTGGGGGAAGTCGTTTACCCAAAAACCATGCGGCGTTTTCAGCGGGTGCAGTAGTCATCAAAAGAACAGTTGTTTTATCTATTGACTTTGAGGGTTGAGTTTTAGGGAGCATGGTTTTTCCTCTATTATTTTAGGTTTGATGATCACGCGGGGCTTATAGCTTTAACGGAAGCAGTAGTCGATGGAAGTGTACCTTAAGGTTTGATAGTATTATCTTAAGTGTCATAGTTGAAATTTTGTGTTCAGACGACAAAACGTAACTCAAAAGAGCGAAAGGTCAGAACCTCACCGCTTTTTACATAACAGTAAATTATCTCTATGTTTTCTTTTGACAGAGCATCCTAGGTTTTCGGTGAACAATTAGTTTACGAAAGTGTTAACTTCTAGATAAACCTATTTTTTTGCTATCCAATAGCTCATTTCAGGCTTACATAGCAGCCGATAGATGGGAAACAGTGGGTTAGGGACCCAAGTGGCGGTCTGGTAGTAATCAATGCGTTGGTACTGGCGAAAGCCTTCACTTTTGAAAACATCTAATATTGCGTGGTGGTTTAGGGCGTGTTCTTTTTTATGCCAAAAATCCGAGAGTGTGTAGTCGATATTGGGTACGTGGAACCGGATGAGTTGGAAGTAAAACCCGTTAATTATGGGGTTAGAGTGGAAATAGAGCTCCTTGATGATACGAGTAAAGCCTTTGTGCTCGTTTTGCCAGTATGCGGGGGAAGCTTCATGGTCAATGTAGATTACGCCGCCACGCCGGAGATAACCGCAGACTGTATGTAATGCTGTGACATAGTCGGGTAAGTGATGAAGGACGCTATAAAAAGAAATCAAATCAAAGCTGTCTTGCTCAAAGCTTAACTCTTCGATGGGCGAGTTGATAACGGTTAATTTGTTAGATAGATATGCGCCGTATTTCTTTTTCAAGATAGAACACATTTCAGGTGAAATATCCGTCGCAGTCACCGAATAACCCAACTCTAATAGCTTGCCAGTTAAGTTGCCAGTTCCCGCACCTACATCGAGCGCCGTTTTTTGGTTACAGCTTATTTGTGCTGTGACAGCCGCAAGCTTACTAGTTATGCGTTTTTGCTCTTTTTTGCTATAGACTTCAGGGTGAAGCAACTCGTAGTACTGGGCTTCTTGCTTGTGCACTTCAATGTTAGCACAGTGAATTTGGTTTTTGAAGGTTTGGTTAGCTTGCAAGCCAGTAACCACAGAGTTAGTTGGTGTTGTAGTGTGTGTTTTTCGAACTATATATCGTTTGAAAACAAAACCCCAATCTCATAAGCATTGGTAGCAGCACATAGATTATTGTAGGTGCATTTTGTGAAAAGGCTATATAAGCGATATATCCCCAAACAGAAACAATCAACGATCCTCTCAGAATACTGGCGGTTAGAAATGCTTTCACTATCGGCTGAAGACTTACTTTATAGGATAAAGCTGCAAGTTTGATGTACTTCTCATCTTCTGAGCTAATTTTTTGTTCAATGAGATTTAGGTGTTCGATTATTTTTTACCTAACGGTGTTAAGATATAATAATTGGCTGTATTTTTCTCAAGAACGCCCTTAAGCTGATCCAGATGGTAATTAAGCTTGCCTGTTGGTAAACCAAGCTCAGTAATAAGTTCAGTATAAGAAACACCTTGGTTGCGAGACTGCACGCTTCTGACTATTGTCCTACGTATTGGGTGGACCAAGGCTTGAAAGATGACATTTTCTATTTGATCGGTTTGGCCAGACATATCCTGTTTCCTCAAACTTTTCTTTTAAAGACTTTAAATGGTTTTTTAACAATTTTTCCTAGACAAGTTTTGTTGTCCAGTTGGTGACGGTTAAAGAACTATGATGGAGCTTAGGGCGAGTATTGTTATTAGTACAGCTATGAACTTGCCTTTTTTTGCATAGTTTCATTGTTGGATTGCTGTGGTTAAAAGTATTCTTGTCTACAAACCTATACTAAGCCAAGTCAAGGTTTCTTGAATTGGCTGTTTATGGTGTTTTTTAGGTCTTTGTTTGCAGTTTCTTGGTGTGTTTACCCCTTTTCTTTGTTGAATGTGCGGTGTTTACACAAAGTGCACATAGGTGTATAGAAGAGTGCAGGGGGTGGGATTCAGACCTCCAAAGCGCTACTGACTCTTGGGGTAAGTCGTCAGTGGCGATGTTTCTTCGCAGCTAGTATCCCTTTTTTTCTATGAAAAACCCTTTTTCATGGCACTTCAATTGACGCTTGCGCCATAAGCTTTCTTTTTTAGAGGTTGTCGCTCCAGCGCGAGTTTGGCAGGAGATGAAAAACATGAATTACAAGCCTATCAACTGTCCTCATTGCGGCAAGATATTGTCAGAGGACTTCCTAAACGCTATACTTTTCAAAAATGCGGCGAAAGAATCTGCTAGATTACAAAATCCTCATTTAATCCAGCGCATGAATATGGCTAGGCGGCAGCAAAAACAATACCTTTACTCAAAGATGGCAAGCTTGTTTTTACGATTGTTTTCGACGGTAAAATCTTTGGTCGATGGCTAATAGAAGAAATATTCTTCCGAAACAGCACTTTCCTTCATGAATTCACGCATGCAAACTATGACCACTTTGTTTGGTTAAAAGGTAGGGTCCGATGAATACTTCAAAAAACCTGTTGGATGCCAGGAAGCAATTCTTCATAACGCTTCTGCGGTCTGGGAAGAATATGATGCAAGTTGAGTCGCAATGGAGTTTTTGGCAGATGTTGCTGCAAGCTTGAAAGGCAAAGTCCAAGACAATCTAACCATCGGAAATACTATTCAACTGTTTAATACATTGAATGGACTGCAAACTTTCTCTAAAAGACAAATTTAGGAATATAGAAACGGTCAGATTTAACTCGATAGACTGCAGTACCTAATCACTTGGAGAACAGTTCAGGTCCATAATATTATGGGCTTATACAATCCCTGTAGTCGGAATCATTGAAGCGGTTACAGATAAGTATCAAGAAATCGAAAAGCTGCCTGATTTTGAAATCATGGCTGAAAATATTCAGAAAATTAAATTAATCCTGCAAGAACTTTTTGAGCGAAGAAAAGAGTATTTACCAGATTATATCAAGAAAATCGCTGAAGAAATCGAGTCTATAATAAAAAAATGCGACTTGTCCTTCATCGATTATTCAGATGGGCTCTGTTTACATTCAAATCCATGATATCAACCCCTAATGAAGTTAAAAATCAAATGCTTCTAGTGTAAACTTCCTGAATATTACTTACGTTTTAATTAGCTTTTATTTGATCTAAACCTATGCGGTTTACTGGATTTATCGACTTTAACTAGCCCTCTGCTTGCCAATTCATAAAGCTTGACTCTAACAAAGTTCGCAGATTCACCGATGACTTTAGCGATGCCGCTAGCCGTATTGTTTCCCTTTTCTATTTGCCCAAGCAGCGTTGCCTCGATACTTTTGCCGTATACAGATGGAGCAAAAACATGGAGTGTGCGTTTTGTTGTGGAGTTGGGCGAAGACCTATCCAGAACCTGCGAATTTGGACCTTTTGTGGCTGGTTTTGGCGTTTAAGGCGACCGCTTCATGCGCAACAAAAAGATTTTTACTAACAAATAGCAAAAAAATATATTTTTGTAATTAGTTAGTAGTTAGCAATGCCATGGACTGATTCAGTACTTCAAATTATCAAAAAGAAGTTTGGAAACGAACCCTTTCTAGTTGATGAAGCAGTTAAAGTTTTGGAGAAAAACACCAATTACTCCAAGATAGCGATACGTCAAGCCTTATTTCAACTGGTAAAAGAAGGTTCTCTGGCTCGATCTACCAGAGGCATCTATGAGGTGGGTCATATTCGACCTTTATCAAGTGGCAATGCTGATTTATCATCAAACTTTACGGTATCATTTACTTCTCCACAGCTTATAGACGCTGAAAATAGTCTCGCAGAAAAAGGCATAGATTTTATGATAACTGGACCTTCAGCCTTAACAAGGTTTCATCACCTGCTTACCCGGAGACAAATTCACCTCATTTATGTGATTAAAGGTTCGGGCGAGTATGCATCTAATATTCTAAAAGATAAGGGCATGGGAGCGTTTCTCAATCCAAACAGAGAACAGATTGATGTTGTGCTCCAAGCTTTAGAGGAGGGCGACATTTTTGTCATACGGGAATACTCAGTTCTTGAAGGCAATCTTAATGGTCGAGCAACCATCGAAAGAGCCCTTGTGGATACATATTTTGAAGTAACACGGTATAGAATTCCTTTTTCTGAAATGGAAGTTGGGCGTTTAATCGCCAATGCATTTCGTGAAGAGAAAATTGATATTAGTCGTCTCCTAAGATTTGCAAGCCGCCGAGGCATAAGAGGCGAAATGGAGTCGATAGTAAAAGAGCTAGTTCCTAGCTTGCAATTAAATGAGAGCGTCCTAAAGGAATCGACAAAAGCCGTTATTGAAGGAATAAGGAGTTAAAGCTTTGACTTGGCTTCATAATGAATCTTATTTTTCAGAGGAAAAAGTGAGAGAACAAGCGCGTAAGTATGGCTTTTCAGATCCGATACAGGTTGAATTCTTTCTCTGGGATTGTGAGATTGCCGCACAACTGCAAAGAGAATCTGAAGATTTTGTCTTAAAAGGTGGAGCTGCCGTTCAGTTGCATCTTCCGGTTGAAATGCAAAGAGGCAGTGTAGACGTAGATATCGTTGCACCCAAAAAGAAAGAGGAGATAGTTGAGGTTTTATCGCAAATTCATAAAAGAATCCCTTCTGTGGAGTTTGAAAAATATACCCCCAAGCGTCCTCACAAAGAGATTAATATGGTGACTTACCTGGCAAAGGTGCAGCCGCTGATTCCTTCTAAGAATGGGCGATTGCGTGAAGTTAAGATTGATTTCTTGCTTGAAGATGTCAAACTCCCCATACAAATGATTTCAAATAAAGAGACTTTTGCTTTAACCATCAACCAATTAAAATGTTACTCGGTTTCGTCACTCATAGGCGATAAAATTTTAACTCTTGCTGAAAACACGATTGGTATATCTGATTTACCAGATGTCCCCAAACAAATTTATGACGTTTCCGTTTTAAGCAAGAAACAACAATTGACATTGAGTGATTTCTCAGAAATTTTCGATGCCATTGAAACGATAGTGCCACTAGAAGCTAAGTATCGAGAACAGGAACTAACAGTCTTGCAAGTGCTCGACGATATCGAGAAAACAATGGATAAGTATGCACTCTCTGACACTGCAGAAGCGGATGCCGGTATTAAGAGAAATATAGTGAACTTTCAGCAGTTTTACGTTAGTTCTTCTCAAAAGTGGCCTCTATACGTGTGGAGTGCACGTGTGCTAAAAATTCGATTCCTATGCCGACTTCTAAAACCTGTATTTGACGGGAAAGTGGACCTAAAAGAAGCGTTTAATCAATACAGTACAGCAGAGCTAATTGACCAAACGCTTTCTACTATAAAAGGCGATAAAGTAAAAACAGTTAATAAAACCTTAAGAGACCTAGCAGACACACAAATACCCTGTTTTAGGGAACTCAAAGGTAAACCGTTGAACCGAGTATTTTGGCAAGTAGTAAGTAGCAACAACATTTCCAAGATAAATGAACTCGTCAAGGAATCAGTTTGAGACTTGATTCTGTAGCTTTGTTCAAAAATATAACTCGGCATTTCATAAAAGTAAAACACTATATAAGCATTTTACTATAATGAAACCAAGTAACATTGGCCGAATAAACAATAGCTGCTTTGGCGCACATGTTTTGCTTTTGAGGAAACAGTCAATAGTTTTTTGCTAAAGCCTTTAAGGATAAAAATGCTATTAATGGTTAACTTAGGAAGTTATCCATGTCATCCTCATCCTTAAAGTATTTCAATCTCAAGTTGTGGCAACGTGAATCTGGAGCGCTATGGTTGCCTTTTGAGCATGAGCGAATAAATGAATATTCAAGCGTAAAAGCAAACGAGAAGGCCTCTGTAAGTGGCTATGTCAAATGGATTGGTAATGGCGTTTTTGCTTTAGTTCCAACACTCTTCTCAAATCAGGCCTATGTGGTTTGCATGAACTATACGGACACTGCGCCGTCTGAGAACGCGTATATTACTGCCTCAGGGCTTGCTAAATTTGAAAGGATTCAGAAAATATCTGAAAGTTCTAGGCGTTTTAAGGGCGATTTGGTGCTAGAGGTTTATGATTGGATAAACACTAAATCAACTCTTGAATTTCCAAAATTATCATTTAGTTATAAAGATTTCAAATTGGGTTTAACCTCTAGAGTAGAATCTTTAGAACCACAAATAAGGGATTTTCTGGCATTCTCTGCAATAAGCACACCAGCATTTTTTGGAAATATGGGTGGAATAAATCTGACCTTGTACGATTCTACAAAGTCTGGGTTGCCATTGAAAGTGGTGAGGGAAATAAAAAATGTAATACCCCAAGATATGGGTAACATCCATAAAGTGGAAACACGATTTGGAAGGTTTGTATTAAGATACAAATATGGTTTTGTTACAGAAGACGCCGATAGACCTCTATCAAGGGTGACTGAAAGTTTATTGACACATAAGAGTTTGGCGTCTGACCAGGATAGCGAAATTTCGTTGTCAATGTTTAGTAAAAACAGCCAGCCTTTATCGATAGGAGATCCACCTTGTAGTCTTAGTGATGTGCCAACAGTTATCCCAGAGGATGCATGCATTAACCGGTTGAGACCGGTTATAGATCAGTTTGACGCGCTCAAATTCATGATAGTTAGTCACATGAAAACACCAGTTATCGAAGATATCCCGATATCTGAGGCAAGGATAGTGGATGGTTTGGAAAAGCTGGTTGATAGTTATGGATTGGACCCAGCACACTTGACTAAGCACGGTTTCCTCAACGCTAGTTACAATTCAAGACCATCCTCAGTGTTTCGAGAATGTTTAGCTTATGCAAGAGCTAATGATATCAACATAGCAGGTCCCCAAGTTGCGTCCAAAGTTTTTGATGAGTACTTCAAATGGAACTTTGAGTACCTTTATGATATTTGGTCAGATTTACTTGCTAGCCCAATTTCAGGCAAAGAAAACCTAGCATCGCTTAATGTCAAATACCGTGATATAATCCGGATAATCCGAAAGTATCATTCAACCGGAGAATATGGCGCGAAAAAATCAGACATTATTAGAGAAGCAAAAAAGAAACCGCAAGACACCGAACAACTCATTAAGGATTGCTTAAACGAGGGTATTATCTACGAGCCCTTGTTTGAAGTTTATCGCTTAACCCGTGAATTAGCATAATGTAAGTATCCGACAAGTTATGAATGCAACTCAAATTATGCCTCTTTCCATCAATTTCTTTAACCTTGAGCCAATGACGTTTCTTTTTTGTTGATGTGTCCTATCAATCTCTAAGATGGGCATTTTACTCTTGTATTCCGAAATTAGCTGTTTCTCTTCAGCTTCAGTCCGGCTTTCATAGGCTCTAGCATACTTCAGCCTGACTTCATCAACGTTATAGGCTTTTTCTGATGAAAGATGGTCTGGTCGAAAAAGAATTGACACTGCCAGAATTATTGACTTTGAAAAAAGCCGGTGAGCCGGTCTTTTGTGAGATGTTTACAAGGTATTTTTCAGTTGCAGGAAGCATACTCAGCTTGTTCATGTCACGAAGGCTCGTTAACTGATCCATTCCGCATTTCTTTCTTCGTATCTGGAATGCGGCTTTTATCTCTGACCCTTCTTTCCAAACAACGCTGATAAAGCGGTTAACGCCATCCTGCAGAAGGTTGGGGGACCTCGTATTCAATATAGGAGTTAAAACCAGCATCGTTTACGCTATTATCTTGCCCAAAAAGGATGGCTCTCTTCTTTTAATGAACTGTATTCGCTAGTTGCTAATGGTACCATAGAAGATTTGTCTGCCGTAAATGGTGCCATAATCATAAGACTATCTGAGGGGGCATCAATACGCTTTAGTGGTGACCGCATAGAATATGGAACTGCTATCAAAGATTGTCCTGAAGTAGTGCCTACTTGTTTTAAGAACTTAGAGATGGAAACTTGCAGCTTTGAGTTTGTCAGGTCAGTTATTAAGGGATTGAAAATAAATAGTGCTGCTGATTTCGGCTCGTTTTTTGAATACGGCTTAGACAAGCGATTTAATCTCTGATTTTTATCCTAATGCCTTCCAAATTTATTCAACGGAGAATCCAATTGAAGCTTAACCGTCTCTAAAGAAAATGACAGAGATGTTTAGCCGGACAAACTTAAGTCTACAATGGAAAACAATCTTCCACTGCAAACATCCGTTGTCTTATTTTTTTGCATATTCTACGCTCATTTGAAAGAAGAAAAAAAAGCTGCTGCACAGGGTGTTTTTTTCTACCAACAAACGGCTCGGTTAATGAGAAGGTCTTAAGTTGGAAGAAGAAGACAATAACGTTGCACAGTTGTTATTTTCTTCTTTTTCTTTAAAGAGTTTTGCCTTGGCTAATTAGAAAGAAGAAGAACCCGCTTTCCCGTAGGAATTCAGCCGTTTTTCTTCTTCTAAACAAATTGCTTAAGCGGGCAGGCAATCTAAAACTTCCTTTAGTCGGCGCTGTCATGTTAACCCTACAGGCTTGATGGTTTTTTAGATTGCAAGGCTTAAGGGTTTATTTAATTAATCCAACTGCAAGCGAATATAGCTTAAACCTGTTATGAGGCAGTAAAGAGTAAAATTTAACTTGAGAATGCTTTCTTTTCTAGTTACTCAGTAGTTTCTTGGCGAGGGGTATGAAGAGTAAGAATAAGTTAGCTGTTCTTTTTTCTTTGTTAGTTATTTCGCTTATTCCTATAACAATCTTTTTTGTTGTTGATTATCCACGGGCTGAGGTTTTTATTAGAGGATTGCTGACGGGCCAAGCTGGAATAAGCGTTGATGTATCCAAGGATTGGTTTGATATTTATTCAACGGTGTTTTTTGGCTCTATCAGATTTAGCCTAACCTATGTGGTCGTGCTCTTGAGTTCAATAGGTGTTTTTATTGCTTCTTTAGTGTTTATAGCTAAAAACCTATTCAAACCATAAATTGCCAACAAGGGTAAAATAGCGCTCACAGAAACCTTCGCCGTAAACACTCGGTCGAGGTTCAAAAAAGAGTTTGCAGTCAGCCGCCACGACCTTTCGGGAAAATCTCGACTACACGTCGGCAGTAAGAAACGCCACCTATGAAAAAGTCACTAAACTGATAAAAATAGTTGGGGCATGCTACTTCGGACACAAGTTTACCTTTTCTGGTCGAATATACATGACAAACCCAGGTCAAATCTCAGTATCCCTGCTGCTCATTTACTCAGAACAATTCCTGATTGTTAGCCCAGTTGCGGTGGCGTTCTGCTTCGGCGTAGCTTATTTGGTTAGAAAAATCCCCCAGAGCCGACAGAGTACTTTAGCCGCCAATATCTTTAATGAGTAAAAATTGTTTTCCAACTTGATTTGGAAACAGATGCTAATCCGGTTTTGCAGAGGCCATAAATTCAGCATAAAACAATGCTATTTCGGTGAAACAATTGACTGCTCAACATGAATTCGACCCCTATTAAATAATCTCTCACCGTCTCCGCAGAGAAATTATAGATAGACTTCACAGTAGACCCCAAACATCGTTTTCTGAATTGATGAAAATTACCGGCGAGAATACGGGTTCATTGAGCTTTCACCTCGTCAAACTCGAACCGTTAATTGCCCAAAATGAGGAAAGGAAGTATAGCTTAAACGCTACAGGAGAAAAAATGTACCTGATTATAAGATAAATTGAAGACCTCGAACCCACCCCTCCAACACCAACCGTAACGGTTACACCTGTAAATTTAGCCTCAGACGAAAAAATCATCATGAACTCAGATAACGTTAAGCCGCTGGGGTTTGATTAAGGAAACATTTTCCTTAAGCTAAG
>LSQX01377747.1_pt1 | contig 24731 bp, 15 predicted proteins | sample 654561 | NCBI WGS metagenome assembly LSQX01 (sample SAMN04489861, study PRJNA283612) | anaerobic digester metagenome | isolation source: 4 biogas reactors fed with cattle manure at either 37C or 55C with and... | place: Denmark: Kongens Lyngby | collected 2014
ATTCTATTATATCAAAATTTTATAATGACAGCAATTTATTAAACAGCAATTTTTATTAATCCCTTAAACTGATCACTTAATTCCTTATTTATATTGTCATTATTATCAACTTGAAAGGCAGTTTTAATGATTTTTGATTTTCCACCTATCGTAACTTTAAAATAAACCTCATCTTTTCCCGGATAACGAGAAAAAAATTCTTTCATTTTAAGAATATCTTGATCTAAAGGATCTTTTAAGAAAATGATTTTGAGTGGTTTCTTGGGCTGCTCTTCTAATTTAACAGCTTTAGCTTCTTTTTTCTCCCGAGCAAACAGCTGAGCATGTTTAGCTTGATAATTATTCTTATGTGAAGCAGTCTCTAACATTAAACGTTTAAAATTATCAACTGATTTTTGTGGCGCTTCAGGATCAAGCGGAGCAGCCCGATTAACCAAAAACTTTATTTCTTTATCTTTTTCTGAAACCTTTCCCTCTAAAATAACTGCCTGGCCATCAAGCCAAAGATCAGTTGTCTCTTTATATAAACGTGGAAAAATTAACAGCTCAACCGATTTAAGAGCATCCTCAATTTTAACAAAAAGCATAGACTCACCTTTACGAGTAATAATTTTTTTAACAGTTGAAATAATGCCGGCAATAATAACATGTTCCGAACCTTTGTACTGATTTAATTTCGCTAAAGGAATAGCATAGCCAGATAAGTACTGACGAAAAAGATTATAAGGATGCTCGCTGACATAAAGACCCAGTAATTCCTTCTCCCAAATTAATTTTTCATTTTGCTCAGCTGGTGGGGCTGGACTTAAGCTCACTTTACTCAAACCGGCATTCAAGGGAAGATCGGCAAATAAACTAACCTGTTTACTTTCCTGAATCTTGCTCAGTTCTTTATTATAATTTAATAATTTTTCTAAATTTGATAATAACAAACCACGTTCACCCAAGCTCTCCATCGCCCCACTCTTAATTAAGCTTTCTAAAGACTTTTTATTTAAATCTTTATCAGTTACTCTTTCTAATAAATCAAAAATATCTTTGTAGGGTCCATTTTTTTTACGCTCATTAATAATAATATCAACGATATGCTCACCAACATTTTTTATCGCTTTAAGACCAAAGCGGATTGTATCAACTTTCTCCCCAGCTCTAACTGGCCGATTTTCCTTAGTGCCAGCCGTCACCGCTGTAAAAGTGCCAAAAGATTCATTAATATCTGGAGCCATAATATTAATACCCATATTACGACACTCTTCAATTTCAATAGCAATTCTATCAGAATCTCCATAATCAGAAGTCAATAAAGCAGCCATAAACTCTACCGGCCAATGCGCCTTTAAATAAGCTGTTTGATAGCCGATAAGCGCATAACAAGCAGCATGCGAACGATTAAAACCATAACCAGCAAATGGCTCAATAAAAGAAAAAACTTTCTCAGCCAACTCTTGATAAACTCCATTCTTAACACAACCTTCAATAAACTTCTCTTTTTGTTCAGCTAATAAAGAAGGAATTTTCTTACCCATCGCTTTACGCAAAACATCTGCCTGCCCCATGGTAAAGCCAGCTAAATTACGAGCAATTTGCATAACCTGCTCCTGATAAATAGCCACCCCATAAGTTTTTTCCAAAATTGGCGCCAATTTAGGATGGAGATAAGAAACTTTCTTAGTTTTATGTTTACCCGCAATATAATCCGGAATCCACTCCATTGGTCCTGGGCGATATAAAGCAACCATAGCAATAATATCTTCAAAAACAGTTGGTTTAAGTTCGCGTAAATAACGTTTCATGCCAGATGATTCAAATTGAAAAACTCCAGTCGTCTCCCCTTCTTGAAATAATTTATAAGTTGCCGCGTCGTCTAAAGGAATTTTATTAATATCAATATCTAGTCCGCGAGTATTTTTAATAATCTTTAAAGCTGATTCAATAATAGTAAGGTTTTTCAAACCTAAAAAATCCATTTTTAACAAACCTAAATCCTCAATTGGATGCAAAGAATATTGAGAAATAATGCTTTGATCAGAAGAAGAAGCATATTGAATCGGCACATAATCAGTTAGTGGTTTATTAGTAATCAAAACACCACAAGCATGTGTTGAAGAATGACGAGCCACCCCTTCTAAACGTAAAGCATAATCTAATATTCGCTTAGCTGCTGGATCATTATTATACATTTCCTTAACCTCTGGAACATCTTTTAGAGCATCACTTAAACTAGTAAACATCGGGATGCTCTTAGAAATCTTGTCGCAAAAATCATAAGGCTCATCAAGCACCCGTCCGACATCACGCACCGCCATTCTGGCCGCCATTGTACCAAAAGTAATAATCTGAGCAACGTGATCACGTCCATATTTCTCTGCTACATAATTAAGTACATCGCCACGGCGTGTGTCAGCAAAATCTAAATCAATATCAGGCATAGAAACACGTTCTGGATTTAAAAAACGTTCAAAAAGTAAATCATACTCTAAGGGATCAAGTCCAGTAATACCAGTCAAATAACAAACTATTGAACCAGCAGCACTGCCACGCCCCGGGCCAACCACAATTTTATTTTCACGTGACCAATTAACAAAATCAGCTACAATTAAAAAATAATCTGACCAACCCATCTTGGCGATAACCCCTAACTCATACTCCAGGCGCTCTCGCACTGCTTTTAATTCTTCTTCGCTAGCTTCTGGATAACGTCTAGAAATCCCCTTTTCACATAATTCTCTTAAATAGGAATTGCCATCATAACCTGCCGGAACCTCAAAATGCGGTAGCTGAATATTGCCAAGCTCAATTTCTAAATTACACATATCAGCAATCTTCAAAGTATTTTCAATTGCTTCCGGTACATCCTTAAAAGCAGCAATCATATCAGCATTAGAACGCATTGAATAATCACCATAACCAAGCATAGTCATTCTATCGGTATCAGTAATCTTCTTTTTATTTTGTAAACATAAAAGAATATCCTGTGCTTCAGCATCCTCTTTTTTAAAATAATGAACATCATTAGTAGCGATCACTGGGACATTTAATTCTTTAGAAAATTTAAGTAGTTGAGCATTTACCTTGGGCATGTCCTCCAATTCTGGATGATCCATTAATTCTAAATAAAAATTTCCCTGCCCAAAAAGATTATTATAATCTTGAATTCTTTTTTTTGCCTCTTCTAATTTATCAGCAACAATCAAGCGCGGTATTTCTCCAGCTAAACAAGCCGTTGAAGCAATTAAACCTTCATGATATTTTTCCAATAATTCCCAATCAATTCTCGGTTTATAATAAAATCCCTCTAAATGAGCGGCTGAAACTAATTTAATTAAATTTTGATAACCAGTTTTATTTTTAGCTAATAATAAAAGATGGTAACCACGACCATCTTCACGTGTATTTTTATCAAAACGAGAATTCGGCGCTAAATATGTCTCTACTCCAATAATCGGTTTAATTCCAGCCTTCTTAGCTTTCTGATAAAATTCTATCACTCCATACATTGAGCCGTGATCAGTTAAGGCAACAGCTGGCGAACCCTGTTCTTTAGCAAAATTAACCATCTCGTCAATCTTAGTTAGACCGTCAAGTAATGAATAATGACTATGATTGTGGAGATGAACAAAAGACATGTGAAAAAATAATTATTGATTTATTTTCCTTTATTTTTTTATTTTCTTCAATATTCCACTCAATTCTTCCTCGGAGTAAAAGTCAATAATTAACTTTCCACCCTTACCACGATGTTTTATTTCAACTTTAGTAGCTAAAAACTCACCCAACTCTTCTTCACGCGCCCGATCAAAATAATCTTTCTGCTTCGCTGCCTTAGTTCCACCTAAACGCTTAATCTCTCTATCAGTCTCCGCTACAGTCATATTTTGACGCAAGATTTTTTTCAACATATTTACCTGCTTCGTCTCCCCGTCAATTCCTGATAAATATTTAGCATGGGCTTCTGTAATTTTCCCAGCGGCTAAAGCATCTTGGATGGGTGCAGGTAAAGTTAAAAGACGTAAAGCATTCGTTACACTAGAACGAGCCTTACCAACCTTTTTAGCCACCTCTTCTTGCGTGATATTAAATTCATCAATTAATCTTTGATAAGCGCGGGCTGTTTCTAGGGGATTTAAATTTTCTCGCTGTAAATTTTCAATCAAAGCAATTTCTAACTTCTTCTGCTCTTTTTCTTCACGCACAATCACTGGCACTTCTTTTAAACCAATTAACTTAGCACTACGCAAACGACGCTCTCCAGCAATTAATTCAAAATCATTGCCTTTACGAGTAACAATTAAAGGTGAAATTATACCGTGTTGACGAATTGATTCGGCTAAATCATTTAAAGCAGTTTCTGAAAAATGTGTACGCGGTTGCTGCGGATTAATTGAAATACGATTTGGATCTACTTTTAAAATACGATCACTATCATTAAGAACAACCACTTCTCCTCCAGCCGTTTCCGACTTAAAAGGATTTTGTCCATAAGTTACTGTTTTTTTGGGAATTAATGAGCCGAGTCCTCGGCCTAAACCTTGTGCCATATATATTGATCTGAATTTTTATTTATCTAATTTTTTTATTTTCTAAAAATCTATCTCTCTAAACTTAAAACTTCTCGCGCTAAATTTTCATAAGCCCTAGCACCACGTGACTTTGGATCATAATGTAGAATTGAGCGACCATAACTTGGCGCCTCAGCTAGACGAACGCTACGCGGAATAACCGAACGAAAAATGCGATTCGGAAAAAATTTATATAATTCTTCCATAACCGCTCCAGACAATTTATTGCGATTATCATACATGGTAATAACTGCACCCATAATACCTAAACTGGGTTTTAAATTATTTTGCACCAAGCTAATTGTTTCTAATAACTGACTCAAACCTTCTAAAGCATAATATTCGCTTTGGATTGGAATTAAAACTTCATCAGCGGCAATTAAACTATTAACCGTTAATAAACCAAGGGAGGGTGGGCCATCAATAATAATAAAATCAAAATCATTGCGTACTTCCTCTAAAATACTAGATAGACGAAATTCACGATTATCTAAGGCCACTAAATCAATCCCGGCACCGGCTAAAGCTAGCGTGGCTGGGGCTAATTTTAGCCCATTCTGCATCGTCCGCTTAATAATTTCATAAATCGGTTTATCGCTCACCAAAGACTCATAAATACCAGCTTCTAAATTACGATGATCAAAACCTAAACCAGAGGTAGCATTAGCTTGCGGATCTAAATCAACCAAAAGAACCTGTTTGCCCAAGTGGGCTAAATAGGCACTTAAATTCACAGCCGTAGTCGTTTTACCGACACCACCTTTTTGGTTAACAATCGCAATTATTTTACCCATAAACTTTACTAATATTCATATTATATCTTAAAGAAAGCCCTTTGACAATTAAAAGCATATTTATTATACTAAACTTCGTAATCGGACAGCCGCGGTGACGGAACTGGTAGACGTACATGACTCAAAATCATGCGAAGGCGACTTCATGAGGGTTCAAGTCCCTCTCGCGGCACCACAAAAAAACAAGCTAAATTAAGCTTGTTTTTTATATTTTTCTATTTTTTTACCTTTGATGACGGCAAAACAGCAATCAGACCACCGCCCAGAACTTGTTTTTTATTATAAAAAACAATACTTTGACCGGGAGTAACAGCGCGTTGCGGTTTATTAAAAGTGACTAAATAATCTAAATAAGCTTTCGTGGATTTTTTATTTTTAGGTGTCACTGTACACTTAACTGCTTTATGTCCATAGCGAATAACTGCTTCACATTGAAAAGTTTTTTTTGGTGATTTGCCACTTAACCAATTTACCTTCTGAGCAATTAATCCCGGTTGATATAAAATAGCCTCATTCCAATTCTTAACTACATAAAGAATATTTTTCCGATAATCAAATTTAGCTACATAATAAGGCCCAGTACCACCCACTAAACCACGACGTTGACCAATTGTATATAAAGGCAATCCCTGATGTTCACCAATTTTCTCTCCTGTTTCTAGTAAACGAATATCACCTGACTTTAATTTTAAATATTTTTTTAAAAAATTATTATGATCACCCGATAAGAAACAAATGTCCTGACTTTCTGCTTTCTGCGCTACTTGTAAACCAAATTTCTCAGCCATTTTTTTTACTTGTAATTTAGTATAGCTACCCAATGGAAATAATAAATGTTTTAATTGCTCTGGTCTAAAAGTATATAAAAAATAACTTTGATCTTTATGAGTATCACGCGCTTTAAATAATTGATATTCGCGTCTCACTTTCTTAATCTTTAAATAATGTCCAGTGGCCACGTAATCATAACCTAAAGCCCGGGCTTGTTTAAGTAATAGGCCAATTTTTATTTTATGATTACAAACTACGCAAGGATTTGGTGTCCGACCGGCCGCATATTCACTTAAAAAATTATCAACCACTACCTTTTTAAATGGTTCAGAAAAATTAAATGTATATAAAGGAATGCCAATTTTAGCAGCCACTGCGCGCGCATCCCGTAAAGATTCTAATGAACAACAACGATTCTCTGCCTTGACTGACTTATCCTGCCAAAAATGTAAAAAAACACCAGCCACATCATAACCCTGGTTTTTTAATAATTGAGCCGCCACACTAGAATCAACCCCGCCAGACATGGCTACTAATACCCGCTCCTTTACTTTTTGCTTTTTACTGCTGGTCATTTAATTCTCTAAATATTTTTAAATATTCCTCAGCTGTTTTTTTCCAAGTAAAAATCTTAGCCCGTTCATATCCTTTTTGAATAAATGATTCACGTAAATTTGTATCACTTAAAATAATTTCTAAAGCTTCAGCAATTTCTTGTGATTCAAAAGGATTAATCATTAAAGCAGCCCCAGCCACCACTTCCGGCAAACTAGAAATGTTTGAGCAAATAACTGGTAAACCATAAGTCATTGCTTCTAATGGTGGAAAACCAAAGCCTTCATAATATGACGGATAAACAAAAACAGTCGCTGAAGAATATAAAATCTCCTTTTCTTTTTGGCTAATATAACCTAAAAAAATAATATCAGCTTGATAAGGTGACTTTTTCCACTCAGTATAAATCTGTTTATTTTTCCAGCCATCTGCTCCAGCTAAAACTAATTTTAAATCACTAAATTTATTATGGCCGCTTAATTTATCCTTATCTCTTAAAGCATTATAAGCAGTAATTAAACCAGAAATATTTTTTCTTGGTTCAATCGTGCCTAGATATAAAATCAAACGCCCCTTTAAATTTTTCTTAGCCAAAAACTCCTTTGCCGCCTGATTAAAAATATTTTTTTCTGCTGCTGTTAAATCTTTTTTGTCCAAAACATCCTTAAGCGCATTATTGCCAGAATAAATTACTTTTACTTTTTCCGGCGCTACTCCAACTAATTCCACAATATCATTTTTTGTATTCTCAGAAACCGCAATCACTCTATCCGCTTCTCTAATAATCTTTTTCACTCTCAGCGCACGATGCCAAATATTTTTTCGTATACTAAAAAATTCTGGATAGCGTAAAAAAGATAAATCATGAACAGTAATTATTTTTTTTGTATTCTTCTCTAAGCTAGTAAAATTAAAATGAGGCGACCAAAAAATATCTACCCCACCTAACTTTTTATCTATTTTTGGATAAGAAAAAATTTTCTGCCCCAAATAATTAAAAATTTTATTCGGTACACGACTGGCAACCACCTGAGAATTGGGGCGATTCCAAGACTGAAATTGCTGATTGAGATTCTTAAAAGAATTATAAAATAATTTATATTCATTATCAGGATCTAGTAGTAAAAGCGCCTTTAATAAATTAGCGGCGTATTCGGACACACCGCTATAATATTTATCCATTAAAACTCTGGCGTCTACTCCAATTTTCATAAAATAAATTAACTACTTCTTTTAAGAAACATTTATTTTTTTAAATGTGTCATGATAAACTCATTAATTCGTTGCTTGAAATTATCTAGCGAAAACTGATTAGCATAATCTTTAATCTCTTGTGGCTTAAAGTTTTCATTCTTAAACTCTTTAACAGCCATCACTAAAGATTCGGCTGTTTGCTCATTAAAGAAAAGACCGGTCTTCCCCTCAAGTACTGTTTCACTTGCTCCGCCACTCCGATAAGCAATTACTGGGCGACCAGCCGCCATTGATTCAATAACAGTAATCCCAAAATCTTCTTCTTGCGGATTAATAAAAGCTTGAGCATTCTCAAATAATTTAATTTTTTCTTCTTCACTCACCCGTCCTAAAAATTCAATATTAGTTGCACCAGCAGCCATTTTTTTTAATCTCTTGGCATCAACTCCATCACCAAATATCTTTAAGCGATAATCATTACCTAATTTTTTAAAAGCCTCAACTACTAAATCAATTCGCTTATAGCGTGCTAAACGGCAACCAGCCAAAAAATATTTTTCCTCCAGTTTTTGATTGCTTAAATCACGAACCGAATATTTATCGGTTTCCACTGGTGGATAAATAACCGTTGATTCACGACGATAATATTTTTTAATTCTCTCTTGAACTGTTTTTGAATTAGCAATAAAAAAATCAACTCGGTCAGCCGCTACTCTATCCCAAATACGAACACGACTTAAAAATAAAGAAATAATTTTCTTAAACCATTTATTATATTTTAAATCGTTAATGTATTGATGAGTATCACTCCATAAATAACGCGTTGGTGTATGACAATAACAAATATGTAAACAATCTGGCTTAGTGATTACTCCTTTAGCAAAAGCACTAGCGTCAGAAATAACCACATCAAAATTAGACAAATCAAAAAACTCCACCGCCAAAGGCATAAACATTAAATACCATTGATAATGCTTAATGCCACCCGGTAGCTTTTGAATTATAGAAGTCTCAATATGGCGATTCTTAAAATATTTATCAACCTGTTTTTTCTCATAAAGAAGCGTATAAATAGGTGCCGCCGGAAACATATCAGAAAAAACTTTCAGAACTTTTTCTGCTCCCCCATCTTGAGCTAAATGATCATGAATTAAAGCAACTTTCATTTTTGTTAAAAATCACCAAAGCGATATTAATTATTATTCTGCCTCACGATGTTTTAAAACCGCCAAAGGTGTTCTTAGTAAAATAGAGATATCAAGTAAAAAAGACCAGTTTTCAATATAATAAATATCTAACTTAGCCTCTTCTTCAAATAATAAATCGCTACGACCAGAAACCTGAGCTAAACCAGTGATCCCTGGCTTAACTGTTAAAGTTTTACGATGATAATTTTCATATTTAGCCACCTCCTCTGGTAAATGTGGACGTGGCCCAACCAAGCTCATGCGACCAATAAAAACTAAAAATAATTCCGGCAATTCATCAATTGACCAGCGACGAATAAAGCGACCAACCCGCGTCACCCGTGGATCATCTTTAATCTTAACCAAGGGCCCCTCGCTACGTAAATTACGATCAGCTAATTCTTTATAGCGCATATTATCAGAATTAGGGATCATTGAGCGAAATTTAAAATAACGAAAAGGTACACCACCTTCCCCTACCCGATAAACTGGACTGCCATCATCACGACGTGAAAAAAATATCGGTCCACGTGAATCTAAAACAATAGCCAACATAGTTAAAATAAGTACTGGTGATAATAAAATAATTAAAATACCAGAAGCAACGATATCAAAAAGTCTCTTCCAAACTTTGCCCCAACCTTCTAGGGTTGTGCGTTTTACTTCCACAATCGGCATGCCAAAAATTTCCGCCACTTCTGTACGTAAAACTTTAACCTCTAATAAATCAGCTACATATTTAAAAGTAATATGATTCTCATTAGAAAAATCATAAAGACGCAAAGTCTCAGCTTTAGTTAAATTTGGATCACTAGAAATAATTTCATCAACCTCATGATTAGTAATAAACTCAGCTACTTCCTGAGCTGTTTCTAAAGAAAAATCACGCACTCGTTTTACTACTTCAAAACCAGCTTTCTTATTGCTAGAAAATTCTGACATCAAACTATCAGTGGTCATTGAGTTGCCCACCAAAATAACCTTACGAACACCGATGCCAAATTTATATAATTCCTTCTGCAGCCAACGAATAAAAATATGGGCAATCGTTAAATAGAGAAAAGCAAACACCGAACCCATTAAAACAATAAAGCGAGAATCAAATAAATCACGTCGGAAAAAAATAATAATAGCAATCACAGCCAAGCCAGCTGCGCAAGCAAAAAATATTTTATTAATTTCTACTGCTATTCTACGAGCGCCTCGGATATTATATAAACCAGACATGGCCATAATTAAAATCCAAATTATCGCTACTAAAATTAAAGAGCGAAAATATTCCGGGAAAGGTAAATCAAAAATAATGGGACGAATACCCGTCCACCAAGAAGAAAATCTTAAATGATAAGCGCTTAAACCAGCTAAAATTAATAAAACAAAATCAACTGGAATCATTAAAACGGAAAAAAATGTTTCAATTTTTTTCATATATAAAATAAATAGAAGCAAATAGTTATCGGGACAGCCATAAGCCGGATTCTGTTCTAGCAATCATTTATCTAGGTTTATCATTACTGATAAACTCGGGCGAGCTACTTTTTATTTTATTCAAAAAATGAATAAAACTTTGCTCTTGCTCCTGATAGGGTTTACCACGGCATCTCCGTCACCGGAGGCCGAAATCGGTAGCTTCCTGATGGAAACATCCAATATCTTTTCACCTTTTATCCTGTCAAAATTTCCAGGATTAGAATTGTCTCTGTGGCACTATCCCTAAAGCTCCTAAAAATAATTTAAGCGCTTCGGTGGGCGTTACCCACTATCGTCTTGCTTATAAAATAAGCCTGGAGTCCGGACTTTCCTCCCCTTTTTGTAATAAAAATTACAAAAAAGAGCGATTGCCCGCTTATCCCGATAACACTTACAGAATACAAGAAAAGGAGAAAAAAATCAAGTAAAAAGCCACCCCTAGGTGGCTTTTTTTGTTAATTATTAGCTGATATTACCTCAATTTGTTTTGCACTTAAAGCGCCCTCCCAAACTCCCAGGTCATCTATTTCTACTACCCCGTTCTCTAAAACTATCTCCAGGGAATCGGCTAATGGCCGATTGACTGGCCAAAGATAACTATGCTCTTCTGTTGCTTGACCATCAAGATACAGGCGTAATAAGCTGCGATAAGAATCATAAACTATTGCGATATCATGCCATTCTGTATCTTTTGGTGTCTTTAAACAATCAGTATAACCAATAAAATTATATTTACCAGCAAAATTATAACCAGAAACATACTGACCAGGAATAGCTGTTAAAATACGATCAACCTCTTTATTTCTTAAGCTAATCCGATTACGATCACCACAAGAAACATCAGTGCTCCGCCATTTAAAAGTCAAGGAAAGATCTGGTGATTCTAAAACCGGAAACTCAACTAAAACATCTTTACCCCATTTATTAACCAACACGCTATTCTCCAAATCTAAACTACGCCAAGCATCTTTATCAATAATTAAATCTGCCTCACCAATTAAATCAGCCGTGCTTGTTCCCACCCCCTCATTAAAATTCCAAAAATGTTTTAAAACTGCAGCTGATTGCAGACTACGAAAAGTAATTGGCGCAAATGGCTCTTCAATATTACGGACCAAATAAACCTCATCTGGCGACAAAGCTCTCTCCCAAATAGCTACTTCATCAATAACAAATAATCCATTAGTGCCACCAATTTCTAATTTATCCATCAACGGAAAAATTTTATAAGAATTAATATACATTTTCTCTTCCCCATCAACATAAAAAGCCCAATAACCCTCCTGACGATTGACCACTAGCATTGCTTGTCGCCAAACATGATCAAAAGGAAATTCTGTATAGTAGCGCCAATCTGGATTAGGTAAACCAGCAAACTGCATTAAACCTTTTTCTAAAGTAAGATTAATATTTTCATCTTCACTGTTTGATAAAGTTAGGCTTAAACGTGGATATTCCTGATTAGTTTTAAACCAAAAACTCAAAGAAAAATTATTTATATCTACTGGTTCCTCTAAAAAGCTACTTATCTTTTTTTGGATTAAGCCAGCTTCTTGAGCGCAATCAAATTTTCCACCCGCCCAATCACTACTAAAAACAGTGGTGGACGAACCCACTGCGCTATTAATTTGCTCGCCAGAACATTCATCAAAGTGCCAAAGATATTTTAAATCAGCTGACTCAATCGGTTCTACTTGTGGTAATAAATCATAATCAGATGGATAAAAAGTATACACTCCGTTAAAAATCGGCTCCTCTACTTCAGCAGACGGCCAATCAATATCCGGATCATCTGATTCAATTAATTCAAAATCAAGCCTGTTATCACTGCTAGTAGCTACACGACTTAAAATATAATTGTCAGCAATAGCCGGCGCTGGTCCAGTCCCCTGCCAATAGCTAGCCTCCGGACCAAAACCAATAATTTCTAAAATATCTGGATCAGTACTAGAACTAATTGCACCTTTTCCTAAATAAATCGTATAACCGGAATCACCCCAAGTAAAATCGGTATTAGTAGCAATAGCATCCGCCTTAATTTGATAAAAATCACTAGCCTCATCACGAACAATTAAATAAGTACTCCTTGCCTTAATAACCGTTCCTCCGGGATAATAACCATCTTCTGGTTTACCAATCCGCATTAAAATATTAGGATATTCTGAAGTTTTTGCTTTACTTAAACGATAACCAGCTGCCGCTAAATCAAAATCGTGATCACTTGGATTATATAATTCAATCCAATCATTATTGCCGGTCGCATAAATTTTATTAATAAAGATTGGAACATCTTCAATAAATTCTTCAGAAGAAGTGGTCACCTCATCACCATTATCAAGAACATTATCCTCACCTTCATCAAAAATATTATCCTCGCCTTCATTAGAAACATCATCCCCATCTTCATCAGAAACATCATCTTCATTCTCAACTAAAGAATCAGGGTTCTCATTGGCAGATTTCTGATCATTCCTTTCTAAGGCTAACCAATCAATTTCTGGATTATCTGATTTTATTAACTGAAAATCAGTATCATTATTTCCACTATCAGCTATCCTAGCTAAAACATAATAATCTTTTATCTCTGGTGCTGGACCATTCCCTTGAAAATAAGTTGCCTCTGTGCCAAAACCAACGGCTTCCACAATATCTTCATCAGTAATTGAGCTAATGGCTGCTGTACCTAAAAATAAAGTATAACCGGAACCCTTCCAAGAAAAACGCTCACGTGTAGCTACCGCATCAGCTTTACTTAAATAATAATCAGCCGCTGTATCCTTAACAATCAAATAATAACCGTGCGCTTTTATAACTGTTCCTCCCGGATAATAACCATAATCCTCATTACCAATAACCATAATCGGTTCCGGATCTTTAGCTGATTTCGCCCATTCAATTCTATAACCAGCCGCCGCTAAATCAAAATCGTGATCAGTTGGATTATATAATTCAATCCAATCACTATCATCAGTTGCGTAAATTTTATCAATCGTAGCAATCTTAGGATAATTATCAGTCACTTGAGAGCTTGAATAAGAACTACCACCCCCTCCTCCACTACCACTTCCCCCACTACTAGCATTATTATTTTGATTGAAATTATTAGGAGTAGAAACAGTTGGGGCATAATAAGTCGTAGCTAAAGTTAAAGTTGAACTTGCATTATTATCATTCTTCTCAACTTCTGTTTTTACCTCCTTCTTAGCTTCTGTTTTAGTCGTCTGCGCAGCCTTCTCATTATTTTTCGCAGCTGATTTAGTAGTCAACTCTGAATTTTTTACCACCTTAGCTGTTATCTTCTTTGACTTGTTAGCATAAGCTTGCTCAGACAACTTTTGCAAAGAAGTTTTTTCTTTTTCGGAAGTACTGCTCTTTTTATCAGCTTTATTAATAATCGCTCGTGCTTTAACAGCTACTGCTAATTCCGGACTAAGCTCTTCAACCAAATCATTAAATACAATACTGTCTGCTATATCTGTATCAGCACCAAAAATTTTATCTTTTAAACTAAGTAATAAATCATTAGTTTTTTGAACAATTATCTTCACTGAAGAAATTGGATTATTAATTAAGCTCCATCTGGCTGCTAAAGCGCCAGCGTTATAAGAGCCACGTACCTCTTCTCCAGAAAAAGAGGAAGACATTTGAATATCAGTCGGCGTGTCAATTAAAGTTGGTTGCAAAAACTGCGTATATGGCAAGAAAACAAAACGTTCCCCCGCTATCTCAAAACCCACATCATAACCAATTAATTCCGGAGCTGGTAGTAATAAATTTTTCCGGCGAGCAATTTTAGAAAATTCATAATCAGTTGAAAAACAATCACCCTCATCGTTAATAATGCTGTAATTATCAAAACCGTCATCAGTTATATCAATAGCATAATAATCATTATCATATTCTAAGGCTTCTAAATTATGCGGATTAGAAATATTGGCACTCTCATAAATCTTTTCTACTAAACCCACACAAGTCCATTGACCAGAATATGGTCCCTTCTGTGTTTTATAATCAAAATCATAAGCTAATTCTTTAGCAGCCAGACTACGTGCTATCTTCACTACTTTTGCTTGCTGAGCAGCCGTTAAATTTTTCGGAATTTTTGCCCCTAAATATTTTTCTCCCTCCGCCTCATTAACAAATTTATCCGCCGGCGTCATCACCACTCCACCCGCCAAAGCTTCAACAACATAATCAACCCCATCTTCTTGACCAACATATATTCCCACATGACCGGGATAAATATCTTTCATAATTCCTTTTTTTGACTCAACTAAGGAATCGCCACTATAACCAAACATTTTCCCATTGCTAGAAGTACGATAAACTAAAGCGCCTGGCACCATTGCCTGACAAAATGACGGATACAGAAAATTTAAACACAGTAATAAGCAGAAAAATAAAAAGTATTTTTTAATTAAATTTATTTTCATATTTTTATTGATTATAATAATCAGCCCAATCAGTAGAGCTAACCGCGGGTAATTCTAATTTCTTATCCGCGAGATGATTTAAACTATCAGCGCTAAAAAAGCGACTAATTATATCTAAAGAATTATTATCATAAACTGCCTGCCACACGACTTCACTTTCTTGAGGATAAAGCAAATAATAATCTCCGACTAATAAAACCATCTCTTGCCGTAATCTTTTATCTGTTTCTGGTGCTAAAATAAAAGATTTTAATAAAGCTAATTGATCTAAAGTAAAGTATTTTGATTTTTCTAAAACATTGCTAATACCACTAATAGCCTGTTTTTTTACTGCTACTCCGACCTCACTATTCAAAAGCAAAAAATAATTATCAATTTCGCTGCCACCACCGACTTTAGCTAAAGTTTTCACTGCCTCAATCTTCTCAGCCTCATCTGTGGCTGTTGTTATCCGCCGATGCAAATTAGCCAGCAAATCACTACTATTGACCGTTTTCGGGGCAAATACAGCCCAAATTTCCCTAATTAAACGCACATCAGCCCGTGGATCAATTAAATAATCATTTAAATAGGCCGGTAAATTATTTTTTCCATAAACAGCTGCTAATATCCGAATAAGTTCTTTTTTAAACCCAAAAACTGTCTCCGCCTTAAAACAGTAGGCAACTATTCTTTTTTCTAAACGAGCACTGCCTTTCTCTAGTTCAGCTTTAATAATTTCTATCTCTTTTTGCCGTCGCAAAAAACATTCTTCATGACAAATTGCCTCATTAAGAAATGATTTCTCTAGCTTAGCTAAAGCCACCTCTCCTCTGCTCACGCACAAAAGCGAAACAATTAGATAGACAAGAAAAATAGCAACCAACAATAAAATAGCAAAAATTATTTTAGCGCGTGGTGTAGCTAATCGCCTTTTTTTTGTCTTCAATCGCCAATTTTCAAATAGGCGATGAAACTTTTTTTTGATCTCCATAATTTTTAAAGATTAATTCTTAGCCTCTTTAATATAACAAAAACGTCCTGATAGAATTTTAAAAAGAAAATAAAAAGTTTCTTGCTACTTTTAGTGAAAACATCACAATAAACCGCTTATTTTCCTAAAATAAAAAATCAGACCTTCTGGTCTGATTTTTAAGTTCTTTGTCTTTATTTATTTTTTATTTTTATTCTTCTTTACGATTAGCGTCAATAAATGCTTTAAATTCATTCCAATCCTCAACTAAAGTTGGATTAAGAGCTAGAGCTTTTTGAAAAGCAGCTTCAGCCTGATCTTTTTTATTAAGCAAATAATAAAGCCGAGCCTGATTATTCCAAATCTCTGAATCTGGCTCAGAGATTTCCGCTAAACGTTCTGATAAAGTAGCTGCCCGATCATAATCTTTTATTGAAGCATAATAATTTATCCCTGATTTCAAAAAGCTAACTGAGCTAATCTCGGCAACCCCACCCCGATCAAGACAATTATTAATCGCTTCTCCAACTTCATTATCATATTTACTATCCCCAATAAAGAAAAGCATCTGCGCTAAAAGACAATGTCCCTCGGCATAATCAGGGTTTAGAGCAATCCCTTGCTTCATAGTTGCCACTACCTCATCATTCTCTTGTCTAAACAAAAGCATTTGCGCTTTCACAAAATAAGTAGTCGCTCTTCCCGGACTAGCTTTAATTGAAAGATCAATAGCCTGCATCGCTTCCGGAGAATAAAAATTAAACTTTTCTAAATTCTGATAGCTATAACTATATCTAGCTGCCACATCTAAAATTTGAGCTAACTGCAACTGCATTAAACTATCTCCCGGATTTTCCGAAACATTCAATTTAGCCAAAGAAACAACATAATCAAGAACATCAAATGCTTTTTCCACACTTAAAGTATCTAATAACGAGGGATTATTTACTATTAAATGAATTAAAGTCACCCGAGCGTCACGCTCCATTGGCCGACCAACTAGATTATTTTTATAAATAACCACCCCATCTTCCAGCTGACCATAAGCAATTTGAGTATAAGCATCAATTGAGCCCTGGAACATCTTAAAAGTCTTAATATTATAATAATTTGTAAAAATAAAAGTAGCTAATAAGAAAATAATTAAACAAATTAATTCCCCGCTATCACTTTTAATGACAAAGCGTGGTTGACGCTCACTCGTTTTCTCATTATTACGGCGAAAATTAAGCCAATAAATAAAGCCCAAAGTAATCGTTAGACCCATTAGAGTGGTAAAAGAATCAAAAATCGCCAAATTCTGAATAAAATAAGCGGCTAATAAAGAAGTTAAAATAATAATTTCTATATTATTCAGACCACTAGGATCGCTACCCGTTCTTTTACCATTCAGCTTAAACTCATTCCATAAATAATAAGCAGCTGCTAAAAAAATACTCAAATAAGTTATTAAACCAACTAAGCCAGTCGTGGAAGCAATATCAATTAAATTATTATGAGCGCGATCAAAATAAGTGTCACCAGTAGCATAATTATAAAACTTAGAGTCAAACATCTTGTCAAAGATGATTGCATAATTACCAAAACCAACCCCGATCACTGGATGATTGTGAAAATCTTTAACTGCTCCCCGCCAAGAAATCAAACGAGTTTGAAAAGTCGCTTTTTGAGAAGTTAAATTCCTTAAAAAACTATTTTGAAACCAAGCCGCATCTGACTGAGAAAAAACAACAAGAATCGCAACAACTGCCACCAAAAAAGAAATTAACGAACCAACCCGCACTTTTTTATTAGCATGTGATAAACCTAATAGTAGAAATAATAATAAAATACTTACTCCCAAAGCAATAATTGCCCCCGAAGTGCGCATGTTCTTAAACTCCATTAACATAATAAAAAGCGGAAGTAAATATAAGCAACGCATGCCCTTATTCTCAGAACGAAAAAATAATAAAAAAACAAAATAAATGCCAAAAATAAGATAGCCACTAACATAGGCTGTATTACCAATTGTACTATACGGATCTGCACCAAATAAACCAATCAAACTAATTAAGGTAGCAACCACCACCAAGGAAAGAAAAAGAAGTTTCCAGTCTTTCCAGGAACGAAAAGCAGTAATAATAACAAAATAAAAAATTAAAAAGTGCGCTAAATGAAAAAAGCCTAGCATTCTTTCCGCATCACCCCAGAAGCTCAAATTAAAATCAACACCCGAGAAACAAGAAATTAAAATAGCAATAAAATAAGCAATTAAACCAATTGAAATCCAGTTTTTCTTCGGACGATATTCTGGATAACGCATGATAAAAACTAACCAAATAGCAAACAGCAATTCCATTATAATATTAAATGGTAGCTGCTTAGAAGTAATAAAAGGAAATAATAAGTCCTTAAAGACAAAAAAGATAATCATTAAGGACACTAAGATTCCCCCCTGCAAGATACGTAAATAAGTTTTAGCTGACATAAACTTTACAAATTACTAATTAACAATAACCCCATTATATCACACCCCACCCCTAAATAGCTAGATAATGGCCTCGTCTAAGAATATTACTACTTACAATAAATAACAAAAGATAAATAAAAAATAAAATAGAGCAACCAAATGGTTGCTCTATTTTCATAGTTTTATTTCTAGAAAAACTAAGAAAAACTATTTGAAGTAAATCTACTCAGTAAAGATTACTTATTTGAGTATAATCCACTATCAATTGGGAATGTATCCAAGCTTGTGCCTGTAAATCCAACCTTAGGAGTTAAATCTGTACTAAACTTGTTAAAGCTAATACCTTCACCCCATTTTATAGCACTCTCTTTTAGACTAATACCAAAGGTTTCATCTTTCGCCATACCACTGGTGTCAACTTTCACCACAAAGGTCTTAGAAGAGCCAGCAGCAATAACTACAGCTGGTTCGGTTGAGGAGGCTACTTTGTCTCCATCAACATATAGGGAGACCTTTGTGTCATTAACAGTATCATTTACTGTTGCTGTTCCATATAGCTCATAACCCAACTCATCAATTCTTAATTCACCAGTTCCTTTAGCGGTAACTGTGAATTCTAAGTATTGCTGAGTCCTTCCTAGAGATCCAACATAACCCTTCTCAAATGAGAATAGAGGGTGGACCTTATAAACGGTCATAGGCTTGGACACATTGACTTCCTCTTGCTCAGTTATTCCATCTCCACTCTTAGTCTTAATTGCATTCAAGGCTAATTGAATAGTGTTTGAAGCAATAGCTTCTTCACTATAAGAAGCAGGGAAAATTCCTTTAATGGTAATTTCCTTAGTTTCTCCAGCCTTGATTTTTAGTTTATCACCAGAAATCTTAATGGTTGAAGTAGAAAATATCCCATCTTCAAACTTAACATTTCTACCTAACTCAGTTGAACCTAAGTAAGCAACGATGTCATGCAATCTTTCGTTAGAAGTGGTAGCTATTTCTGAAGTAGACGTAGCTACAAACTCAATTTCTTCAATTATCATTTCATCATTCTCAGAATGGATTTTGAACTTAGCAATTTCTTGCTCAGTGCCATCTGCAATAACAATACCAGACTTGGTAGTGTCAGCAAAACTCACCTTTAGAGATCCGTCTGCCTCAGCCTTTATAGCAGCTCCCGTAGCTTCTCCAGTTACATCTATAGCAATATCATTTTCTATATAAACACCGTAAATATCATTTCCAGCGATAGAGAACTTAACTGTAGATCCATCAGCGATAGTTGAATGAGTATCAACTAAAATGGAAATAGTGTGGACTCCCTTAGTTACCGCAAAGTCTCCTACAGAAGTAGTAGCCTTATTATTGTCGTATAAGGCACTCCATTCAGTAAAGTTAGAGAATGATCCTAAAGTAGTGTTATCTAACTTGACTTTTATGTTACGGAATGAAGAGGTGGCTACACTAGAACTAGCACTAGTTCCTGTAGCAAATTCAGCAACTATAAACATATTATCAATATCCAAATCTTTTACTGTCTCAAATTTGGCTTCTAAGGCTAAAATACCGGTAGTTCCTTTAACATAAGACTTGGTTCCTAGAGGAGAATTCTTGGTTCTAGAAATGGTAACATCTCCAGCTTCAATGGTAATAGTTTGAGTGCTACTAGTAGAAGTATCAAAAGTAACTCCGAATCCGGTAGCTTTTTCTGTGGCTGCACTATTAGAGCTTCTAGAATCCCAACCTAATGTTATAGTACTAGTACTTTCATACATTGCAATAACATCTGCTCTAACAGAAAGAGTAACTCCTCCATCAGTTATTTCTAGACCATTGCCTGGGAAAGTGAAAGTTAGATACTTTCCATTCATGGAAGCAGTATTAGAAACTATTTTACCATCTTTCTCTAAATGTACATTAGATAGAACATCGGCTAGATTTTCACTACCCTCGTTCTTTAATTCTAGAGAAGTTAATACCACATCTCTATTTTTGTCTAAATCAAGATCAATTTTCACTAATTCAGCATCTTCGTCTCCCACATTAACACTTGTTGATCCTGTTTGTAAGGTAGCCTTAAGAGTAGCCACTTCATAACTAGTAATACTCATCAAGTTTCCAGTAATAGGGAATGAGCCAGTTACGGCGGCACTGCTAGCTGAGACAGCAGAAGCAGAAGCAATTCCGTAGGCTACATTACCACTGGCTGATTCGGTCTTGGCTAAAATATCCAAGCTAACAGTTTGTCCAGCAGGGATAGTTAGAGTTGGGTTAAACACTAAGACAGCCTCATTAGAAACAAAGCTCTTCTCGTTAGCCACCTTAATTCCATCTTTTTCAGCAAAAACTTGTAATTGTTTTGTGGTATAACTGGTTAATCCTGAGCGAGTAATAGTAATGGTGTCAACATTGACCGCGCCATCGTTAGCGGCGGTTAGGTTAACCTTAGCCATTGGAATACGACCAGCTTGGTTAGGAATAGCCTGTGAAGCTGGAGTAGCTGCACTCAAAGAAACCATTAAGCCTGAACCAGTTACAACTGGACCAGAGGTGGTTCCTCCTTGGGCTACATCCACGAACTCCGCACTAGAGATAGCGGTTCCGCCAGACACGACATTAGATACAGTAATTACATTACTAAAGCTAAAGCGGTTAGCATTGAAAGCTGCCTCGTTAGTGAAAGCGCGGTAGTTAGTACCGTCATAGTAGTAAACATCAGCACTGTCAGCAGTCTTAACTAAGGAACCAGCTGGGATAGAACCACTAGGTAATGGAGAACTAATGGTGTAGTTAGTGAAGAAAGCATCAGCTAAGTCAACAATTCTCTTGTTCCAATTGCTGCCATATAAAGCGGCTGCTTGTGCTTCACTTTGGATCTTTCTTAAAACGCCATTAGGTTCAACAGCGTAAACAGAAGGATCGGTAGTAATCTTAACTAATTTTGTTCCCGGTCTCATAGTTACATTGCCACCTAAAGGATAGCTTTGTAATTCAGAAGCAGGGATAGTAACAACGCCACTAAAGTCGTTGTACCAAGACATGTATGTTGCCTCATTAGGGAATACATATCTCTTACCATCGGAGCCAAGATAATAAACAGAAGATAAGCCATCCATCTTAATCAAGTCACCTGCAGAAGCAGCTGCCTGAGAAGTTGGTACACAAGCACCAACGGTGGCAAATATTGTCATTACCATTACGCCAATGGATAAAAATCTGCGTAATTTGTTCATAAAAATAATTTAAGTTCTTTTTGATTGTCCAGACATTAGCGTCCGAACGAATAAAAAAGAATAGTTGTTTGATTCGCCGCTCTTATAACTACGTTTGTCTATTAATGTAAATCAGTCGGAATCCCGCTTCACCAGCTTATTAAGACTTAAGGCGAAAGCTGACTGATCTTACATAATAAGTTCTGCCAGCCGCGCGTGTTGTCCGCTTGCTGGAGAAAAGCTTAACCGATTTACCTTTATGTCAAAACTGTAAATCATTCAAGCTTTGAATCAAAGTCATGGGTTTTTAAGGATAAACCATCTCTGTTTAAAGAGATCCGACCTTTAATGGGTCTATCAATCCGCGTAAACGCGGATTTGTTAGTATATCTCCTTGGCTTGTCCATGATAGGATGAAATAATCTTCCAGCCAGGAGCAACCTGAGGGGGAGATAAACTAACAAACACGCGTTTATTTTTTATTTAATCATCTCACCAATTTCTTTTAATTTATTAGCAGCTTCATTATAATTTTTATTCTCCAATAATTTCTCTACTTCTTCAATCGCAACATCTGGTCCAGACAAACTATTAACTACCTCAGTTGAACTAGCTACTTCAGTTAAGCTAGCAACCCCTTCTTCTAAATCAGAAGTTGCCTTTACTGGGCTAGTTGTTGCTATCACATTTAAAGCCGGCTCATTCTCCTCAGTTTTATTAAGTAATTCAATACCAGCCTCATCTTTTAATTCACTAGCAATCGTTACTATATCAGTACCAGTCGCTAATACCGTACCATCTTCTGTGTTCTTTTCACTATCTTTTTTTACATTTAAATAACTAATGCGAGATTTCACATTATTTATTTCCTGGTTCAAACTAGTATTTAATTTAGCAACTTGATCCTGATTAGCTTCATTATTAAACTCTGGATTAGCTAAAACTGTTGAAATTTCTTTCGCTCGTTCAGTAGCAAACTGAACTGCTAACTTATTTCTCTCCTCTGGGTTAATCACCGTATTAATTCTAGTTTGCTCAGAAATAATACGAGCAATATATAAAGAATCATTCGGTTTAGCATCTTTAAAAATTTGATGACTAAATAAGCTACCAGAAATCAACACTAAAGCAAAAACACCTAAAGCATAAACTGGTCTAGTAATGGCTTTAGCTAAACTACCTAGATTAATCACAAAAACCTCCCAAGCAGATAATTCATGTGCTCCGGAGTTAGATATTTGTGATAATAAAAGCTCCCGATTACTAACTTTCCAGCCAAGATCAGGCGTTATAGTCTTTAATTTATTTAATTTAGCAATTAAATCTTTATCGCTCATACACTCTAGTATACGCAAAAGCCAAGAAAATGTTACAGTTTATCATTAGCCTTATTGTCGGTAGCCTTATTATCAGCCTCAACCAAAGTCTTTAAAGCACTGAGAGCACGATGAATCAAAACCCGGATATTCCCTATTTTCTTGCCACTAATATCAGCTATTTCCTCTAAAGTTAAATCATTAATAAATCTCATAATAATAACCTCACGATATTCTTCTTTTAAAAGCGGTAATTTACTCTTTATTCTCTCTAAATCCGCCTCCTGATCAATCCTGGTCTGTGGATCAATCTTCTCATCAATCACCTCTATTTTATTATCTTCATCATCAAGCGAGGCCGTAATTTTATTGCTTGTCTCCCGATAATAATCAATGATAGTGTTGCGAGCAATTTTATATAAAAGCGCCCTTAAAGTTTTACTATCCTCAAGACTATTAGTTTGAATATGATTCCAAGTCTTTAAGAAAATCATTGAAGTTAAGTCATTAGCCTCTTCTTTACTACCAATTTTAAAATAAACAAAACGATGAATGTCATCAACATTCTCGTCATAAGCTTCAATAAACGCTTCTTTATCCTGGCTTTTTAACCTACTTAAAGCCTTTTTATTTTTAAATTTTTCAACTATCTGATTAGCCATTTAAGTGCTAAATATTTTTAATAAAAAACAACGGGAAAACTACTTGCCCGCCCTGCCTAAAATATCACTTTGTCAATCATTATACTATCATAATATATAAGTAAAAGCAAGAAAAACTAGTGGAAAATTAATAGAGAAATTCCTGCCTTTTTTAAAGCTTTTTAAAAAGATTTGTAAAAGACTTGACTTTCTTTTTAAAACAATTAAACTAATAGAACAGTCTAGTTTAAGTCTAATAAACAATAGACTTAAATCCCTGACTAGAAGATTTTCCTTAGTTTCTTATTAATCTATTTAGCTATTTAAGTCTACAATATTGTAGACTTAAATTAACAAAAATGGCAAATAGCTTAACTCCTCAACTGAAAGAAGTACAACATCCGATTTGGGTTTCTGTATCCGGAGCGGCTAAATTAGGCGGGGTTCAAGGAAAAACTATTAGACGTGCCATTAAATCTGATCCAAACTTACGTTATAAAATAGTTAAAAATAGATATCAAATAGAACTTGGCTCCATTATCCGCTTTTTACATAAAAATACAAAACTAAAAAATAAACTAAATGATTCTGGTTTAGGGCAATATGTCACTGGTTGGAAAGGACAAAAAGAAAAAGAAAAAGAAAAAAAGATTGATAAATAATTTAAAATAAGTGGAAAGTAAAAGCTTAATCAGCTTTTAAATCAGTGTTTTAAAAAACAAGTGTTAATCAAAAAAACTGATCTACCAAGGTCAGTTTTTTTGTTAAAAAAAACCACCCTGATTCCGTAGGGTGATTTTTTATAATGAGAAATAATTTATTTCTCAGAGAATACTAGAGAACAGCGTCCTTAACCGCTTTGGATAGGCGGAATTTAACAACTGTCTTAGCAGGGATTTTAATAGTTTCACCAGTCGCTGGATTACGACCTTCTCTTGCTTTTCTTTTAGCTTTCACTAATTTACCAAAGCCAGGAACGATGCATTCACCATTCTTCTTAACTTCCTTGTAAACAAACTCAGCTAAATGATCAAGGAAACCAGCAGTCTCCTTCTTACTTAAATTAACTGCTTCAGCTAAAGAAGCAATCATTTGTGACTTTGTCATCTTTGACATAATTTTTTGCATGGGGCTTTATTAATAAGTCCGCAAGACTTAGTAATAATGTCCATTATAAATTATTGCTATTTAATTA
>LSQX01268033.1_pt1 | contig 24726 bp, 26 predicted proteins | sample 654561 | NCBI WGS metagenome assembly LSQX01 (sample SAMN04489861, study PRJNA283612) | anaerobic digester metagenome | isolation source: 4 biogas reactors fed with cattle manure at either 37C or 55C with and... | place: Denmark: Kongens Lyngby | collected 2014
CTGCCGGGCGCACCACAAAAAAGGGATGCCGATTGGCATCCCTTTTTCATTACCACTACCGCTGATCAGCTCCGGGGAGTCTGCTCGTCGGTGTTCTCCTCGGCGGCAGGATCTTCCTGTTGCTCGGCTGCGCTGGTAGCCGGGTGCTCGGGAATGTCCGCCTGCTCGGTATTGAGCTGCTCAGCCGGTTGCTCGGCTTCAGCGGCTGGTGCGGCCTCGGGGAGGTTGTCGATCACCGGTTGGCTCTGCTCCATGGCTTCGCTGATCGGATCGGCAGCGGGAGCTGCTTCCTCGGTTGGCTGGGCCTCCTGAGCGGCTGCTGCTTCCGCTGCGCGCTGTTCGGCCAGACGCTTCTCTTCCATGCGACGCTTGCGGATTTCCCGCGGGTCGTTGAAGGCGCGGCCGCTTTCGGTCAGTGCCGGGATTGCCGGTTGTGCAGACTCTTCTACAGCAGGTTCCTCGGCAACAGGCTGCTCGGCAACCGGTGCAGGGCTTGCGTTGTTGTCGGCGACCGGTGCCGCTTTTGGCTCCTCAGTCGGCTGTTCGGCAGGAGCTTCCACCTGTTCGACCTGCGCAGCAGGTGCCGCTTCGGCCTCGACTGCCGGTTCAGCCTGCGCAGGCTGCTCGGCCTGTTCCGCAGCTGGCTGGCTGGCTGCAGCTTCGTCGGCAGAGGCGTCAGAGGTCTGGCTGTCATCGCGTTGGGCCTGGAAGGCTTCAACGGCGTTTTCGATGGACTGCTCGATCTCGGAAGCGGCCTGGGTCAGGGTCTGCTCGACCGGCTGCTTGACCTCTTCGATCGCCTCGGCTGCCGCGACAGCGGCGGGCGCAGCGGCTTCGACGGCAGGTTCGTTGACCATTTCTGCGGGGCTGTGACCTTCACCGGCAGCAACCGCCTGGGGTGCGGCTACGGCGACAGCGGTCGGCAGGATGGCGTCGCCGCTGCTCTGCTCGGTGCTGCCCTGGGCGTTATCGGCCTCGGTGCCTTCGGTCTGCGCGGCGCTGCGGCTGCGACGGTTGTTGCGGCGACGCTGGCTGTTGCGCGAACGACGCTTGGGACGATCCTCTTCGGAGCCGCCTTCGGCATCGGTCTGATCCTGAACCTGATCGTTCAGCAGTTCCTCGTCGACTGCGGCTGGGGCTGCTTCCGGCTGGCGGCTCGGACGGCGCTCCTGGCGGCTGCTGTCTTCGGTGCTGCTGTGCTGCTGATCGGTGTTCTCGACAGCGGCGTTGCTGCTGGCACTGCTGCGACGGCGACGACGGCCGGTGCTGCTGCCTTCTGTCCGGTTGCCGTTGGCGCTGGACTGGGGGGCGGCTGCTTCGGTGGCTGGTTCAGCGGCCTTGCGCTCGCCGCGCTGGGCGTTGGGCTGTCGCTCACTGCGCTCGCTGCTGTTGCGTTCGCTACTGCGCTCACCACTGCGTTCGCCGCGCTCTGGCCGCTGACGGCGGTTGCGGTTGGGGCGACGCTCGTTGCTGCGGCCTTCGCGGCTGGACTTCTGCTCGCTGGCGGCAGCAGGTTGCTCGGTTTGTGCCGGCTGCGCTTCATCAGCGGAGAACATGCCCACCAGTGACTTGATCAGGGATTTGATCAGACCGGGCTGGGATTCCTGAATGGCTCGATTGGCTGCGGCCACCGGGGCGGGAGCGGGTGCCGGGGCAGGGCGGGCCGGAGCGATGCTCTTGACTGCTGCTTCCTGGCGGACGATGGCGCGGGTCTGGCTGACCTGCACCGGCTCATCGGGCTCCGCTTCGCTGGCCATGGTGTAGCTGGACTCGCCATTGAGTACCGCTTCCTGGTCATCACGCAGGCGCTGCACTTCAAAGTGCGGGGTGTCCATGTGCGGGTTCGGCAGTACCAGGATACGCACCTCGGTGCGGGCTTCGATCTTGGCCAGTACGTCACGCTTCTCGTTGAGCAGGAAGGTGGCGATGGAGACCGGCACATGGGCGCGTACTTCAGCGGTGCGGTCCTTCAGCGCCTCTTCTTCGATCAGGCGCAGTACGGACAGGGACAGGGACTCGACATCGCGGATGGTGCCACGGCCATTGCAGCGGGGGCAGACGATGCCACTGGTCTCGCCCAGCGACGGGCGCAGGCGCTGGCGGGACATTTCCAGCAGGCCGAAGCGGGAGATGCGACCGACCTGTACCCGGGCGCGGTCGGCTTCCAGGCTTTCACGTACACGCTCTTCCACGGCGCGCTGGTTCCTGGCCGGGGTCATGTCGATGAAGTCGATGACGATCAGGCCGCCGATGTCGCGCAGGCGCAGCTGGCGGGCAATCTCTTCGGCGGCTTCGAGGTTGGTCTGCAGGGCAGTTTCCTCGATGTCGCCGCCCTTGGTGGCGCGGGCCGAGTTGATGTCGATGGAGACCAGTGCTTCGGTGTGGTCGATGACGATGGAGCCGCCGGAGGGCAGTTTGACCTGACGGTCGAAGGCGGTCTCGATCTGGCTCTCGATCTGGAAACGGTTGAACAGCGGCACGCTGTCTTCGTACAGCTTGACCTTGCTCGCGTACTGCGGCATGACCTGGCTGATGAAGTTGAGCGCTTCTTCCTTGACCGTTTCGCTGTCGATCAGCACTTCGCCGATATCCTGACGCAGGTAGTCGCGGATGGCACGGATGATGACGTTGCTTTCCTGATAGATCAGGAAGGTGCCGCTGCGCTCGCTGGAAGCGCCCTTGATCGCTTCCCACAGCTGCAGCAGGTAGTCCAGATCCCATTGCAGTTCTTCAGCGCTGCGACCGAGGCCGGCGGTGCGTACGATCATGCCCATGTCGGCGGGCACGTTCAGGCTGTTCAGGGCTTCGCGCAGCTCGTTGCGCTCTTCACCCTCGATGCGGCGGGAAATGCCACCGGCGCGGGGGTTGTTCGGCATCAGCACCAGGTAACGACCGGCCAGGCTGATGAAGGTGGTCAGGGCCGCGCCCTTGTTGCCACGTTCTTCCTTGTCGACCTGAACAATGACTTCCTGGCCTTCCTTGAGTACATCCTTGATGTTGACCCGGCCTTCGGGCTGTTTGGAGAAGTATTCGCGGGAGATTTCCTTCAGCGGCAGAAAGCCGTGGCGTTCGGAGCCGAAGTCGACAAAGGCGGCTTCCAGACTGGGTTCGATGCGGGTGATGCGACCCTTGTAGATGTTGGATTTCTTCTGCTCGCGTGCGCCTGATTCAATGTCCAGGTCGTACAGCCGCTGGCCGTCTACCAGCGCAACGCGCAACTCTTCGGGTTGAGTTGCGTTGATCAGCATTCTTTTCATGAAGTACCGTTGTGTATCCAGTTGTCCCCGGAACACGAGTACGGCACCTGATTCTTTCGTTAGGTGTCAGGTGTGTTTCTGCCTGGGCCAAACTTGCCCATGTTCAGAGTTCACATTACTGCTGCCCTTGGGCAGCTGCAGTTAGATCTGTCTGTGGCGTTACAGAGAAACGTTACTTTTAGGGAGGAATCAGCCGGACTGCGGACGGGGACACAGCAATATCAAGTGTCAACGCTCGTCACATCATCCTGAAGCTGTGCATCTCCACCTAATCACTTGGCAATCCGAATCGGGTGCCGCCCATCGCCTTCCGCGGAGCGGGTTAATATTCTGCCAGCCTGCGGCCTGCAGCATGACTCAATTTCGAGGTTCGCCAGCACACTTCTTCAGGCCGGGCGAAGGCTCTACAACAATGTTTCTGGGAGGACATGCGACACTCTGTTGGATTGTCGGGGCCTCCAGCTGCCTTTTGCGCAGCTCGCCGGACTATAGCAGCATTATTCAAGTGCTTCAATTGCATGAAAAAATGTATCATGCGCCGATGAATACTGATCAATCCGTACTATCTCCCAGCGTGCAAACCGACCTGATCAGTGACGATCAGGCCGGTCAGCGTATCGATAATTATCTGCTCACCCGACTCAAGGGGGCACCCCGTACCCTGATCTACCGCATTCTGCGCAAGGGCGAGGTGCGGGTGAACAAGGGGCGGGTCAAGCCGGAATACCGGCTGCAGGCCGGGGATGCCGTGCGCATTCCCCCGGTACGCCTGCCCGAGGCGGACGCCCCGGCGCTGGTGGGGCAGAGCATTCTCAACACCCTGCAGCAGAATATCCTCTATGAAGGCAAGGGGCTGATTGTGGTCAACAAGCCCGCCGGGCTGGCGGTGCACGGTGGCAGCGGGCTGAATTTCGGAGTTATCGAGGCGCTGCGCCAACTGCGCCCGGCCGAGGCGCAGCAGCTGGAGCTGGTGCACCGGCTGGACCGGGATACCTCCGGCTGCCTGATGGTGGCCCGCAAGCGCAGCATGCTGCGTCATCTGCATGCCGAGTTGCGCGGCGATGGCCCGGGCCGGGGGGTGGATAAATGTTATCTTGCCCTGGTGCGCGGGCGCTGGCCGTCAAGCCTGAAGAAGGTGCATGCACCTTTGCTGAAGAACAATCTGCGCTCCGGCGAGCGCATGGTCGAGGTCAACCCCGAAGGCAAGGAGTCGCTGACCGAGTTCCGCGTGGTGCAGCGCTTCGGTGACCTGGCCACCCTGGTGGAAGCCCGTCCGATTACCGGGCGCACCCACCAGATCCGTGTGCATGCCCGTCATGCCGGCCACCCGATTGCCGGAGATACCAAGTACGGTGATGATGATTTTTCCAGAGTGATTCGAGAAAAGGGCGGCAAGCGCTTGTTTCTGCACGCAGTTTCCCTTGGTGCCGAGCTGCCTGGTGGTGAGCGCCTGCAGGTGCGTGCCGAGCCCGGAGAGATCTGGGATCGTACCCTGCGTCGTCTGGCTGAGGAGTGACATGAATACCCTGATTTTTGACTGGGACGGCACCCTGGCCGATTCCATCGACAATATCGTCACCGCCATGCAGCGTGCCGCCGTGGATGTGAATCTGCCGGTGCGCACTCCGCGTCAGGTGCGGGATATCATCGGGCTGGCCCTGCCGGATGCGGTGGCTGTGCTCTATCCGGGGCTGGACGATCCGCAGCAGGTGCAGCGGGTGGTCGAGGCCTATACCGACAATTACCTGCTGCTGGAGCAGCAGCCCTCGGCATTGTTCGAGGGTGTGCATGGGGCGCTGGATGCCCTGCGCGCCGAGGGCTTTCTGCTGGCGGTGGCCACCGGCAAGACCCGGCGCGGGCTGGATCGCATGCTGGCCAGTCATGACCTGGATAACTACTTCGATGCCACCCGCTGCGCTGACGAGACCGCTGGCAAGCCCCATCCGCGCATGCTGGAGGAGATCCTCGGTGAGCTGGGCGTGCAGGCGGCAGATGCCTGCATGGTCGGGGACAGCGAGTTTGACATCATCATGGGCCACAATGCCGGTGTGTTGCCGGTCGCAGTCACCTACGGTGCCATGACCGAGGAGCAGCTGCTGCGCTGTCAGCCGGGGCACTGTGTGGATACCTTCGACGAGTTTCATGGCTGGGCAATGCCGCGCTTCCGGGCAAGTCAATTTACAGGGGTGTTATAGATGCAACAGGATCGCTGGACGGAGGGGCCGATGCTGGAACGGGATGAGCTGGCTGGGCAGAAGGAAGATCGCAAGGCCTGGCAACTGCTGGAGAAGACCCTGCTGGCCTCGGTGCAGGAGCAGCGGCGCTCCCGGCGCTGGGGGATCTTCTTCAAGAGTCTGACCTTTCTCTATCTGATCGGCGCTTTGTTCGTGCTGTCGCCGCTGTCCAAACTGGACGGTGCTGCGACCACCGGCAAGCCGCATACCGCGCTGATCGAGGTGCGCGGCACCATCGCCGACCGTCAGGAAGCCAGTGCAGACAATCTGGTCACCAGTCTGCGCCGGGCGTTCAAGGACGAGCAGACCCGGGCAGTGGTGCTGCGCATCAACAGCCCCGGCGGCAGTCCGGTGCAATCCGGCTACGTGTATGACGAGATCAAGCGCCTGCGTGCGCTGCATCCTGACACTCCGGTTTACGCTGTGATTGCCGATATCGGTGCCTCTGGTGCCTATTATATAGCGGCGGCGGCAGACCAGATCTATGCCGACAAGGCCAGCCTGGTCGGCTCGATCGGTGTCACCGCAGCTGGTTTCGGCTTTGTCGAGACCCTCGACAAGCTCGGTATCGAGCGCCGCACCTACACCGCCGGTGAGCACAAGGCGTTTCTCGACCCCTTCCAGCCTGAGCGTGAAGATGAGCGCGAGTTCTGGCAGGGCGTGCTGCACACCACCCACCAGCAGTTCATCGATCAGGTGAAGAAAGGGCGGGGTGATCGTCTGCAGGAGCACCCGGATCTGTTCAGTGGTCTGGTCTGGTCCGGTGAGCAGGCGGTGGAGCTTGGCCTGGTGGATGGTCTGTCCAGTGCTTCGGCAGTGGCCCGGGATCTGGTTGGTATCGAGGAGCTGGTGGACTTCACCCACCGTGAGTCGCCATTCCAGCGCTTCTCGCGGCAGCTGGGTACCAGTATCGGTAATACCCTGGCGCTGCATCTGGGGTTGGCAGCGCCGCAGTTGCGTTGATGCGCTCAGTCTTTCACGGCGGGGCGCCGCTCCCCCGGAGCAAGCCTGCTCAGGGCAGCTCCACCCCCTCATTACGCAACATCTCGCACAGCCTGATCAGCGGCAGGCCGATCAGGCTGTTGGGATCGTCGCCGCGCAGCGAGCGGAACAGGCTGATGCCCAGTCCCTCCATTCTGAAGCTGCCGGCGCAGTCATAGGGCTGCTCTTGCTGCAGATAGCGCTCTATGGTCTCGTCGCTCAGTTCCCGGAAGCTGACGTCAAAAGGCTCGCTGATCAACTGATAGCGGTCGGTGGCGCTGTTGAGCAGGCACAGCGCGGTGGTAAAACGTACGGTGCGGCCGCTGCAGCGTTGCAGCTGTGCCACCGCTGCGGCATGGGTGCCGGGCTTGCTGACACTCTGACCGTCCAGCAGCAGAACCTGGTCCGAACCGATGATCAGGTGTTGCGGGTAGCGTTCGGCCAGTGCTCGGGCCTTGTCCAGCGCCAGTCGCTGGGTCAGTTGTTCGGGGCTTTCATTGGCAGCGGGGGTTTCATCGATATCCGGCGCGGCGCAGATGAAAGGCAGCCCGAGGCGCTCCAGCAGGGTGCGGCGATAGGGCGAGCTGGAGGCAAGCAGCAGGTCGGGCATGGGGCTGTCCTGTGGTCTGGGCATGGCCTGATTCTATCCTGTCCGGAGCAATACGGGACAGGAGTGGCGGAAATCAGCAAATAGTTTTGACAGACACCCCCGCGGTGCCTAGAATTGCGCGCTTATGTCTGGAACCATACCTGCACACATAGAACCGCGCCGTCTGGTCGACCGTGGCATTGTCCTGAAAGGGGCTGTGCCTGCCGCCAGAATGCCGCGCCTGAGCGCTCTGCTGGATACCCCGGCGGGAGAGGTTCAGGTCGAGCTGAGTTTCGATCGGGACGAGCAGGGGCTCAGTACCATGCACGGGCATTATCAGGTTGAGGTGGCGTTGATCTGTCAGCGCTGTCTTGAGCAGGTAACCCTGGCGCTGGATGCCGAGTGTGATGTGGGCTTTGTGGGGAGTGACGAGGCAGCCAAAAATCTGCCCCGGCACTACGAACCGGTTATTCTGGATGACGAGGCGCTCGATCTGCATGAGCTGATCGAGGATGAACTGCTGCTGGCATTGCCGGCGGTTCCGATGCATCCGATGGGAACATGTCAGCACCCGCCAGGCTACCAGCCTGATGAAGCGGAGCCTGAGGAAGAAGCTGAAAAGCCCAACCCCTTCAGTGTGCTGGCCAAGTTGAAACGCGATACCTGAGCTTAGGAGCTTGAACTCATGGCTGTACAGCAGAACAAAAAGTCTCGTTCCGCACGTGGCATGCGTCGTTCGCACGATGCACTGACCGGCGCGGCACTGTCCGTAGATCAAACTACTGGTGAGACCCACCTTCGCCACCACGTGTCCCCGGATGGTTTCTACCGTGGCCGTCAGGTGGTGAACAAGGACAACGACGAATAAGTCTTGTCCACGTCAGTCCGCCTCGCGGTTGATGTGATGGGCGGGGACTTCGGTCCCCGCTGCATTATCCCTTCTGTTGCCCGTTGTCTTCAGCAGATTCCCGAGCTGAAGGTCATTCTGGTTGGCTCGCCCGAGCCGATGGCCAGTCTCTGCAGTGAATATCAGCTGCCTGCTGATCGTTTCAGTCTTGTGCATACCTCCGAAACCATTCTCGCCGATGATGCGCCTGCCAGCGTGCTGCGCAACAAGCGCGATGCCTCCATGCGTGTGGCCATCGAACTGGTGCGCGACGGTCAGGCGGACGGTTGTCTGAGCGCGGGCAATACCGGGGCGCTGATGGTGCTGGCCAAGGCGCTGCTGGGCACTGTGGAGGGTATTCAGCGCCCGGCGATCATGGCGGCCCTGCCGGTGGCCGGGAAGTTCTGCCATGTGCTGGACCTGGGGGCCAACGTGGACTGTACTGCCCGTCAGTTGTTCGAGTTTGCGGTGATGGGCTCGGAGGCGGTGGCCGAGCTGACCGGTATCGAGCAGCCCCGGGTTGGTCTGTTGAATATCGGCGGCGAAATCAACAAGGGCTCATTGCGCGTGCGCGAAGTGTCCGAGCTGCTGCGCGATACCCGTTCGCTGAACTATATCGGCCATATAGAAGGTAACGAGCTGTTTCAGGATCGGGCCGATGTGGTGGTGTGTGATGGTTTTGTCGGCAATGTGATGCTCAAGGCCAGCGAAGGATTGGTGGAGTACATGCAGGGCGAGATGCGCCGGGCCTTTGCCGGCAATCTGCTGCTGCGCCTGCTCGGTCCGTTGCTGCGCCGTTCGCTGCGGCCGATGGCTGAGCGAATGAGCCCGCATCAATACAATGGCGTCTCCCTGCTGGGTTTGCAGGGGGTGGTGGTCAAGAGCCATGGCAATGCCAGCCAGCCGGCTTTCGAGGCGGCGATCCGTCAGGCGGTGCGAGCCTGCCAGTCGGATATGCCACAAAGTATTGCTGCGCGCCTGGCCCGGTGCCGGGGCGAATTATTGTGACCTTGGTGACCGGTTGGTCATCATAGGCGAATTGTTTACCTGAAAATAATGAGGAAGGTTGCATGACTCAAACCCTCGCTTTCGTCTTCCCGGGGCAGGGCTCCCAGGCGGTAGGCATGCTGGCTGAGCTGGCTCCGGCGCACCCGCAGATCGGTGAAGCCTTTGCCGAAGCGGCTGATGCTCTGGGTTACGATCTGTGGCAGCTGTGCCAGAACGGCCCCGAGGCCGAACTCAACCGTACTGACCGTACCCAGCCAGCCATTCTGGCTGCCTCGGTGGCTCTGTGGCGGGTCTGGGAAGCCAATAGCAGTGCGCGTCCCGGTTTTGTTGCCGGGCACAGCCTGGGCGAATACTCTGCCGCTGTGGTGGCTGGTGTCATCGGCTTTGCCGAGGCGCTGCGTCTGGTTGAGCGCCGTGGTCAACTGATGCAGCAGGCCGTACCGGCAGGCGAGGGCGCCATGGCGGCGATTCTCGGTCTGGCCGATGAGCAGATCATCCAGCTGTGCGCTGATGCGGCCCAGGGCGAGGTGGTCAGCGCGGTCAACTTCAACGCTCCCGGTCAGGTAGTGGTGGCGGGGCAGGCAGCAGCTGTGCAGCGGGCCATTGAAGCCTGCAAGGCGGCGGGGGCCAAGCGTGCCATCGAGCTGCCGGTCAGCGTGCCTTCCCACTGTGCGCTGATGAAGCCCGCCGCCGAACAGTTGGCGAAGGACTTCGAGCAACTGAGCTGGAGCTCGCCGCAGATCACTCTGGTGCAGAACGTCAGTGCCCGTCCGGCCGCGGATCTGGATACCCTGCGCGCCCAGTTGGTCGAGCAGCTGTACAGTCCGGTACGTTGGGTAGAGAGTGTCGAACACATGGTCGCCCAGGGGGTGACCGATCTGGTTGAATGTGGGCCCGGCAAGGTGTTGTCCGGCCTGAACAAGCGCTGCGCCAAGGGTGTTGCAACGCATAATCTGGACAGCGCGGCCGGTCTGGCTGCTGCGCTGGCCCAGTTCGCCTGAGGAAAGATCATGAGTCTGGAAGGAAAGGTTGCGCTGGTTACCGGCGCCAGTCGGGGCATCGGGCAGGCCATTGCCCATGCGTTGGCCGCCCAGGGTGCCATTGTGGTGGGTACTGCCACCAGTGATGCCGGTGCGGCGTCGATCGCCGAAAAGCTGTCCGCTGCTGGCTGGCAGGGCACCGGTCTGAAGCTGGATGTGCGCGATCAGGCTTCGGTGGATGAGGTGCTGGCACGGATCGGGGCAGACTATGGTGCTCCGGCTATTTTGGTGAATAATGCCGGCATCACCGCCGATAATCTGCTAATGCGCATGAAAGATAACGAGTGGGATGATGTCATCAGCACCAACCTGGGCTCGGTCTACCGTTTGTCCAAGGCTGTTCTGCGTGGCATGACCAAAGCCCGTTGGGGGCGTATCATCTGCATCAGTTCGGTAGTGGCTGGCATGGGTAATGGCGGTCAGTCCAACTATGCGGCGGCCAAGGCCGGGATGGAAGGCTTTACCCGGGCCCTGGCCCGTGAGGTAGGATCCCGCGGGATTACCGTGAACTCGGTAGCCCCCGGCTTTATTGATACGGACATGACCCGGGCGTTGAACGATAATCAGCGTTCGGTCATGCTTGAGCAGATTCCGCTGGGGCGTCTCGGCCAGGCCGAGGAAATTGCCGCAGCGGTGGCTTTTCTTGCCGGTGAACCGGCTGGATATATCACCGGTGCAACCATTCCGGTGAACGGCGGTATGTTCATGGGCTGAGGCCCGCATCAACTTGAGTTTGATGGGTTTGACCGGTCCGGTACAAGCTGTCTGGGCCGGGCGTTTTGGAGCAGAAGTGTTTTCCAGCTTGAAAACTCTGGAATGCTTTCTATAAACTACCCGCAGTCCGGCTTATCGGAACTGCAAATCAGGAGTGAGATCAAGGTATGAGTACCATCGAAGAACGCGTCAAGAAAATCGTTGCCGAACAACTCGGCGTTAAAGAAGATGAAGTAACCAACAGTGCTTCCTTTGTTGAAGATCTTGGCGCTGACTCCCTGGACACCGTTGAGCTGGTCATGGCTCTCGAAGAAGAGTTCGAGACCGAGATTCCAGACGAGGAAGCCGAGAAAATTACCACCGTGCAGGAAGCTATCAACTACGTGAACGCTCATCAGAAGTAATCACGCAGTCTGCTTGCAGGTTGTAAAAAAGCCGCAGTCCTGACTCAGAACTGCGGCTTTTTTGTGGACAGCCCCTGAGGGCATCGGCCTTGATCCGTTACCGGATCGGTCGCTCCCTGCAGGGAGTCGGTGACAGTAACAGCAGGTAACCAGCTACGACTATCATGCAGTTGCCGTGCCGTGCCTTTATGCGGACAATAGCCCGCTGTCACAAGAGTTGAATTAAGGAGTCTCCTTTGTCGCGTAGACGCGTCGTGGTAACCGGCCTGGGCATGTTGAGCCCGCTTGGCAATACGGTTGAAAGCAGCTGGCAAGCCGCTGTGGCAGGCAAGAGTGGGATTGGCCCGATCGAACATATGGACGTCAGTGCCTTCAATACCCGCTTTGGTGGTTCGATCCGGGACTTCGATATCGAGCCCTACATGTCCGCCAAGGAAGCCCGCAAGCTGGACTTGTTCATCCAGTACGGTATCGCTGCCTGCATGCAGGCGTTGAACGAGTCGGGACTGGAGATCACGGATGCCAATCGTGACCGCATCGGCGTCTCCATGGGGTCGGGTATCGGCGGTCTGACCAATATCGAACACAACCACGCGCTGCTGCTCAACAGCGGGCCGCGCCGGATATCCCCTTTCTTCGTACCCGGCTCCATCGTCAACATGGTGGCCGGTTACCTGTCCATCCAGTATGGCCTGCGCGGTCCGAACTACGCGCTGACCACCGCCTGCACCACCGGCACCCACAGCCTGGGCATGGCCGCACGCAATATCGCCTATGGCGAAGCGGACGTGATGATTGCCGGCGGCTCGGAAATGGCCACTACCGGACTGGGGCTGGGCGGCTTCAGTGCTGCCCGGGCGCTGTCTACCCGCAACGATGAGCCGCAGAAGGCCAGCCGTCCCTGGGATGCTGACCGGGATGGTTTCGTGCTGTCCGATGGTGCCGGTGCCATGGTGCTGGAGGAGTACGAGCATGCCAAGGCCCGTGGTGCGCATATCCACGCCGAGCTGATCGGCTTCGGCATGAGTGGCGACGGCTACCATATGACTGCGCCGCCGGAAGATGGCCGTGGTGCGGCCATGTGCATGAACAATGCACTGCGTGATGCCGGTGTCGCGCCGGAAACGGTCGGTTACATCAACGCCCACGGTACCTCCACGCTGGCCGGTGACCTGGCGGAAAGCCGCGCAGTGGAAACGGTATTCGGTGACCACGCTGCGCGCCTGGCGATGAGTTCGAGCAAGTCCATGACCGGTCACCTGCTGGGTGCTGCCGGTGCGGTCGAGGCGATCTTCAGTGTTCTGGCGCTGCGCGATCAGGTGGCTCCGCCGACCATCAACCTGGATAATCCGGGTGAGGGCTGCAATCTGGATTATGTGGCCCACGAGGCCCAGGCCCGCAAGCTGGAGGTGACCGTGTCCAACTCCTTCGGCTTTGGTGGCACCAACGGCAGTCTGGTGTTCCGCCGCATCTGATGGAGAGCGCCCGGATGGCCACCACCCCGACTCGCTGTCTGGTCAATGGTCGCCCGGGCGACACACTCTCGGTTCGGGATCGGGGGCTGGCCTATGGCGACGGTCTGTTCGAGACCATTCGCGTCAGCCGGGGGTGCGCAACCCTGCTGCATCTGCACCTGAGCCGCCTGGCCCGTGGTGCCGCCGTGCTGCGACTGGCGCTGGATCTGTCGCAGATCCAGGCGGAGCTGGAAGTTGCCGCAGCGGAGCTGGGCAGCGGTCTGCTCAAGCTGGTGGTTACCCGGGGTGAGGCGGGGCGTGGTTATGCCATGCCCGAGTCGGCCAGTCCCACCTGCATTCTCCATTTCTCCCCCTTGCCGGATTATCCAGCGGCCAACGCGCAGCAGGGCATCAGCCTGTACTCCTGCGCTACCCGACTGGGCAACCAGCCGCTGCTGGCGGGCATCAAACACCTCAACCGTCTGGAGCAGGTGCTGGCCCGCAGCGAATGGCAGGGCAGCGAACATGCCGAGGGGCTGGTGTGCGACCTGCAGGGTGACCCGGTGGAGTGCACCATGAGCAATCTGTTCCTGCGCCTCGATGGCCAATGGCTTACACCGGCGCTGGATCAGTGTGGGGTGCGCGGGGTGATGCGTGATTACCTCATGGAGCAATTCGCCGCAACGGGGGAGCTTGTGATCGAACGTCGGGTCAGTTCCAATGAGCTGCTGGCCAGCGACGAGGTATTCTGTTGCAACAGTGTGTTTGGCGTCTGGCCGGTGATACGTCTGGGTGATCGGCAATGGCCGGTCGGCCCGCATACACGCCATGCAGTTACTCTGGCAGAGCAGGTCCTGATTTGAAGTCTTTTGGCAAGATAGTTATTTATCTTATTGTTTTATCATTGGTTTTGGCTGCGGGTGTCGGTGCCTGGGGCTACCTGACATTGCAGGCGACGCTGAATCAGCCGCTGCGCATCGAGATTACCGATACCCTGGAAGTGCCGCCGGGCAGCTCTCCGGCCCGGCTGTTTTCCCGACTGGAAGGCAGCGGCATCATCGAACGGGCCAACTGGGTGCGGCGTTACTGGCAATGGCAGATGCCGGACACGGTACTGCAGGTGGGCGAGTACCGCCTGGAGCCGGACATGGACGTGCAGGCGCTGCTCGGCGTACTGCAGCGTGGCGAAGTCATCCAGCGCAGCGTGACCCTGGTCGAGGGCTGGAACTTCAGTCAGTTCCGCAGCGCACTGGCCCGGGCCGAACGCTTGCAGCAGACCCTGCCCGGCGACTGGAGCAACGAGCAGGTGGCAGCAGAGCTGGAGCTGTCGGCCGAGCACCCCGAGGGCCTGTTCTTCCCCGATACCTACCTGTACACCCTGGGTATGAGCGATCGGGACATACTGCAGCGCGCCCACCAGCGTATGCAGCAGGTGCTGGACGAGGTCTGGGAACAGCGGGCCGAGAACCTGCCGATCAAGACGGCCTACGAGGCCTTGATTCTGGCCTCGATCATCGAGAAGGAAACCGGTGTGCCCCATGAGCGCGGTGAGATTGCCGGGGTATTTACCCGTCGCCTGCAACGCGGCATGCGGCTGCAGACCGATCCCACGGTGATCTATGGCATGGGCGAAAACTGGCAGGGCAACATCCGCCGCAGCGACCTGCGCCGTCCGACGCCGTACAATACCTACACCATTGACGGCCTGCCGCCGACGCCGATTGCCATGCCGGGGCGCGATTCGCTGCTGGCGGCGGTCAATCCGCTGCCCGGCAAGAGCCTGTTCTTCGTCGCCCGGGGCGATGGTTCCCACGTGTTTTCCGAAACCCTGCAGCAACATAACCGGGCGGTACGCAATTACCAGATCCTGAATCGGGCGAGCAACTATCGCTCCAGCCCGCCACCGGCGCCAAGCAGGACAGATGCCCAGGGAGAGGCCGAATGAGTGGATTGTTCATTACCTTTGAGGGGCCTGAAGGGGCGGGTAAATCCACCAACCTCAAGGTGTTTGCCGAGGCGCTGGCCGAGCACGGCTGTACGCCGCTGATCACCCGTGAGCCGGGTGGCACGCCGGTAGCCGAGCGCATCCGTGAGGTGCTGCTGAGCAACCATGACGAGCCGATGGATGCGGATGCCGAATTGCTGCTGATGTTCGCCGCCCGGGCCCAGCATATCAATGCCCTGATCCGCCCGGCGCTGGCCGAGGGAAGGGTGGTGATCAGTGATCGCTTTACTGACGCGACTTACGCCTATCAGGGCGGCGGCCGGGGTATCGATCCCCGGCGCATCGCCGCGCTGGAGGACTGGGTGCAGGGACCGCTGCGTCCGGATCTGGTGCTGGTGTTCGATGTGCCGGTGGAGCTGGGCATGGCCCGGGCCCGGGCGCGCAGCGCACTGGATCGTTTCGAGCAGGAACAGCAGGCGTTTTTCGAGCGGGTGCGCGATACCTATCTGCAACGTGCCGCCAGTGACCCGCAGCGCTATCGCATCATTGATGCCAGCGGCGATCTGGCTCAGGTGCGACAGGCCATGCAGCCATTGATCGACGAGGTAGTGGCCCGTGTCCGCAGCTGAGCAGAGCGCCGGACCCTGTCCCTGGCATCTACCGGTATGGCAGGCGCTGACCAGCCGGGCGCAGCAACCCCATGCCTTCCTGTTCGGTGGCAGTGCCGGGGTCGGCAAGCGCCAGTTTGCCGAGGCCTTTGCCGACTGGCTGCTGTGTCTGCAGCCGCAGGGCGGACGGGCCTGTAACCAGTGCCGCAGTTGCCAGTTGCGCCTGGCGGGCAACCATCCGGATCGACTGCTGGTGGCGCCGGAGGAGGAGGGCAAGGCGATCCGTATCGACGCCATCCGTCAGCTGACCGATTTCATGGTGCAGACGGCTCAGCAGGGTGGGCGCAAGGTGGTGATCCTGCATCCCGCCGAAGCGATGAACCTGAACTCGGCCAACGCCCTGCTCAAGTCGCTGGAAGAGCCCACCGCCGAAACCTATCTGCTGCTGGTCACCGATCAGTCCAGCCGCCTGTTGCCGACGATCCGCAGCCGCTGCCAGGTGCAGACACTGCCGACCCCGGCGCATGACCAGGCGCTCGAGTGGTTGGCCCAGCGGTTGCCGGAGCTGACAGCTGACCAGCATGCCGCGTTGCTGCTGATGGCCGGTGGCGCACCGCTGCGGGCGTTGAGCCTGCATGCCATGGAGGCAGCCAGGCTGCGCGGGCAGGTGGTGGAAGACGTCAAGGCGCTGCTCAAGAGCCAGAAGTCGGCATCCCAGCTGGCCGAGTCCTGGAACGCAGTGCCGCTGGAGTTGCTGGCGGACTGGTTCTGTGACTGGACGCTGGATCTGCTGCGCCTGAAAACCGGCGCTGCCGAGGAGGCGGTCAACACGGATATGGGCAAGGTGCTACCCTATATGGCACGGCGCGTACCCGTGGCGGTGCTGCTGGATTGGCAGAGCTGGTTGCTGGAGCACCGGGGCATGATTCTCGGCAAGGCCAACCTGAACCGGGTGCTGCTGCTCGAATCCCTGCTGCTGCGCTGGAAACAGCTGATGGAAAAGCGCTAATCTGGCCCTTCGGGTCATCAGAGAGTGATAGAAAAGGATAACGCCATGAATACCGCGACTGCCCCAGGCCCCCGTAACGGCATACTATCGCTGACCATCAAGGACAAGTCGGTGCTGTACGCCGCCTACATGCCCTTCATCAAGCACGGCGGTATGTTCATCCCCACCAACAAGAACTACCGGCTGGGCGATGAGGTGTTCATGCTGCTCAACCTGATGGAGGAGCCGGAAAAGATTCCCGTCGCCGGCAAGGTCATCTGGGTCACCCCGCGCGGTGCCCAGGGCAACCGTGCCGCCGGTATCGGCGTGCAGTTCAGTGATCAGGACAATACCGCCCGCAGCAAGATTGAAACCTACCTGGCCGGAGCGCTGAAGTCCGACCGCCCAACCCATACCATGTGAACCATGCTGATAGATTCCCACTGCCACCTCGATCGACTAGACCTCACCGCCCATGGCGGCTCGCTGGATAACGCACTGAATGCCGCCCGCGCCCGGGGCGTGGGCAAGTTTCTCTGTATCGGCGTGGACGCCGCCAATGCGCCGGTGGTGCGGCAACTGGCGGAGCAGCATGAGGATGTCTGGTGCAGTGTGGGTATCCATCCGCTGGATCTGTCGCGCAATGAACCGGCCACTCTCGACTGGCTGATGGCCGAGCTGGATCACCCCCGGGTAGTGGCGATCGGTGAGACCGGCCTGGACTACCATTACCAGCCGGATGATGCAGCGCTGCAGCAGGAGTCCTTCCGCTACCATCTGCAGGCGGCGCAGCAGACCGGCAAGCCGGTGATCATCCACACCCGCGAAGCCCGCGCCGATACTCTGGTGCTGCTGCGCGAAGCGGATCTGCCCAATGCCGGGGTGCTGCACTGCTTCACCGAGGACTGGGACATGGCCCGTGAGGCGCTGGATATGGGCTATTACATCTCCCTGTCGGGTATCGTCACTTTCCGCAATGCCGAGGCGCTGCGCGATGTGGCCCGGCGGGTACCGGCAGACCGCCTGCTGGTGGAAACCGATTCGCCCTATCTGGCCCCGGTTCCGCACCGGGGCAAACCCAACGAGCCGCAATTCGTCTGCGACGTCGCCGCCGCTCTGGCGCAGATCCGTGGCGAGGCGGAACAGACCCTGTGGGAAAACACCACCGCCAACTTCAACCGCCTGTTCCCCCTGGCCGCAGCCTGACCTCCCCGCCAATGCTCCACTCCCTCGGTCATTGCGAGGAGCACAGTGACGCAGCAATCCACGGGCCTCTCCGCCACCGCCCGCACTGGATTGCCGCGCTTCGCTCGCAATGGCGGAGTGGATGTGCCGTACCAGGTAGCACGGCTTGGTCCTCCCACTGTCATTGCGAGGAGCGTAGCGACGCGGCAATCCATGGGCGCTGAAGTCACCGCCCGCACTGGATTGCCACGCTTCGCTCGCAATGACGGAGTGGATGTGCAGTACCAAGCAGTACGGCCTGGTCCCCCCACCGTCATTGCGAGGAGCGTAGCGACGTGGCAACCCATGGGCGCTGAAGTCATCGCTCGCACTGGATTGCCGCGCTTCGCTCGCAATGACGGAGTGGATGTGCAGTACCAGGTAGCACGGTCTGGTCCCCCCGCCGTCATTGCGAGGAGCGTAGCGACGCGGCAATCCATGGCTCTTGCCGGTGTCCCGGTGGGTCAGCTGTGCAGTTTGCCGGTTATCTGGGCTACCAGCTTGCCCTGATGGCGGGCGATTGCCAGTTCGCGTTGATCCGGCTGGCGGGAGCCGTCGCCACCGGCGATGGTGGATGCGCCGTAAGGGGTACCGCCGGCGCTCTGGGATATATCGAACAGCTCCGGCGTGGTGTAGCCGGTGGGAACCAGAACCATGCCGTGGTGGGCCAGGGTGGTCCAGGTCGAGGTAATGGTCATCTCCTGTCCGCCGCCGGTACCGGTGGAGGTGAAGACGCTGGCCACCTTGCCGGCCAGTGCACCCTTGGCCCACAGCCCGCCGGTCTGGTCGAGGAAGTTGCGCATCTGCCCGGACATGTTGCCGAAGCGGGTTGGCGTGCCGAAGATGATTGCAGCGTAATCGACCAGTTCCGCCGGGCTGGCCACCTCGGCCTGCTGATCGGTCTTGCCCCCGGCAGCGGCAAAAGCGCTGGCATCCATGGTTTCCGGTACCCGTTTGATGGTGACCTCGGTGCCTGCGACGCTGCGCGCGCCCTCGGCGACCGCCTGGGCCATGGTTTCGATATGTCCGTACATTGAGTGATAGAGCACCAGTACTTTAGCCATGTCATTCTCCTGGCCGATTGATTGGGATGGCTATTGCAGTGTAGGACAGTCCTGCGTCCGGCATCGGCGGTTGTACTGGCTGGTCAGCTGTCTTCGCTGGGTGGGAACAGCAGGGCAAAGCCCTGCAGGGTGCTGTCGATAAAACGCTCGTCGCTGGTGCCCGGGGGAAACTCCATGACCTCGTGGATTACCAGCGAGGCCAGTCCGTGGATATAGGACCAGCCCGCCAGTGCGGCGCGGCGGGTTTCCGCCGAGTCCCGGTCGGCACCGCGCATCCCGGCAACAATGCGCCGCAGCTCGCCAAAGGCCTCGGCCCGGGCCTGGGTCAGCTCCGGCAGCATGTCCTCATGGGACAGTTCGGTGCCGAACATCAACTGGTACAGGGCAGGGCTTTTGCGGGCAAAGCCGAAATAGATCAGGCAGGCGCTGCGCAGCTGCTGCAGCGGGCTGGCCTCGGTGTGTGGTTGCCGCAGCGCGGCGGCCAGTTCGCGGAAGCCCTTGGCGGCCAGATGCCCGAGCAGTTCACTGCGGTTGGCGAAGTGGTGGTAGGCGGCGGTTGCACTCACCCCCACACGTTCGGATACCGCCCGCAGGGACAGCCGGGTTGGCCCCGCATCTTCCAGCAACTCCCGGGCAGCGGTGAGCAGCTGTGGTGCGAGGTTGCCTACATGGTAGGTATCCCGTGAACGTCTGGTGGCCTTTCGCATGGCAATGATCCCGAACAGAAAACGCGTCCATCTTAACATGAGAAAGTATCTTGACACTGATAAGATGGCTTTATAGCCTGAGCTCAGCCTGTGTTGATTGCATGACGAAAAATGATAAGAGAGGACCGCAATATGGCCACATCCAGCCCCTGGGAGCAGAGTTATCCGCCCAGCCTGCATGGCTATCGCCTTGATCCGCAGCTGCTGGCGGGCAGTGTTGCCGACTTTGCCCGCCAGGGTGCGGAGCGCTTTGCCGATGCCCCGGCCTTTACCCTGGTGCTGCCCAATGGTTTGCACGCCGACCTGACCTTCCGCCAGGTGGACCGTCTGGCCGATGCCTTTGCCGCCTATCTGCTGGAGGTGCAGGGGCTGACCACGGGCGATGTGATCGCCATTCAGTTGCCCAACAGCCTGCATTATCCGGTCGCGGTGCTCGGTGCCTGGCGGGCCGGGATGATAGTCACCAACGTCAACCCGCTGTATACCGCCAGGGAGCTGGAAGCTCAGCTGATCGACAGCGGCGCACGCTTGCTGGTGGCCTGCGACCTGTTCGTCAGCCGGGCCGAGCCGGTGCTTACCCGGCTGGGTGTGCGTCTGGTCAGCACCAGTCTGAGTGATTTCTTCCCGCCGCCGGTGAGTGCCGCCATCCAGCAGCAGATGGCCGCCGACAGCGAGGTCAGTCTGGTGCCGCAGATGGCCCATCAAGGCTTTGTCGAGGCGCTGGAGATGGGCCGGGATCTGCCCGTGGTCGCAGCGAAGATGCACCCCCATGCGCTCTACCAGTACACCGGCGGCACCACCGGCGTGAGCAAGGGGGCGATTCTCAGTCATGCCAATCTGCTGGCGGTACTGCGCATGGCCGAGGACTATATCAATGCCTACGGGCTGCATATGGAGCCGGGCGAGGCCATCGCCACATTGCTGCCGATGTACCATATCTTCGCTTTCAACTTCAATTTCCTGCTGATGTTCCTGCGCGGCGGCCGCAACCTGCTGGTGCCCAACCCGCGCCCGCTGGCCAATGCCGCACCGGTCTTCGAGCATTTCGATGTGCGCTGGATGACCGGTGTCGATACGCTGTTCGCCGGTCTGCTGGCCGAGCCCTGGATGCAGGACAACCCGCCAAAGCTGAAGCTGGCGATTTCCGGTGGCACTGCCCTGCGTCCGGCTACCGCCGAGCGCTGGCAGGAGCGGGTCGGTCTGATCGTGGAAGGGTATGGCCTGACCGAAACCTGCTGTTTTGTCTCCTTCAATCCACCGGGCGCACAGACCCGGCTGGGTACCGTAGGGCTGCCGATGCCCGGCAGCCAGATCCGCATCGTCGACGAGCAGGGCGTCGATCTGCCGCTGGGCACGGCGGGCGAGCTGCTGGTACGCGGCCCGCATATCATCGAGCGCTACCTGAACCGTGCGGAAGAAACCGAGGCCGCCTTTGTCGATGGCTGGTTCCGCACCGGGGATATCGCGGTGATGGACCAGCAGGGCTATCTGAGCATCGTTGACCGCAAGAAGGACATGATTCTGGTCTCCGGCTTCAACGTGTATCCCAATGAGGTGGAGGATGTGATCGCCGAGCACCCCGGGGTGGCCGAAGTAGCAGTGATCGGAGTGGCGGATGAGCATACCGGCGAGGCGATCAAGGCCTTTGTCACACCATCCGGTCCGGGTCTGCAAGCGAACGACATCATCCAGCACTGCCGGGAGCGGCTGACCGGCTACAAGGTGCCGAAGCATATCGCCTTCCAGGAGCAGCTGCCCAAATCCCCGGTCGGCAAGATCCTGCGTGCCCAGTTGCGCAGTCAGTAGCATGCCCACGGACAGGCCCGGCGGCATGCCGGAATGGCTGATCAAACTCACCCTTGGCCCTCTGCTGCTGGTCCAGGGCTGGCATACCCGCCGGGTCACCCCGCGGCTGCCCGAAGCGGCCGGGGAGCGTTCGGGAGAACAGGGCAGCGGACCGTACCTGCGGTTGTTGATTGCCGGAGACTCCTCCGCCGCCGGAGTGGGCGTGGCGCATCAGCATGACGCGCTGGCCGGTCAACTGGCTGCCGAGCTGGCAACGGATTTCCGTCTGGGCTGGCGGCTGATTGCCCAATCCGGGGTGGATACACCGCAACTGACTGCTCTGCTGCAATCCCGGGCGGCGGAAAGCTTCGATGCCGTGGTGCTGTCGATCGGCGTCAACGATGTGACCGGAGGCTGCTCGCCCAAGGCTTGGCGGCAGGCCATGCAGCAGCTGTTGCAACTGCTGCGCAGCCGGTTTGGCGTACGCCAGCTGGTCCTGCTGCGGGTGCCGCCCATGCACGCCTTTACCGGTCTGCCGCAGCCCCTGCGCTGGTACATGGGCTACCGGGCCAGACGTTTCAATCTGCAACTGGAGGCGCTGGTGGCCGAGTACCCGGACTGCCTGCTGAGCGAAGAGCTGACGCTGGCCGGGCCGTTGCTGGCCGCCGACGGCTTTCATCCGGGGGCTCTCATCTATAAACGCTGGGCGGCAGTGATCGCAGACCTGCTGCGCCACTGTCGGAAGTGAAACAGGCTTGTGCAGGACACAGGGCGCTGCGCGCAGTGCTGTATTCCCCAAGGAGAACAAGAAAATGGCTATCAAGGAATTTGTGAAAACGCTGCCGCTGGCATTGGGCCTGCTGGCCTCACCATTGTGGGCCGCGGTATCGCCGGAACAGGCATCAGCGCTGGGTGACAGTCTGACCCCCATGGGGGCAGAGCGCGCCGGTAATGCCAGCGGAGAGATCCCGGCCTGGCAGGGCGGACTGGCCAAGGATGCGGGGCGGGTGGATGCCGGGGGCTTTCTCAGTGACCCCTTTGCTGGTGAGCAGCCGCTGTTTGTCATCACCGCGCAGAACATGCAGAAGTATCGCGATCGGCTGACACCTGGCCAACAGGCCATGTTCCAGCGCTATCCGGACAGCTTTCGCATGCCGGTATATACCACCCACCGTTCAGCCAACGTGCCGCCGCACTGGCTGGAGGCCACCCGCAGCAACGCCACCGGTGTGACCCTGACCACCGGCGGTAACGGCCTGGAGAACTACCACATGGGGGTTCCATTTCCGCTGCCCCAGAGTGGCCTGGAGACGATCTGGAACCACCTGACCCATTACGCAGTAGGGCTGCGGCGCACCTTTGTTCAGGCCATGCCCCAGCAGAATGGTGCCTTCAACCTGGTGCAGTTTGCCGACGAGCTGCTGCCGTTCCACGAGATGGATAAGCCGGGAAACCTGCTGTTCATGCTCAAGCAGCGGGTAGTGGCACCGCCGCGCCTGGCCGGTAACGTACTGCTTATCCACGAAACCCTGAACCAGGTGAGCGAGCCGCGCCAGGTGTGGCAGTACAACGCCGGACAGCGTCGGGTGCGCCGCGCACCGCAGGTCGCCTATGACGGCCCGGGAACGGCTTCCGATGGTCTGCGTACCGCCGACAACTTCGACATGTTCAACGGAGCGCCGGATCGTTATGACTGGCAGTTGCAGGACAAGAAGGAAATCTACATTCCCTATAACAGCTATCGTCTCGACTCACCTGAGCTGAAGTACAGCGACATCCTCCAGGCTGGTCATATCAACCAGGATCACACCCGTTACGAACTGCATCGCGTATGGCATGTCACTGCCACGCTCAAGGATGGCGCACGACATATCTACGCCGCCCGCGATTTCTATATCGACGAAGACAGCTGGCTGATTGCCACGGTGGATCACTATGACGGCCGTGACACCCTGTGGCGGGTAGGTGAGGGCCACGCCCAGTATTACTACCACCAGCAACTGCCCTGGTTTACCGCCGAGACCCTGTACGACCTGCTGTCCGGTCGCTATCTGGCTCTTGGGTTGAAGAACGAGGAAAACCAGGCCTGGGACTTCGACTTCACCCCCACCGAGTCCGGCTTCAGTACCACGGCCCTGCGCCAGGCGGGTGTGCGCTGAGCGCACACCCCATGATCATCAACAACAAGAGGAAACCCCATGAATGACCTGACACTCCAGCCCAAAGCCGCAGCCAGCCTGCAACGCTGGCACGACATGATCGAACAGATGGACGTGACGCCGCTGCCGGAGCTGCTGCATCCCGAGGCGGTATTCCGCTCGCCCATGGCCCATTCACCCTACCCGGGGGCACCGGTGGTGGCGACCATCCTCGGTACCGTGATCCAGGTGTTCGAGGACTTCACCTACCATCGTCAGCTGGCCAGCGCCGATGGCCTGAGCGTGGTGCTGGAGTTCAGCGCCAACGTCAAGGGCAAGCAGCTCAAGGGTATCGACCTGATCCGTTTCGATGAGCAGGGCAGGATCGTTGATTTCGAGGTAATGGTGCGGCCGATGAGTGGTCTGCAGGTGCTGGGCGAGGAGATGGGACGGCGGCTGGCGCCCTATCTGGCGGCGCATAAGGGCAAGGCATGACAGGAGGCGGAAGCCTCGCGCGCTCCAGGGATCGGAGACTCGGGTGTCGTGATGCATGCTTCCTGCTGGCTGCGAGGGGGCTCGGCCAGAGCCCGCTCCAACCAGCATTATTAATAACCAAGTGAAATGGTGGGTCTTTATTCGTGAGGTCGAATCCCGTACAATAGCCGCATTACGTCATCGACCAAGAGGCATTTCATGGCAGGCATTCATTTTACCGAGGCTGCTCAGACCTATCTGGCGGAGCTGTTATCCAAGCAGGACACCCAAGGGGTGGGTATCCGCGTGTTCATTACCCAGCCCGGTACGCCCTACGCTGAAACCTGTATTGCCTACTGCAAACCCGGCGAGGAAAAGCCCGAGGATACGGTAATTTCACTGGCTTCCTTCCCGGTATGGGTGGATGCGACCAGTGAGCAGTTTCTGGAAGAAGCCGTGGTGGATTACGCCACTGATCGCATGGGCGGTCAACTGACCATCAAGGCACCCAACGCCAAGGTGCCCATGGTCAACGAGGACAGCCCGTTGAATGATCGCATCAACTATCTGCTGCAGACCGAGATCAACCCGAGTCTGGCCAGTCATGGTGGTGAGATCAAGCTGATCGATGTGGTGGACGGTGGTATCGCCGTGCTGCAGTTCGGTGGTGGCTGTCAGGGTTGTGGCATGGCGGACGTGACCATGAAGGAAGGCGTCGAGAAGACGCTGATTGCACGGATTCCGGAAGTGACCGGTGTGCGCGACGTGACCGACCACTCGATTACCGAGAACGCCTATTACTGATGGAGTGTCGAGTTCCATCTCGACACACAGGCATGATTGATGCCCGGTTGGCCGAGATGGAACTCGGCCCCCCATAAACTCTACTCTATATACCGCTCATGCGGTTCCATCACTGACTGCTGGATTCCCAGCTTCTCTCCATAGATCACCCCATAGGTCAGGACGCTCTGCACGTAGTTGCGGGTTTCGTCGAAGGGGATGGTTTCGATCCAGATATCCGAGGGCAGAGCCGGTTGATCTCTGGTCCATTGGCGTACGCGCCCCGGGCCGGCGTTGTAGGCGGCGGAAGCCAGCACCCGGTTGCCCTGGAACTGCCCGTACAGCTGCGACAGGTAGGCGGTGCCGAGGGCGATGTTGCGCTCCGGTTCCAGTACCGCACTGCCGGTATTGGCCAGTGGAATGCTGTAACGGCGGGCGGTTTC
>LSQX01045260.1_pt1 | contig 24724 bp, 19 predicted proteins | sample 654561 | NCBI WGS metagenome assembly LSQX01 (sample SAMN04489861, study PRJNA283612) | anaerobic digester metagenome | isolation source: 4 biogas reactors fed with cattle manure at either 37C or 55C with and... | place: Denmark: Kongens Lyngby | collected 2014
TGGTGCTGACCGCCAACGCGATTCCGGGGCAATTCCAGGTGCAGGCCCAGGCACAGGGCAAGGGCCTGTCCGGCGCCACTGCGCTGTTCAACCTTTCCAGCGTCGCCGGGGGTGCGGTGCCGGTGGTGCACACCGTGCCGAGCGCATCGGCTCCGGTGCTGGTGGTGCTGGCGCTGGCGGTGCTGCTGGCGGCACGGCGACGCTGAGATGCGCACGGCCCATCTGGATAGAACCTGATCGAGAAACCGGTGCCAGACGAAAACCGGTTCCAAGGAGGACATCATGTTTTCACGTTTATTCGCAAGTTTCGCTGCGGCCCTGATGGCCGGCGTCATGCTGGTGGCCGCCGGCCCGCTTCATGCGCAGTCGCCGGCGCCCTATCCCAAGCCGGATCTGGATATCCGCCTCGCAGGCGAGGCCTACGCGAGTGTCTTGATGGCCGATGGCAGCATCGTGATCGGTGGCGTGTTCAGCCAGGTCAACGGTATTCCACGAAACAATATTGTCCGCATGTTGCCGAACGGGCAGATGGACATGACATGGGATCCGGATATAGGTGGCGCGGTTTATGCGCTGGCGGTGGACTCCAGCGGCCGCGTCTATGTCGGAGGAAGTTTCAGCAGCGTGGGGGGCGAGAGCAGGAAAAATCTGGTGCGCCTGTTCGGTGTCGGTCCGGGCGTTGCCGATGCCACCTGGTTGCCTGAGCCGGACGCGGCGGTGCATGCGCTCTTGGTAAGCGACAGCGATACGCCAATGATCATCGCCGGTGGCCGGTTCCTTAATATCGGTGGCGCCAGTCGCCAACGGTTGGCGATGTTGAGTCCTCAGAACGGGCAGGCATTGGCCAGCTGGAATGTGCCAGTCAATGGTGACGTTCATGCGCTCGCCTTCGGTGTACAGCAGGGCTTTCTGCATGTCGGTGGTCGCTTTACCACTATCGGTGGTATTGCCCGCAATCGACTGGCCCGTCTGTTCACTGCGACTGGCGAGGTGGTGGCCAATTGGGATGCGCAGATCGATACCAGCGGCATGTACCCGGAAAGCGCTCCAGGGGTGTATGCCCTGGCGCTGCAGGGCGAATATCTGGTGGTGGGTGGTTCATTCAGGAAGATGGCCGGTCTGAACCGGTTCGGTCTGGCCCGCATCTATGCGAACAGTACCGTTATGTCCGTTGATGCCAACTGGGCACCCAACCTGAACTACGGTGGCGCGGATGTCGACGTCCAGATTGACGCGATCGCGGTGAGCAGTGCCGGCGCGGTGTATGTCGGGGGACAGTTCAGTCATGCAGGGTTTTATCCCGACCGTCTGGAGCGCAACGGTCTGGTGCGGATTCCGGCAGGCAGCAGCACCGGCGCTGGTGACCCGGACTGGAATCCCCAACTCGATCGACAAACCCGCACCTTGCAAGTGGCACCCGGTACCGAGATCGTGTACGCCGGCGGTGCTTTCCGCCATGCGCTGGCACTGGATCGTGTCGGTTGGGTCGCATTGGCCTCCAACGGTGCGGCGCTGAGCCGAACCGCGAATCTGGCCGGGGATAATGGTTTGGTCTGGAGTATGGCCAGGCAGCCCGACGGCGGGCTGATCGTGGGTGGTTATTTCCATATGGTTGATGGCAACCAGGTACGCCAATACATCCTGCGTGTGCGGCCGGATGGCACCCTCGATCCGGATTGGCGCCCGCGCTTCAATGACACGGTTGAAACGATCGCCATCGGTGGCGACGGGCGCATCTATGTTGGTGGATCGTTCAGTTCCGTCAACGGGCAGAATCGCTACCGTCTGGCCAAGCTTTGGCCAAATGGATCGCCGGATGCCTCCTGGGTGCCAAGGCCAGTAGACAGCAACGCTTCTATCCAGGCGCTGGCGCTGACTCCGGATGGCAAGATCTACGTGGGCGGCAGCTTCAGCGGTATCCGACACGGATCGGACGCGCCGGTGTCGCGCAGCAACCTTGCCCGCTTGTTTACCAGCGGCGAGGGAGCCGTGGACAGCACCTGGAATGTTCCGGTAACCCGGAACACGGGGGCTGCCGGCGTTCGCTCGCTGCAACTGTCGCCGGACGGAGGCGCCCTGTATGTCGGTGGCTATTTCGATTCTGTCGGCGGCCTACTCCGGGGCAACATCGCGAAGCTGAGTTCTGGCGGGTCGATAGATCATGACTGGGCGCTTCCCACCGATGGGAACGTGCAAGTACTGCGCTACGGTGCCGACGGTTGGCTCTATGTCGGAGGATCCTTCACCCAGGTTGGTGGTTACCCACACCACAGGCTGGCCCGGGTTTCACCCACGGGTAATGGCTTGGCTGACGCGGCCTGGAACCCCAGTTCTAATGAAACGCCGTTAGACATCGTGATCGGAGCGGACGCAGCCTATGTCTGTGGCTTCTTCACCCAGATCGGCGGCCAAACCCGGATGGGGCTGGCGAAGGTCAGTCTCACCGGCAGCGGGCAGGTCGATCCCGCATGGAATCCCGTGCAAGATGAAGGTTTTTGTCTGGCGGCTCTACCCGATGGCAGCAATGGGGTTTATGTCGGCGGGATATTGGAGATCGCCGGTGCCCAGCCGTGGCGGGCGTTGGCACGTTTGCCGGGCACGGGCAGTGATGTGATCTTCGCCAACGGCTTCGAGCCCTGAGTTCCGGCCCGGCATCCCCGGCTGCGAGGCCAGCCGGGGATAAATTCAGCGCGGGAAAGCACGCGGGGAAAAACAGGGCGTCATGCGTTGTGGGTCGGCGGACCGGTTTCGTGAAGACGCCGGCTGCACCACAATGGATGCTCCCGGTTTTCGATCAGGTGTGAAGTGCCACTGGCCGCTGCACAACCCTGCCACCCGCGATGAACGGACAGGTCCAGGATTCCGATGCCAGCACTGTGGCCGAAGCGGAGCGCGGCGCATTGTGGCCACCGCCGGAACCCGCACCGCTGCCGCTGTCCAAGGGTGGATGGAAGCCGCGCCTGCGCAGTGCGTTGGTGTTCTGCGGGTGGTTGGCGCTGGGGGCTGCGTTCGGTTACGCGGCGACGGCGCTGTCATGGGAGATCAGCGGCATGCAGTGGCTGGTCGGAACGCTGGCCTTCATTTTCGCCGGATGGTTGAACCTGATCCTGCATGAAGCCGGGCACGCACTGGCCGGGATCGCGTTCGGGCAGCGTGCCTATGCTTTCGGCATCGGGTCTTGGCGGCTGGAGCGCGGGCAGGCCGGTTGGCATGTGCGCAAGGGTGGTGCGATCAGCGGTGTCGGTGGGTTTGCGGCATTGGCGCCGCGTGCAGGCCGGGCCGGGTCACGCCGGGATATGGTGGCGTTCCTGCTGGGCGGCCCCTTCGCGAACCTGCTGACCGGCGCGGCGGGTCTGGCGCTGTTGCACTGCTGGCAGCCGCCTGCGCTGTTGGCGGCTGCGCTGGTCGGCGCGGTACTGTCGGCGTTGTTGCTGGGGGTGGTCAATCTGCTGCCGTTCCGCAGCAAGGGCTGGTATTCGGACGGCCTCAATCTGCTGCACCTGTTGCGCAACAATGCATCGGCGCGCGCCCGGATACAGGCGACCCAATTGCTGGGCCTGAGTCTGGCCGGCGTGCGTCCGCGTGATTGGCCGCCGCAGCTTCTGCCCGATACCGATACCGATACCGAGGACGGTGACCCGGCGCTGGTGTCCGGATTACTGGCGCTGCATCTGGTCTGCGCAATTGATCAGGATGAGCGCGAAGCGGCTGATCTGCTGGCACAGCGCCTGGCACCGATGCTCTACGACGTGCCGGAGGCCATGCGCGCCGCGCTGGCGGTGAATATCGCGTTCCATATCGCGTGCTTCCGGCCCGATGCGAAATTGCTGGCGGCATGGTTGCCGCATTGTGAAGGTGGCCTGCTGGATGTTTCCGCCCAGCGCGAACTGCTCCAGGCCGAACACCGGCTGCTGCTCGGTGATGATGCAGCAGCGGCCGAACATCTGGCGCGGGCCAGCGACAGCATGCATCGGGTGCAGGATGCCGGTTCGGCGCAGATGCTGGCAGATCGCATCCAGGTGCTTCGGGCACGGCTGGCGGGTTGAATGGTGCGGGCAGCAGCTGCCGGACCGCTGCGGGGTATGCTGCCAGGCTTCCGGACTTCGATGGACCCTGTGATGCGCCTGATGCCCTTGTTGTTCGGTCTTTCAATGTTGTCTGCCGGCTCCGGCGTTGCGGCCGCCGACCGTATTGCCGGCCAGCCTTTCGCCACCCGTTCGGTGGTGTATGCGCCCAAGGCGATGGCGGCCACTTCGCATCCGCTGGCCACGCAGATCGCGCTGGATGTGATGCGCGAGGGCGGCAGCGCGATGGATGCGGCGATCGCCGCCAATGCCGCGCTCGGGTTGATGGAGCCGACCGGCAACGGCATCGGTGGCGACCTGTTCGCGATCGTCTGGGATCCGAAAACCTCGCGTCTGCATGGCTATGACGGCTCGGCCGAACCCACCGGCCAGAACAGCGCGATGACCGACGGCGGCGTGATCGAACTGGAAAGCGGCTTCAGCTACGAGACCGTGCGCGGCCTGATGCAAAAGGGCCACACCGTACGCTTCGCCAACGGCCCCTACGGCGGCTACCAGGCTATCGCCCGCGACCCGGACACCGGCGTGTATGCCGGCGCCTCGGAAAGCCGCAAGGATGGGCAGGCGGCGGGGTTTTGAGGATGCCTCAAGCGTGGTTCGGCAGGGCTGACGTTCCGGATGGCGCGCCGTCGTAAAATGCCCGGCTGGCCCGGTGAAAGTCCGATGCTTCCCACGGTGCCGGTCGTCTTCCCCGGACACGTTTGAACAGGACCATGCCCCGAACTACTTCGCTGACCAGGCTGGCTTCCATCCTCGACCCGTTCCTGCTGATGCTGGTCGGGGTCATGCTGCTGGCGACTGTGCTGCCGGCGCGTGGTGTGTGGAGCGATGTCGTGGCGTGGCTGGCCAATGCCGGCATCGTGCTGCTGTTTTTCCTGCATGGCGCGCGGCTTTCGCGCAAGGCGATCCTCGGTGCGCTGGGCAATGGCCGGCTGCATCTGGCGGTATTGCTGACGACCTTTTTGGTGTTCCCGCTGGTCGGGCTGGCGCTGGCGAACCTGCCGATGGTGCCGGCGCAGATCGCCACCGGGCTGTTGTTCACCGCGCTGCTGCCGTCCACGGTGCAGTCTTCGATTGCATTCACGTCCATTGCTGGTGGCAATGTCGCGGCGGCAGTGTGCAGTGCTTCGCTGTCGAACCTGGTGGGCGTGTTCGCCACGCCGCTGCTGGTGGCGCTGCTGATGCACACCGGAGGCACAGCGGGGGTGTCGATGGAGTCGGTCAAGGCCCTAGTGCTGTTGCTGCTGCTGCCGTTTGTCGTGGGGCATCTGCTGCGGCCGTGGATCGGTGCCTTCGTCAGCCGTAACAGCGCCTGGCTGGGCAAGGTCGATCGCGGTTCGATCCTGATGGTGGTCTATGCCGCGTTCGGCGCGGCGGTCGTGGGCGGGCTGTGGGATGCGCTCACTTGGCGGGATCTGGCGTGGATTCTCGGCCTGAGCACCGTTCTGCTGGTGGTGATGCTGAGCCTGACCTGGTTCGGTGCACGCCGCCTGGGCATGCCGCGCGAGGATGCGATCGTGCTGCTGTTCTGCGGCTCCAAGAAGAGCCTGGCGACCGGCGTGCCGATGGCCGGCGTGTTGTTTCCGGCAGCGATCATCGGGCCGATCCTGTTGCCGCTGATGATCTTCCACCAGATCCAACTGATGGCCTGCGCGGTGATTGCGCGACGCATGGCGCGTGCGGTTGAAATGAAGGATCAGCCGCAGGCCGGGTGATTGCGTCAACGGCCGCGATGCCGCCGGCGTTGCCATCGGCGTAGGCATCTTCGAGGGGGCAGCACGATCTTCGCCACTCACGCTCCCATGCGGCGCAATTCGCTTTCGCAGTACACCTGGTGCGGCACATCGCCGGCCTCGCGTGCGCTGGTCAGTTCGCGTCGCAGCCCGGCGAGGTAACGCTCGCGCTCGGCGTCGCGGGTGCCACGCGAAGTCAGCGCGACCAGCATGAACACCACGGCGGTGATGCCGATGAGGATGATCATGATCGTCATCTCTCCCATCTGTTCCTGCGTGGTCTGGCTGTAACGCATGGCCCACTCGGAGGTTTGCCGGACCTTGTTGACGAACACGAGGATCAGCAGGACATCGATGCCGGCGGCGATGAAAAACAGCGTGGTCCAGATCCGCACCGAGTTGGCGGCCGCTTCGAGCCGCTGCCGAAGTTCAGCCAGGGGTGTCGGTTGTGATGCCGCGCCGGCAGGTGATGTCGTGGCCGCTGGCGGCGTCGTGCTTGCCTGCGGTGCGTGCGCCACGGCGGGTGTGGCTGACGGTGTGGCGAGTGCCGCAGTGGTTGGCATGGCGGCTGGTGAGGCAACAGTTGCACCCAGCCCCAGCTCGCGCCCCGCGGCAAAGGCTTCGAGCACGGATTGGCCCGGCAGTGCCTCGCTGCTGATCGCGGGTGCCGGTATCGGCGAACTCACCGAAGCACTCGCCGCCGTGGCGCGTGCCGGTAATGGCGGGGCAACCGGCGGTGTGGATGCAATCGCGGTGGGAGCGGGAAAAGTCGCTGCGCCTGGCGTGGCCGGCGTCGCTGCCGCAGCTTCTGATGACGCGGTGGGCGGTGTTGCGAGACGGCGCTGAAACCAGACCGAGCCGGCACCACTGAACAACCACCACAGTGCCAGCGCGCGCATCAGCGTCAAGGGGATGGAAAGCAGTATCACGAAAGCAGCCAGACCGCTCCAACTGGAGCCGATCAGGCCGCTGATCCAGAACGGCAGGCCGAGCAGGAACAGCACCAGATAGACGATGCGCGCCCAGTTGCGCGCACGCCGCATCATCACCAGCAACAAGATTTCCAGCGCCAGCACCACGATCACCGTGGCCACGCCGATCAGCCGCACCATCGCCAGCGGCAGCTCGGAAATCGGCGGATCGATCAGGTTCAACAGGCCGCTCACGCTGCTGATGCCCAAGGCGATCCACAGCAGCCACAAGGCGCGGGTGACGGTGCTTGGCGGGATGGAAGGCTGGGACATGACGGCTCCTCGCGTGGAAGAAATCGGGTGTCAAAGGCGTTGTACCCCATAGCGGGGAAGTGCGACGCAACGGCTCACGTTTCCGCTGCGCAAGATGACATTGCCGAAGGCGATGTCGGCTTTGCTGTTGAAAGCCCGGCATGGGCCTTGTCGCAAGTTCACGGCGGGATCGCCTTGCAGCGGTTCCGCCCTGCGCGCCGGGGATGAGCCATTGCGGCGCGATATTCCGCTACCGTGTCGTGGCCTGCGCAAAGACACAGGCAAAGGACACAGGAAAACAGGGGGAAGCGATGAATCTGGAAGCGGATTCGCAGGCAGCAGGCACTGTGGCAGCGGCGTCGCATGAGAACTGGCAGCAGGCCGAAGCCGCTTGCGTGTCCGGCTTCCACGCCCTAGGTCGCATCGCCGGCCTGATGCAGCGTCATGGCGTTCCCGAGCCGATGGCACACGCCAACGTATTGGCGGTCGCCACGCTTTCCGAGCCGATGGAACTGGCCCGCGCCGTGGCCGCGATGCTGGAAGAGCTGGACCACCCCGCGATGGCGGCACGGATGGAATCCGGGCCGGGCTGGTTGCGCATGGGCAGTCCCTCGCGCGGTTATCTGCTGGTGCTCGATACCCGCGCGCCCTGGCTCTGGCTGTCGACCGGGCATGGAAAAGCCGGCGCGCTGTGCTTCATCGGCCCCTGCGGCAGCAAGGCACGCCTGTGCCTGACCCGGGAACACGCGGGTCAACGGCAAGGCGCACGTCTGGCGGTGATGGGTGGGCCACGTTTCAAGGCCTGGTGCCGCAGCGCCTTGCGTCGCCAGATCGATCTCGAAGTGATGCTGAAAGCGGTGCTGGACAGCCCTTTCTACGGTGATCCTGCCGCAGCGGCCGGTGCGCCGCCGCCAATGCCGCTGCTCGAACAAGCAACGGCCCTGGCACAGGCACGCGGCATCGCCTGCGCCGCGCCATCGCTTGCGCTGCCCCAGTTGGGGATGCCCGAGTCGGAAACCGGGTTCGATCCGGCCCCGCTGCGTGACCATTGCCTGCATGTCTGGCACATGGCGCAGCAGGATGAAGCAGCGTTGGAAACATCAGCCAGCATCGGCTGACATCACGCAGCGCGGGAGGCGCGCACGGCGTGGTTCACACCGGCGATTTGCAGATGCCGCACTTCCTGGCGCGCGGCAGCACGGCGGCCAGCAGTGCTGCACCCCAGAACAGCGGCAGGGTAATGATCCACAACGGCACGAACAGGCCCAGGATCAGGAAACCTATGATCCAGATGGCGCGGCTGGAAGATACCACTCCCACTTCGCGATTACAGGTGTGGCAAAAGGCCATGATGTTTTCCTCTGAGTGAGACCCGGGTTGGGTGAAATGCGCAGTGATCCGCGCTGCTTCATCGTTCATGCAACCCCGCACCGCTGCTCGATGCGGAGTGTCGTCAGTCCAGGATCGGTGTGGCCTCGATGCGAATGGTGTCCAGCCCGATCACATACGAGTGCGAACCGAAGGTGCCACCGTCCGGCACGAAATATCGAAATGCGATGCGCCCGCGTCCGCTGCTCGGGATGCCCTGCGCTGCGCCGAGTTGGAAGCTCGTCCAGACATCGGGATACCCATTCACGCCGCTGGCATCCGGGCCGGGCAGCAGGTTCGGATTGATATCCAGCAACAGCGTGGTGAAGCCGCCAACGCCCAGTGCCCCCGGCCCGGCTGTGTTGCAGGGTTCACCGGTGCACAGCCGCACTTGGAGCCGGTCGGCGTAAACAGCGTCAGTGATGGTGCGGGTATGGAAGCTCAGGCTGGAGCCCGGGCGGAAGTCCAGCAGCGGCGTGACCAGCCAGTCGCTGATGGTGCCATTGCCGCCGGTGGCCTGGAACGTGGTGCTGACGAAGCTTTCCGGGGCGCCGGCCTGAGCGTTGAAATAGAAGGTGTCGAACAGCAACCAGGTGCGCTCACCTTCCGGTTCGCTGAAATTCCCGGTGATCCATTTATTGGCGTGGGTGCTTTCCAGAGTATCGAAGTTTTCCACGAACACCGGCAGTGATGGCGGCGGCGTTGCGCCGGGCGTTCCGCGCAGCGTGCCGCGTACCGGGCGCACCCGCAGCGAGGTGCTGGCCATGGTGTCGGCCACGATCATGCCGAACTGGAAATCCAGCGACCAGGCCCAGCCGTTGCTGCCATCCGGGGTCGATGACCAGTATCTGGCGATATGCGCCGAAGGATAGGCGGTATTCGGGAAGCGATTGGTATTGATCGCAGGGTCGTAGCAGGCGTGATCGACCAGGGTCATCAGTTCGTTCAGATCAGGCACGCGCCAATCGCGGTGTCCATCCAGCCCCGTGCCGGTATTGATCGCCTCCACCGTGAGCAGGGCGGTTTGCCAGATCATGCTTTGGGCCGTGCCCGTGCAGGTGCTGCCATTCCAGTTCATGCCGAGCTGGCAGCGCCGCCAGGTCAGGCCGGGGCGGGTGTGGGTGACGGTATGGCCGCCGGCATTGACGACGAAATCCGAGTCCGGGGTTTCACGCGGCAGATTGGGGTTGCAGGCCGCCTGGGCGAGGTTGGAAAACGACAAGGCGGCGGTGGCCACACAGGTCAGGAGCAGGGAATGTTTCATGGATTGGCCCCTCCGCGCACCAGCATGATCCAGTTCAACGAGGCGTTAGTGGCGTTGGAAACGCCGGTGTTGGAGAAGTTGACCCACCAGGCCCCCTGTCCGTTGGCAGCCGGCGTGGCGGTCCAGTAGCTGTAGGGGCCTTGGATGGAGTTGACGAAGAACGGCTTGAAATAATCGGTATCCACGCGCGGCGAGTAGGCAGCGCGATCCACGATCGACAACAGCTCGCGCCGGGTCGGCATGCGCCAGTCGTTCTTGCCGCACAGGCCGAGGGTATTGATGCGCCGGACGTACTCATAGGTATTGCAGGCCGCACCGTTGAGGCTGTTGTTGCAGGTCGAGGTGCCGCCGGGTGCGCCGGGATGACCGCCGTTGGTGGCCGGGTTCGGGTCGTACCAGGAGAAGCGATTGCGGTAATCACGCGGGCCGCTGCCGTCTTGTTTCAACTCCCAGGTCAGCCCGGTGACTTCATCGTGCACGCAGGCCCATTGGGTGGCACTGGCCGGCAGCTTGTCGCCCTGACTGGATACCTTGGTGAAATCGAAACCAGCGCGACCACCGCCGAGCTTGGGCAGGTTGCCGGCACGCGCCAGCGCATCGCGCCCGCGTTCGCCATCCTGATTGGGCCAACCCGGCTGCGGACAGGGCAGGTGGATGGCCGATGCGGTGGCGCACCAGCCCACGCCGCTGTCGTTGATGAAATCGTTGCCGCTGGCGCCGCCGCCGAGTTGTTCGGATTCGAAGCCATCGGCGAATAATGGTGGGGTTTGGGCCAGGGTGTGAAGTGGTAGGCAGAGTGCTGCCACTGTCAGCAACGTGCAGACGTGCCAAGCATGGTGCGGCTTTCGTACTAGGCCGGGACGTGGGAAAGGTGGTGGGAGAGTGGCCATGACGCAGCTCATTGGGTTGAGATGCGTTCGAGCAGGCGGATGGAATATTTGTTCCAAGTGGTGGTGTCGATGGAATCGATGCCGTTGCGGGGTGAGCCTTGAGAGAGGTCGCCTCCTCTATAGATGCCCGTTACTTCGACGATGCCGGTTTCTCCGGGCTTGAGCAGGCCAGAGTGAACGACGGAGCGGGGGAAGTCAGATTCATTGCCATATCGATCAGTGCCGTAAACATGACCATTACGGGTGGATGCATCTGTCTTGGCCGTCACCAACAGAATCAATTTTTTGCCATCGCCAGGCCAGGTGCGATAGAGCGATTCCGGTGCAAACCCCGCCCCGTACTTTGCAACCGCCGCCTCGATCCGCTGCCGCTCCGCCGCTTCAGCTTCCTCCTTGCGCTTTCGCTCCGCCGCTTCCTCGGCCAGCCGGGTTTCTTCGGCGATGCGTGCTTCCTCGCGCTCGCGCTTGATTTCGGCCAGCAGGGCGTCGGCCTCGGACGAGCCGGCGATCAGCGCATCGGCACCGTAATCCACCCGCGGTCGGCCCAGGGACGGCTCGGAGCTGCCGTCATTCTGGAAGCTGTGGTGCCAGGTCTTGTCACGGCGGGTGGAGCGCACCGTGCCGTAGGTAGTGAAGTCCTGGCCGGCGGCGAAGACCGGCTTGAGGATGCGCACACCGTTCTCCACGGTGTCGATCTCGTAGGTGGCTTCGCGCGGTGCCACGGTGGCGATGGCGCGCGCCACCCAGATCGGGTTCTCGTCGTTGCCGGTGTTGCGCGCCTGTTCGAGTTTGAAATCCTTGAGTTCCAGCAGGCCGGGCATTTCCTGCTCGAAGGCGGCACGGATCTCACTGTGCGAGGGGCCGCCGCTGCCGCAAGCGGTCAGCAGCGCGATGGTGAACAAGGCAAGCATCAGGTGTTTCATCTGGATATCCCCCTGGTGTGGTGGAGCGTTGAATTGCTGGATGGAAACGTGAGGACGGGCGCTTCTTGGCGGCGGGCGGGAAGGCTCAGAATTCGCTCAGGCCCTTGTCGCGTTGATCCTCGCGCCGGCTGCGCTGCTGTTCGGCGGCGCGCTGTTTCTGTGTGCGGTGATGGGCCAGTGCCTGTGCGAACAGCGGCACGTGGACGTAATCGGCTTCTGCCGAAAGCTGTGCCGGGGAGGGCGGTCGCGGCGGGGTGCCGCCGAAGGCATAGCCCTGGGACCAGTCCACGTTCTTCGGGCTTTCGTACACGTCGTGTTCGATCGTCACCCAGACGCCTTGCGGGTGGCCGGCCCAGCGGTGCAGGTAGGTGCGGATCGAATCGACCGGATAACGGGGCCAGTATTCGTAACGCGCGCCGGCGTAATCCTGCTTGACCTTTTCTACCAGCGGCTCGATCAGATCGCGCTTGCCGGAAAGATTCACTTTCACCCGGAAGAGTTGGTCCTGGAAGAAACCAAGGCACAGGGTGGTGCCCGATTCGGTGATGTGGTTCTTGATGGTCACATCGGTGAGCGCGGAGTCGGCGCTTTCGAAAGTGACGCCGAAACGGATCGTGGCGCCCTTCATTTCCGTGGCCATGTCCGCAGCCTGCGGGTCGGTCTGGCGCAGCGCGTCCAGCCACATTTCGCGCATCGCCAGATGGTTGTCCAGTTGCGCGCCGGACAGGTGGTGGCTGTTGTAACCACCGTTGAAGGGGAAGGTGAGGGTTTCGTTGCAGGAGTAATACCCGCGGCCGGAGCCCACGCCGCCACGGCCGTACTTGTCCGAGGTCACGGCCTTGAGCGGCACGGCGGAAGCGGACATGCCGAAGGTCAATCCGAAGGGGCCTGCGCTGCCGGCGGGGCCGTGGCCGGATGCGGCGGCCTGCGTTGAAGCTGCGGATTGCCCGGGCGGGGCATGCATGGCATTGGCCGCCACGATCTGGGCACGTACCGATTCGCGCGTGCCGGCGGGCAGCTTTGCGCCGATCTCGGTGATGGCCTCGCGCGCGCGTTCACGTTCTTCGTCGGTGCTGGCGAACTCGCCTGCGGCCAGGGCGAAGAAATACGCCTTGGCAGGCTCGCGTTGCAGGTCGGCGTGCCGCAGTGCGGGCAGGTTGGATTCGAGCGTGTAGGCCAGATCCAGCATGGCGTCGACGCTGCCGGCTTCCGCCGCGGCAAACGTGATGCGCCCGGACTGGTTGTTGCACGCCTGCTTTTTCAGCGCCTGCATCGGCGTGGGACGGTGGAAGTAGCAACCGCGGCTGAGCACGTAGAGGGCGCGGCCATCGGTGAGCGTGCCGTTGCGGTAGGCGGGCAGCAGCAGCTTCACGATGTCGGCGTGGTTGTTGGCCCGCAGCGCGGCTTCGGCGGCGGCCAGATCGGCGGATTGCGCGCTGGCCGTGGTGAAAGCCGACGCCAGGCAGGTCGCCACGGCGCAGGACAGCACGGGATGTAGTGACCGGGCACGGCGTCTCATCGGAATTCCCCCTTGGTGAAAGTTGGCTCGGAACTCCCTAGCGGAATTGCGTGATGAAACGGCTCACGCGCGCTGGAAAACGTCATGCAGCAAGGTGACGCTGCCGTTCAGGGCTGATAACGTTCGACGCCACATGTCTTCATCGGTGGGGCGATGGGTGCAGTGCCGGATGGTTCGTTGACCTTGTTGCTGCAGCAGTGGCAGTCCGACCCGGAGAACCGTCAGGCAACGTCGCGCCTTGCCACGGCGGTGTATGCGCAGTTGCGCCAGCTGGCCGCGTCGCGCTTGCGGCACGAACCGCACACCCTGTCCACGCCCACCGATCTGGTGCACGAGCTGTGGCTGCGGCTGGATCCTTCCGCGCTGCGTACCGACAGCCGTGCGCATTTTTTCCGGGTGGCCTCGCTGTCGCTGCGCAATATGCTGGTGGACCGGGCGCGCGAGAGGCTGGCGGCCAAGCGTGGCGGCGGGGTCGAATGCGTCAGCCTGCGCTGGGCCTCGAACGATGCCCAGTTCAGCGATCCGCGCCTGCTGGATCTGGATGCCGCGCTCGAACGCCTGCGACGCGAGCACGCGCGCCATGCTGATGTGGTGCAGTTGCGCTGCTTCGGTGGTCTGGCGTTGGAGGAAATCGGCCAGGTGCTGGATATCAGCCTGGCGACGGTCAAGCGTGACTGGACCTTCGCCACCGCGTGGCTGGCCGATGCGATGCGCGAGCGTGGATGAGTCGGTGCAGACAAAACGATCGCTTGTGTCGGGCTGAGCACCAGCGTCGGCGTTATCCGGGTTTCCGGGCCGGACTACGGATCGCGCACCAGCGGGCTTGATCCATTCACCCGTTTCATCATTCAGGGGGCATGGAACGTATGCAGGACATCTCCGCCACCACGTCTACGCGGGTTTCCGGCTATGCACCGGAAGAACTGGAATCGGCGTTCGACACCTTGCTTGCAGTCGATGCCGGCCGGCGCGGGCAGATGCTGGGCCTGCTGGCGCAGGAAAACCCCTCGCTGGCGCAGCGCCTGGCCGCCTTGCTGGATGCCCATGACCGCCATGCGCAGGATCTGGAAAAGCTCAGCGAGGGTGCACGTGCCAATCTGGGGCTGCTGGATGCCGATGAACTGCTGGGTCGGGAACTGGACGGCTGGCGTCTGACCGAGCTGCTGGGGCGCGGCGGCATGGGCGTGGTGTTCGGTGCCGAACGCGAGCGCGACGGGGTGCGCCAGCAGGCGGCGATCAAGCTCTTGTCGGTGCCGCTTTTCGATGCGGGCGCGGTCGAGCGTTTTCGTGACGAAGCCCGCGCGCTGGCGCGACTGGAACATCCGGGGATTTGCCGGCTGCGTGATTTCGGCCGCTCGGCCGAAGGCTGGCCTTATCTGGTGCTGGACCGGATCGACGGCCAGCCGCTGCATCTTTATGCCGAGCATTGCACCCTGACCCAGCGCATCGCGTTGGTTGCGTGCGTGGCCGATGCCGTCGCCGCAGCACATCGACAGCTGGTGGTGCATCTGGACATCAAGCCGGAGAACGTATTGGTGACGCCTGCCGGCGATCCGGTGCTGCTGGATTTTGGCATCGCACGGGTTCTGGGCGAGAAAGGCGAAGCCACTGCCACGGCTACCGTGGCACGCTGGCTGACACCCGATTACGCCGCGCCCGAGCGCCTGCGCGGCGAGCCCTCCACGGTGGCGGCGGACATCCATTCGCTCGGCGCGCTGCTGTACCGCATCGTCACCGGCCGCAAGCCGTTTGATCTGGCCGGGTTGTCCATTACCGATGCATTGGCGCGGATCGGGAAAGGCGCCGCGCCGCCGAGCCGGCTGGTGGGCGGTGTGCCGCGTGATCTGGATGCGGTGCTGGGCAAGGCGATGCATGCCGAGCCCTCGCGCCGCTACGCCAGCGCCGGTGAATTTGCCGACGACCTGCATGCCGTGCTGCATCACAAGCCGGTCAAGGCGCGCCCGGACAGTCTTGGTTACCGGCTCGGCAAACTGCTGCAACGTCATCCGGTGGCACTGCCGACGGGCGTGCTGGGTGGCCTGGCACTGCTGGTGATGGCGGTCACCCTGGCCTGGCAGGCGGAGGACCTGCGTCAGCAGCGTGATCGCGCCGAGCGCGAGGCGGCGCGTGCCAATCTGGCCAGCACTTACCTGATCGACTCGCTGGAGGCGATCAACCCCAAGACCCGTTCGGAAACCGGCATCGGGCTGACCGCGCTGCTGGATGCCACCGAGGAGCGCCTGCGCCGGCAAGGTGTCGGCGATCCGCAGCTTCAGCTCGACCTGTACCTCCAGGTGGGACGCATCCGTGTCTCGCTGGGCGAGGATGAGGCCGCGCTGGCGCTGTTCGACCGTGCCGCGGAATTGGCGCAGGCGGGAGGTCCGGGAATCGAAGCGGCACAGCATGCGGCGGTCCATTCCGAACGTGCCGGCTCGCTGCGCGCCATGGGCCGGCTGGACGAGGCACTGGCGGCGGCGGAACAGGCGGTCGCGCTGGCCGGCGATGGCGGCAACGCACGCATTTTCGCGAACCGTCGCAAGGCGCAGGTGCTCGAATACATGGGGCGCTACGACGAAGCACGCGNNGCCTTGGTCCAGGACAGCCTGCCGTTGCTGGCACCGGAAAATCTGGTCGCTCGTGCCGGATTGTTCAACGACCTGGCGTCGATCGGCCTGGCCGAAACCGACTTTCCGGCGGCGGCGCGGGATGCGCGTCAGGCACATGATCTGTATCGCCAGGCCTATTCCGAACCACATCTGGACACCACCGAGGCCGCATGGCGGCTGGCGGCGGGGCTGCTGAACATGGGCCGTGCCGAGGAAGCCGAAATACTGCTGGAGGAGGCCCTGGAAACCCGCCGCGCGCTGTATGGCGAGGAGCACCATCTGGTCGGCGAGGTGATGACCGTGCTGTCCGGCGCGCAGAGCATGCTGGGCAAGCACGAGGCGGCACTGCACAACGCATTGCGCGCCGACGACATCTACGCCGCCACCCTGGTGCCGGGCAGTCCGCGTCTGATGATGACACTGGGTGCGGCCGGCAACCTGCTGCGCGATGCGGGGCGATTGGACGAATCGCTGGAACGCTTCGGACACGGCCTGCAGATCGCACGCCAGACCTATGGCGAAGGCCCGCACCCGGTGACCACGTTCTTCATCCAGGCCCTTGCCACGGTCGAGGCCCTGCGCAGCAACTTCGACACCGCAAGGGAATTGCTGCACGAAGCGCTGGCGATGCATGAGGCACACGAATCCATCGACACGGTGAGCGCGATGTATGTGCGCCACACGCTGGCCAGCGTGCTGCGCAGCCTCGGTGAGCTGGAAGCGGCGCTGGATGAAGCGGAAAAGGCATGGAAGCTGGCGGAATCCCTGTTGCCCGAGGACGACTGGGAGCGTGCGCTGGTGCGTTCGGAGCTGGGTCACGTGCTGCTGCTGGGCGGACGTGATGCACAGGCACGCGAACACCTGCTGGCGGCCGATCAGGTGCTGGCACCGGAGGATTCTGCGGCGTTGGCGCTCAATCGCATCGAACACGCGCGCGTGATGCTGACGCTGCATGAGCGCAGCGGCGATCAGGTGCAGCAACGGGCGGTGCGGGAGCGGCTCGCGCGTTTGAGCGCAGCGCCATCCGCGCCCGATCCGGCTGCCGCCACGCCATAGACGAATGTCGGGCCGGGATCGCGGGCCGGCATCGGCCAATGGTGCCGGGCCTGTTCTATGCTTCCCGCCCGGCCGCCGTGCAGCAGGATCGGGCGCGATGACAGCGGCCGTTTCGTGCCGGTTTTCCCCTGATCCTCACGCCAACGGTGACATGCCCAACCGATCCTGATGACACGCCTCAAATCCATCCTCGACCCGTTCCTGCTGATGCTGGTCGGGGTCATGCTGCTGGCGACTGTGCTGCCGGCGCGTGGCTGGTCGTGATGCTGGGCCTGACCTGGTTCGGTGCACGCCGCCTCGGGCTGCCGCGCGAGGATGCGATCGTGCTGCTGTTCTGCGGCTCCAAGAAGAGCCTGGCGACCGGCGTGCCGATGGCCGGCGTGTTGTTTCCGGCAGCGATCATCGGGCCGATCCTGTTGCCGCTGATGATCTTCCACCAGATCCAGCTGATGGCCTGCGCGGTGATCGCGCGACGCATCGCGCGTGCGGCGGATATCTCCGGTCAAGAGCCTGCGGTGCGGTAATCAGATTGTGAACTTGTGCTTCAGGTTTCCCAAGAGAGGGACTCGGCGCGTGGAGCGCTGATATGTTCCGGCTGGCTGAGCGCGGCCGGTAGAGGGCTGGCCGCGTGCTTCCGAGGGGGACAGCATGAGCGAGGATCAGACACCACATGATGTGGCGGCGGAGCTGGAGCGCCGCTTCGATGTGCTGGTGAATGCCGGTACCCGGCAGCGCAAGGCGGAACTGGCCGCCTTGGCACAGACCGCTCCGGTACTGGCCCGGCGCCTGGCCGCATTGCTGGATGCGCACGAACGCGGGCTGGATGGCATTGAGCAGTTCGGCGACACGATGCGTGCCAGTCTTGGCCTGTTCGATATCGATGACCTGCTGGGACGCGAACTGGGCGGCTGGACCCTGACCGGCCTGCTGGGTCGCGGTGGCATGGGCATCGTGTTCGCGGCCGAACGCGAGCATGAGAACGTACGGCAGCGCGCGGCGGTGAAGCTGCTGTCGATCCCGCTGTTTGATCCGCAGGCCAGCGAGCGTTTCCGGCGCGAGGCGCTGGTGCTGGCACGGCTGGATCATCCGGACATCTGCCGCCTGCGCGACTTCGGCCGTTCACCCGAAGGTTGGCCCTATCTGGTGCTGGACCGGATTGATGGCATGCCGCTGCATCTTTATGCCGAATCGCGTCCACTCAACGAACATCTGGGCCTGGTCGCGCGCGTGGCCGATGCGGTGGCGGCGGCGCACCGGCAACTGGTGGTGCACCTGGACATCAAGCCGGAAAACGTCCTGGTGACGGCCGCCGGCGATCCGGTATTGCTGGATTTCGGCATCGCGCGCGTGCTTGGCGAGGAAGACGAACACAGCGCCACGGCCACGGTCACACGCTGGATGACACCCGATTACGCGGCGCCCGAACGCTTGCGTGGCGAGCCGTCCGGTGTGTCCGCCGACCTGTATTCACTCGGCGCCCTGCTGTATCGCATCCTGACCGGCGCACGTCCGTTCGAACTGGCCGGCCTGTCGCTGACCGATGCGCTGGCGAAGATCGAAAAGGGCATCGAGCCACCGAGTCGCCGCACGAAGACGCTGCCGCGCGATCTGGATGCGGTGTTGCGCAAGGCGATGCATCCGGACCCGGCGCGGCGCTATGCCAGTGCCACGGCGTTTTCCGACGATTTGCGCGCGGTCGTGGCACGGCGACCGGTCAGGGCGCGTCCGGACAATCTTGGTTACCGCCTGCGCACCGCGCTGCGCCGGCATCCGGTGGCGTTGCCCGCCGGTGGCGTGGCGCTGGCGGCGATCACGCTGATGGCGGGCGTTCTGGCCTGGCAGGCCGGCGATCTGCGCGAGCAGCGTGATCGCGCCGAACGTGAGGCCGCGCGCGCGCGTTCGGCCAGCAACCTGCTGCTGGGTTCGATCCGCGCCGCCAATCCACTGGTTGGCGAAGGCGGCCAGCTCACCGTTGCCGACTTGCTGGACGCCACCACGCAACGCGCCACCAGCGAGCTGGACGACGACCCGGTATTGCTGGCCGAAACCCTGATCCATATCGGCGACGCACGCCGTGGCCTGGGCCAGCATGCGCTGGGTCTGCCGCTGTATGGGCAAGCGTTGCAATTGCTGGAGCACGATCCGGCTCATGATGTCGCCGCGCAGGACCGGCTGCGTTTGAATGCGGTGCTGGGCCAGGTCGAAGCCCTGCGTGCAACCGAACAGGTCCAGGCCGCACTCGAACGGGCGAACGAGGCGCGTGCCGGCATGAAGACCACCACCTCGCTCGGCCATCTCAATGTGGTGCTGGCCCGCGCCCACCTGGGACTGGGCCAGCACGATGCGGCCGAACCGCTGCTGCGCGAGGCGCTGATCCAGATCCCGGAAAGTGAAACCGTGGCCTGGGCGCGGGCCGCTGCCGACCTGGGCTTCATCCACATGTCGCGTGGCGAATACGAAGAGACCCTGCGCTGGCTGGACCGTGCCCGACGTGATCTGGGCGGTGCGCCGGCCGAGCGCGCGTTGCTGGCCAGCATCCTGGGCAATTCTTCGTATGCGCTGGCTCAGCTCGGGCGTCTGGACGAGGGCCTGGTGCAGGTTGAACAGGCGGTGGCGATGCGTATCGAAGCCTACGGGGAAAGCCATGTCAGCACCGTGGTTGCACTGCTGGACCAGGCCTATGTGCTCAACATCGGCGGGCGTTGGGACGAGGCCGCGCAGGTGCTGCGTCGCGCGATCGGCATCGAGGCCGCGCTGGGTGATGGCAACACCCGCCGCATGGAGCGCCTGCAGAGCCTGCTGGGCGATGTGCTGCGTCATGCCGGGCACACGCAGGAGGCATTGGAACCCTTGCATGAAAGCGTACGCATCGCAGCGCTGCTGTTCCCCGAGGACAGCTATCTGCGTGCCTCGCCACACGGCAATTACGCCGGTGCGCTGGCCGATGCGGGGAACTGTGAATCCGCACTGGAGCATTCGCGGATTGCGCGGGAACTGTACCTGGGCGGTAGTGGCGGCGGTGCCAGGCGCGGCGCGGCAATCACCGCCTCGAATCTGGCCGACTGCCATGCCCGCCTCGGACAGGCCGAACAGGCCCTGCACTGGGCCGATACCGCGTTGGCCGAGGCCGAACACCTGCCCGATGCGCAAACCGGCCATCTGGCCCGCATCCGGCTGGTCCGCGCAACGGTGCTCAAGCATGCCGGACGGCTGGACGAGGCCATGGCCGAGGTGCAGGAAGCCGGGCGTGGACTGGATGCAGCCACCACTGCGCCGCCGCTTTCCGCGCGTCGTACCCGCTTCACGTTGCTGGCGGAACTGCATGAGGCCCTGGGTGATGCCGAGGCGGCGCAAAACGCACGGATGGCACTGGAAGCACTGGAGGCGGAGACCTGATGGGATACGGCGTGTGAGCCGTTTCTGCGCGTTATTCCGCTAGAGGGAGGTGATCGGAAACCAAGGGGGGAAACCCATGTCTGCATGCAGAATATTCGCCGCCTCCATGAGGCGTGTCGCTGGCTGGAAGGCCATGATCCCGCTCGTGGTGCTGGTGGTTTTCGGCACGCTGGTCGATACCGCGCAGGCGGCGGCCAGGATCAGCGTGCTCGAAGGCGATTCCTGCACCATCGCAGCGGATGGGCGGGTGCAGTGCTGGGGCGACCGTGCTGCCGATGCCGGTGCGGGTGCTGGTCGCGCGATGGATATGCCGGGGTTCCCGGCAGATGTCATTGGTCTGGCGGGTTCGACGCCAGCGCTGTGTGCGTTGACGGGCTCAGGTGCGCTCTGGTGCCAGGGGTTTTACCCCGGCAACGGCGTCTCATACGCTGAAACACCTGTCGCGCCCGCCGGCATGGGTTCGGATGTAGTGGATGTGGCACGCGGCTCCAGTCACGTCTGTGTCGCCAAAACCGATGGCAGCGTCTGGTGCTGGGGATACAACTACTACGGCTTGGGGGATGGTTCGACGACCAATTCCAATGTGCCGATTCAGGCTCTTCCGCCTTCGTTCGGCGCGGCGGGTGTGGCTGCAGGTGGAGACCACGTGTGCGCGTGGAGTCAGGCCGGTGAAGCGCGGTGCTGGGGTTACAACTACTAGNNTTGGGCATGGCGTCACTGGTGGCAGCGAGGCCGCGCCGGTGGCGGTGGCCGGGCTGACGGGCGTCCAGCACATGGCAGCGTCGCTTTCCCATACTTGTGCACTCGTGGAGGACGGTCGCATGTACTGCTGGGGAAACAATGATTACAGCCAGCTTGGGGATGGGACCTACACCAATTCACCTGTTCCCGTACTCGCCGGGAATTTTGTGGGTATCCAGATCATTGCGGTGTTCGCGGGCAATGCCTTCACCTGTGCGCAGTTTCATACCGGGCAACTGGCTTGCAATGGTGCCAACTATTACCGCCAGACTGCTGCTTCCGGGGTGCTTTATCCGGATCTGCGGGAGGTGGCGCTGGGCATAGATCACGCCTGCGCCTTGGTCGATGGGCGTGCCCATTGCTGGGGCCGCAACGATTACGGTGAAGCCGGGAATGGCCGCTTCGGCAACGAATATGCGCCAGTGAAGCTGCTCAATGGGGGCTTTGCTCAGGCTCCGAGCACCGCGCACGCAATGGGGTGTGCCACGGATCAGGGTGGCAGCGTGACGTGCTGGGGAGGCAGTTTTTCCATGCCGCCGTATGCTCATGCGTCAGTGAGCGGTATCGGTGGTTCGGCATCCGCTGTTGGCAATGGATGGGGGCATCAATGCGTACTACGTGACGATGGGGTGGTGTCGTGCTGGGGAAACAACTGGTATGGCATGCTCGGGGACGGTACTACCGACTTTCGCAATTCGCCCGCGCCGGTGGCTGGTATTTCCCAGGAAGTAAGTCGGATTTCGGTTGGGGTCTATCACAATTGTGCGGTGCTTGCCGATGCCAGTGTGGTGTGCTGGGGCAGCAACTTCAACGGCGAGGCCGGTGGCGCGGATTTCCAGGATCGACTCACGCCTGGTCCGGTAGCCGGGTTGTCTGGCGTTGCCCATGTCAGCGCCGGATACCTCGCGAGCTGCGCGGTCGATGGTGCTGGGCAGGTCTGGTGCTGGGGTTCCAGTCAGTATGGACTGCTCGGTCCCGCTACCACGGCCGATACAGCCTCGCCGGTACAGATTCAGGGGCTTCCGGCACTCGCACAGCGTGTCTCCGTGGGCTACATGCATGCTTGTGCTTTGTTGCAGGACGGGCGGATCGCCTGCTGGGGATATGGGGGCTATGGGCAGTTGGGCCAGGGTGAATTCACATACGCGCCCACTTTGCCGGTGCTGGTGGCGTCGGATGAAACCTTCGTGCAAGTGGTTACGGGGAAAAGCCATACCTGCGCGCGCAACGATACCGACGACGTGTTCTGCTGGGGCCAAGCCTGGCGCGGTCAACTGGGTGTCGTTGCGGGAACGCGCGGCATGTCGCATGCGGCGCCACAGGAGGTGGCGCTGAAGGCAATTGATCTGGCCGCCGTGCCCAGCGCCGATGCCACCTGCGCGCTGGACGCCCAGGCCGACGCCTGGTGCTGGGGTGGCAACGAAAATGCCCAACTGGGCATCGGCCGACGCGGCGTGCGCGAAGTGCCCGGCCCGGTGATGGGCGCGGGCGAGGATGTTTTTTCCGATGGCTTCGAGCCTTGATGCCACACCGCGAGGAGCTCCAGATCATGCGCCTTCCCGGTCATCTTTTTTTCGCTTCGGTATTGTTGCTGTCCGCGCAGGCCACCGCGCTGGCCGATTGCGGCGGTACCGAGCCGCTGTTCTCGGCCAGTTTCGAGAGCACGCAGGCGTTCACCCTGTCCGGCAGTGTGGTCGGTTTGTATCAGGGCACGGTGGAAGTGCGTGCCGGGTCGATGCTGCTGGGCAGTGCGCCACTGGGTTATGCCGGAAACTATGTTCTGAACCTGCCGCCGATCGCAGCGGAAGCCATGTTGAACATCCGGGTGCGCGGTGTGGGCGATCAGGATTTTCTGGAACTGGCCGCGCATGTGGGCAGTGCCGGGCAGTTGGATGCGCTGGCCCGGGCCAGTGAAGGTCTTGTCGGTGACTATGAACATGCGGCGCTGGTCATTACGCTGCAGAGCAGCGTGGAGTATTCGCTGGTGACGGCGCAGGCCGGCGTGGGCGCAGGCCCGGATTGTGCGCTGGCGGAAATACAGGCGGCGCTGGCTCCGCAGGACGTGACCGAGCGTCTGGCCTGGCTGAAAATCGCGATGCAGACGGGAGGCTTTGGCGCAGTCAACCATGCGCCGGACAAGCGCGGTACAACGGGCACCACACTGGATTTGCTGCTCGATCCTGTGGCCTATGAGGAGGAAATCGAGCGCCTGGAAACCGAATTTCCCGGCTTGCTGGGGCAGTACGAAGGGCTGGTACAGGAGCCGTTCTGTGACTACTTCCAGGGTGAACAGCGCATCGTGTTGCGGGATCGTGACCTGGATTTGTCGGGGATTTACGCCACGCACCTGGAATTTGAGACGCCCAATGCCGGCCAGTTCAACAGCGTGAGTTTCAGTGGCACGTTCTCTTTCACATGCAGCAACGACATGGCGCGGCTGGATTTCTCAGGCGCAACGCCCGCCGAGTATTGGAGCTGGGTCAACGTCAACGGCACACCCACCTATACCCGTGTTTGGCGCTATGAAGATTTTGCCGAGTACCGCCCATTGGATGTAGGCATGCAACAAGTGGCGCTGGTGCAGACCACGCAGGGGCGGATGCACTATCCAGATCTCCCCGATCAGCCTGATCTCATCTTCGGTGGAACCTCCCATCGCAGCGCACTGATCCGCCAGCCCATGGCAAGTGCGTTTGATCCGGCCAATGCGCCGGGCGAATACAGCCTGCCCCTGCATGCCTACGGTCATCCGCAGACCTTCTTCCGCACCCAGTTGAACGCCGATGGCACGGGCAGCGTGCTCGACCTTGATGAGACGTTGGCCTGGACCACGGAAGCGGATGGTTCCCTGGCCGTGGTGCTGGCAGATCGCGTGGTGAGCTTGTTGCCGTTCCGCAACGATGGGCCGGTGCGCGATGTGTTCGTCACGGTGGAGTTTCCCGATGGCAGCCGCCAGGTGGATGCGCAACTGGCATACCAGCGCGATCCGGGCGCGGCTGTCGCGGCGGTCGATCTGCCGGCCGTGCTGCGCCAGTACGGTGAACGGCACAACCCCGATCTTCCGCCTTTCGAGTTCGACCTGAAAGCCGACACCACGGCGATCAGTTCGCAAGGCCGGGTGTACGGCTGGCTGTTGGATGAGGGTCGCCTGGTCCTGCGCGGCTGCGCTTCGCCCTCGATGCCACTGTACGCCGAGCCTGCGCCCGGAGCCTGCACCAACTATGAGCGCCGTGTTTTCGACGTGTTCCAGCGCGATGGCGCGTTCTGGTATGTGTATGAAGAACGTGACACTTGGCAGGATTCGGGCAGCGGCCCGCAACTGACCATCACCCAGCGCCTGAACCGGCCTTACGGGCGCCTGCCGGCATCGCCTTGATGGATGCGGTTGCCAATCAAGCGCCTGCAACAGGGCGATATTTCATCTGACTGGAGATGGCCATGTGGGACTACATCGCGGGAAACTTGCTCTATACGCTCCCGTTCGCGCTGCTCTACCTCGCGGGCATGGTGGCGGCGGCGATCAATATCGGGCGCGCCCCTGCGGCAGCGTTCATGGTGATGACGGCTTGCTTCATCATGCTGATGGTGTTGATTGCAGGGCAGGTGTTTCACGCCTGGGTGTATAGCACCCAGAGTTATGACTCCGTGGGCTACAAGATTTACGGGTACGTTCGCACCATCACCGACTTGTTCGCCATGGGCTTGCTGGTTTTTGCCGCCTTCGTGGGGCGTGGAAAGCCTCGGGTGGGGTAGGCAGGCTACTGCCCCATCCCCAGCCGCTTGCGTTCCAGCCGCTGCAAAAATTCGCTCATGATGCGGCGGTAGAGATCTTCGCCGAGGTAAGCGTCTTCCACGCCGGCGTCGATCGAGGGGTTGTCGTTGACTTCGATGATCGCGCTGCGCTTGCCGTCGGTTTTCAG